>Ga0307474_10002708_pt1 | contig 12730 bp, 19 predicted proteins | sample atmos_gasesECM1C_2_FD_203312 | JGI IMG/M metagenome (GOLD analysis project Ga0307474, IMG submission 203312) | Hardwood forest soil microbial communities from Morgan-Monroe State Forest, Indiana, United States - atmos_gasesECM1C_05 | ecosystem: Environmental > Terrestrial > Soil > Temperate... | reverse complement strand
CGCAAAGCCGGCACGAACCGTCGCAGACCCGAACGCCTGAATTTGATCCGTCGCGCTTACAAGGCCAAAAAGTGCCGTTGCCGTCTGGCCGATATTAGACCAAGCACCCTCGACTTCACCGCCCAGAACAAAGTTCGAGAACTGCGCGTTAGCTCCCAAGGTTCCGCCAGCGAAGCCTCCCTTGAAGTCAACTCCCTGGCTGTTTGACCAACCTCCTCCGCCCATAGCGCCAATGTAGAAGCCAGACCAGTTATAGCTGGTCGGCAACACCGCAACCGGAGCCCTGGTGGCCGGAGCTGCCTGAGGCAGGTCTGCGGCCGTAGCGCCTTCAACGAAAACTGCGAAAAATAGTACTGCGAGTATGTACTTCATAGTATGTCCCCCATCCGACAAAAGTACCATCACGCTTTTGGGTTGTACGCAGCAAATAAAACTCGTTTTGCGTTGCGAAAGCGCGCAGTGCGGGTCTAGTCGCGTTTGCAATTCGCCCCACACTATCAGTAGCGGCTTCCGCGCACCGCAAATCAGCGGAATCATGGGGCATGTCCACCAAGTCCCGCGAACGCATTTACGGCGCCTCGATCCGGGCGTCGGCGGAGCGCGCCAAGGAAACGCGCAGGATCGCAGACCAAGCCGCCGTCAAGGCATGGAATGGCAGAATGCTTGGCTGTCAGGCGCCGGCTCAGCCATCTCCAACAATCAGCGACGCCTTGAATGCGGGCTACTGCTGTCTTGGTTGTTGCGCCAACGAACAGAAGCCCTTGCTCACGCCCCTAGGTTGCGCTTGGATAAAGTCGGGTCTTGGGAGCATCTATCATGCGGCAATTCCGGATCGTGGCGTTGTTCGCCACGCTGAGCGCGCTGCTTGCGCCGATTTCTGCTGCGCATGCGAATTGCAGGCATCCTCCTACTGGTTGGAGGTTCGGACAAACTGTGAGCACGCTTTGGACGACCGATGGAGAGGCGGTTTGCATCGCGAGGAATATCCATCCCGAAAACATCGAAAAAATCCAGATCGTGTCGAAGCCCAGGCACGGAACGGCTGGCGCCGCAGATACCGACTCCGTCGCCTACAAGCCGAACTGGGGTTATCGGGGGTCTGACACATTCACGTATGTCGTGATCTCAAACGGCAATGCGAAAAACGGCGCAGGCCAGATCGCGCGGGTGAACGTGTTCATTGAGGTGCGCTAGAAGGATTGCATGAAGTACGCCTTCGCCAAAGCGGCCTCGCCGGTTCACCGAAGAAGGCATCCCATGCCTTTCATTCGATTTCGCGTATTGCTCCTGATTGCCGCAAGCTTGATCGCGGCGCAGCACGCAATCCCGATTGCCAATGCCCAAACGGGCGACACGCATATTTCGATTCACTACCGAACAAAATCAGTTCGCGTCCGGCCCACTCCCCGCACCGGAGGCGCTGATGTCGACTTTGGAATCGTCCTTCATGCCAACGGCACGGTCGAGGATAGCTATGCGGTCAAGGACGGGAAACACGGCTCGTCAAAAAGCAAACTCGGACCTTCCAAGGGGCTGGTTTATCGCGTGCTGGATTCCGGAACTGTGACACGGACAACGGACCTCGGCACGCACTACCACAAGATAACCGTTCACGCGTCCGGGAAAAACTGCACGGCGGAGGTCGAATTCATTCTCAAGCCGGGCGAGAAGGAATATCGGGACTTCTCCACTGAGCTCAAGACAACGGCCTACTATTCCAGCTTGACCACCGAATATGTGACATGTGTGATCGAATAATGAAGCGCTATCCGTACAAGCGAAGCCATCTGGTCGCGTTGCGGCCGACGAAGATTTCGGCGAACGATCCGGCTTCGACTTGGTGGCCTGGCGAAAGATAAAATGAGCTCAAATCCGGGAGGCGAAAGATGAGATCAACTTTGATGTTTGGCTCGGTGGTCGTGAGCTTTCTCATTGGTTTGTCGGCGCTGGCGGCAACGGACGACAAGGGTTTCGTCCGGATCACACCCGACGAAGTCGACTGGAAAGACTTTCCGAACGGCCACGGCGCTCAGCTCGCCGTTGTTATGGGCGACCCGACCAAGCCCGGTATCTACGTGACGCGGGTCAAATTCCCGCCTCATGTGATGGACCGGCCCCACTGGCACGCCGAAGACCGGCACATCACCGTGCTCAAAGGCACCTGGTACACAGGAACGGGCGACACGTTCGATCCTGAACACGCGGTACCCCTCAAGCCGGGCAGCTACATGTTGCACCCGGCCAAAGCAGTCCACTGGGATGGCTCCGCTGGCGATGAAGAGGTGATCGTTGAGGCGATTGGATACGGTCCGAGCGGGACCACTCCAGTAGACCCATCGCAACCGTTCTGGCTCGAATACAAGCACTAAAGTACGACGCACGCCGGCGTGCAATCTCTACGGCATCGCGACCAACCAGGCCGCGATCGTCGTGCTGTTCCGCGTCGTCAATCGATACGACGGCAGTCTCGCGCCGATGCCGTTGGGCTGGCCCGATTGACCTAGATCAAGTGGCCGACAACCGGCGAGTGATAGGCCTGCACCTCTGCGACAACCGGAGAGTAGCAATGATCAGACCCAACGTCGTTGCGCTCGCGCTGTGCGTTGTGTCCTCAGCACAAAGTATGCCGTACGCGCCGCTTCAACAGCCGAACAATTCGGTCATTCCAGTTCGCCAGGGATGTGGCCTTGGACGTCAACTGGTCGATGGCATCTGCGTATCCAACGCCAAGGTGCGTGCCGCCGTCCGCAAGTGCAACGCCCGGAAAATGCGCATGGTGAACGGTCGCTGTGAATCCCGCGCGCGCCCTGCCGCCGCCTCCGGTGCGGCACAATCCACCTCCTCCACGCCGCGTTGATCAGGTGCACGCAAACGTCGATGAGCGGCATTGCGGGTGTTTCGCCAACCGGCGTTTTACCAGCGGTGGGAAGACGCGCAGGCATCGGCAGGCGAAGCCGGCCATCCCTGCCAACTCCGGTAACTCAGGCGGGCGCCACGGTGGCCCTGCGGAGCTGCGTCACCGGCAATTGCGTCAATCTTCACTCATCAGCAGTGTTAGCATCGCATCGCAGGCGGCCTTGGCCTCGTCGAAAGTCTTGAAGGGCGAGCCGGTGATTCTGATCGCGCCGCGGCCTTCAAAAGCCGTCCGCCATGACGCGATATAACCGGCTCGTCCGTGAAAGCCGGGACCGGCAGGGCTTTCGTAGCTGATCACGAAAGAAAAGCCGTCGGTGTTTGCGATCCATATTTCCATGTTCTCGACGGGCCGGTGAAACTGCAGGAGCATTGTTAGTTCGCTCGCCCGCGCAATTGGGGCGGCAGCCGCTCGCTTGGGGGCGGGGGGTGTTGTCGAGCGGCTGCCGGGTGTCGGCATGATTGAGGGACGTGCCACACCAATGGCAATTCATGCCTGTCTATCCCGGTACGGCGCTTGATCTGGATCAAGCGTCAACTTTTGCTGCTGTGCGCAATCTCTGCAGCATCACCGTTAACCAAACCGCGATCACCGCCCTGTTTCGGGCCGCTAGTCGTGTCGAATCACGCCGAAAGCTGCTCCAACAACTCCCTGGTCGTGACGATGGCGTGGGCATAGGTCGGCCCGTTGATGGCGTGGGCCGCGTGCATCGCCTCGGGGCTGAAGGCGGCGGTGGCGTCCTTGACCAGGGTGACGTGATACCCGAGCTCCATGCCGAAGCGGCCGGTCGCCTCGATGCAGGTGTTGGCGATCATGCCGATCAGGATCACGCGGCGGATGCCGTGCTGCTTGAGCTGGAGATCGAGATCGGTATTGGCAAAGCCACTCGACCCCCAATGCTCCCCGGCAACGACATCGCCCGGCTGGGGCTGGAAGTCATCGTGAAACGTGCCGCCCCAACTGTCTTTGGCGAAGACTTGGGCCTTGGCCGAAGCGAGCTGATACGGCGAGGGATTGTCCTTGTGCCCAGCGATGATGCGGCACAAAGAATATCTTCCACCCGCGAGCCCGTGCGGCCGAGACCACCTCGCGCAGGTGGTCCAGCAGCTTGACGTCCTCCGCGATCGCCTTGACGCGGGGCCAGAGCTTGCCGCCATCGCCAAGGAAGTCGTTGTAGGGGTCGACCAGCAGGATCGCGGTGGTTGAGGGATCGTAACTCATGACAACCTCCCCGGTGAATTGAACGCGACTTGCCCATCGACCTCAAATTATCACATCGCGACTTTCGCGGCTTCCCGGATCACCTCGAGCACGGCTTTCGGCTGAGACAGCATCGGAACATGGCTCGACTTGAGTTCAACGGTCCTGGCGCCCATGCGCTTGGCGGCGAAGCGCTCGAGTTCAGGGTTTACAGTGCGATCCTCGGTCGCCACGATCGACCAGCTCGGCTTCGCGCGCCAGGCGACGCCGTCGAGCTTCTGCGTGAAGAGATCAAGAGCCGGCGCAAAGTGCGTCGCATAGACGACGCCCTGCTCTTCCGCGGAGAGGTCCCCGGCGAAGCAGGACACGCCTTCCGGCTTCACCCAGACGCGCCCATCGGCGACTTCGATGTGATTGAACACGTCCGTCTTGGGAAACTTGTCCTGCTGGCCCTGTGACGTTTCCGTCTCGTCGGGCCCGAGAGCCGCGATATAGACCAGCGCGGCGACGCGCTTGTCCATGCCGGCGTGCGTAATGACGGTCCCGCCGTAGGAATGCCCGACAAGAATGATCGGCCCCTTGACCCGTCCGAACGTGCGGATGGTCGCATCGACATCGCCCTTCAGCGTGTCGAGACCGTACTGGGCAGCCATGACGTCGTGCCCCTCGGCTCGCAGGGCCGGAATGAGTTTCTGGAAACACGAGCCATCGGCCCAAATTCCGTGAGCAAAGACGATGCTGGGTTTGGCCATCCTGGTACCTCCTGATCTGATGCGTTACCGCAGGTGTTGATTGAGAAATTCGCGAGTTCGTCCGTTCGCCAGCACGGCCGCGGTGGCGTTGTAGTGCGCCCCATTGTGCCGGGAAAACGCGTGACGCTGGCCCGGATAGCTGTAAACGGTTGCGTTCGGCTTCTTTGCCAGCGCCGCCTTGATTTGCGCTTGCACCGGCTTGGAGATGAATTCGTCCTCCTCGCCAAGGTGCATCAGCAAGGGCGCGCGCAAGCTGCCAACTTCGCCGAGGTATTTTTCCGTGTCGCTGCCATGGTAAGCAACGGCTGCGGCGACTTCGTGGCGAGCGGCCGTGATGAAGGCCATCAAGGCGCCAAGGCAGTAGCCTTGCAGGGCGACCCTCCCGGTCGACCCGGGCAAATTGACGGCAGCGCGGATTGTCCGCGCGATGTCGCGCGCGCCGGCATCGCGGTCATACGCCCCGTAAAGCCGCAGACCATGCTGCCAGTCGGCTTCCGATCTGACGTCAAGATCGACGCCAGGCTCCTGCCGCCAGAACAGGTCCGGCGCGATTGCGATGAATCCTTGGCTGGCCAGCTCATCGCAGGTCGCCCTGATGTCGGCGTTGACGCCGAACAATTCCTGAAGAACGACCACCACGGGTGCAGGCTGGATGGCGGGCCGCGCGATGTAGGCGCCGAACGATCCATCCGGAGACTCGATGACGAGTTGATTGTCCATGTCACCCTCCTGAGGAGTCCGGGTTCGCGCGCACGGTATGGCTGGCGGCGCGCACAAAATTGTACGAATTTGACCGCGTTGAAGGATTTGGCCGAAAAATCGCTGCGGCCGCCAACGCCGCGGCGACTTGCCCCTGTTTTTATGATGATCGACCGTCTATCCTGTTCGCGCCGGGACCGTGGATGCCCGCGTTGAGGGCGCGAGCGTGCGTGCAGCTTTTGCGACTGTTATGGAGGCGATGATGACTCCGGATGCAATCGAGGACCTTTCCAGACGCTTCCGAATAGATCCTCCGCCGACGCTCCTGGCGCGAAAATCCTCAAAAGCACGTATCGTTTTTTCGCGGATGCGCAGCAGTCGTCCGATGCGTGGCCGTTCACTGGCCGCGTCACCGCAGGAGGCTTTTGCATTCCATGTGCCGTTGTCGGTGCCGTTTTTCTCGAACTTGTGGACGGCAGGACGGCGCAGAGAAGTGCCCGATTGGCGTCTCGGCGACGCACAGCTCGTCGACCTCGGCGCGCGTCCGGTCGTCGGGCTGGATACCCCTTTCGATTCGATTCGCTTCGGCATCACGCAGGTTGCGCTTGACGAGATGGCCAACGAGGCTGGCATTCGCCGCGTGAAGGGACTTTACGCGCCGAATTTCGGCGCCCGCGATCTGGTCATGTACGGTCTGGCGCAAGCGCTCGCCGGCGCGATGGAGCAACCGGGCGACGGAACCTCGATGTTTGCCGACTGTATCGGGCTTGCTTTTTTCGCTCACATTGTGCGCGCTTACGGCAGCGTCCCGATCGGAGGACGGAACGCCCGCGGCGGGCTTGCGGCGTGGCAGCTGAAACGCGCCCGTGACCTCATCAACGTCAATTTGGCACACGATCCTTCGATCGCAGAGATCGCGCATGAGTGCGGACTGTCGAGCGGCTACTTTGCGCGGGCGTTCAAACGGTCGACGGGCATTCCGCCTTACCGGTGGCTGACCAAAATGCGCGTCGAGCGCGCCAAAGAACTCCTGAAAGACCCGCGCTGCGAGCTCGCCGAGATTGCCCTGCATTGCGGCTTTGTCGACCAAAGTCATTTCACGCGCGTGTTTGCCAGGAGCGAGGGTTACAGCCCGGGCCGGTGGCGCCGCCTTCACCGCCTGTAGTCAAATACGCTTCCGGTTGCGGTCGGGAGCGCACATCAATTTTTCGTCTCTGACATGTTCAGTCGTTGCGCGACCGCATGAGGGAACACATATCCTCCATGATCGTTGGAGGTACAGTGTCCGGAGAGCCAGATGTCGCGCATCATTCCGCTTGTCGTCGCGGTGCTCGTTAGCCCGCTCCTCGCGGGGCAAGCCTTGGCGCAGCTCACGCCACCGGCGGGATCGGCCGGCGCCGGCATGGCGCCGATCAGCGGCATACCGTTCGGTCCGGCGAATCCCAGGGCCCTCTCCGATCCGAGCGGCATCGGCAACGCCGCGAGTGTGCCGCCGCTGCGCTCCAACACCCCTGTCATCACCGTCCCCCAGGCGCCGCTGGCCCCGGCACGCGCCGCCGCGCCGCCCAACTACCCTTATGCGTCGCAGCAGGTCTTCAGCGCGCGGGCGGTCGAGCCGAAAGGCAAAACACGCCATCGCCGGCCAAGCCATCGCGAGATGAGTTCGTATACGGGAATCTGCCGGGGGTGTTAGTCGCCGCTGTTTGGCGGCGGCGCACCAGCCTCACGCTGCGATCAGCCCGTACTTTTCCATGACCGCCTTCAACTTCGCCATATCAGGCGGTCCGCCCGCGTTCACGACGGCTCCGACTTCCTCAAAGTATTTCTTCCCGGCCACTGCCGGCGTCAGCGTGATGAGCGCGCGTGCATCGCCCGCATCAAGGTTCTCGAAGCGATGCACGGCGCCGCGCGGCACGAACAAGGCACCACCCGAGCGCAATTGATGCGCTACCCCGTCGATCGTGACGGTCAGGTTACCGCCGAGGCCATACCAGACCTCTTCGAAGTCGCGATGATAATGCGCGACAGGCACTTTGGCTTGCTCGGGCACGGTCATCTCGAACATCGTAAGCTTGCCGCCGTTGTCCGCGTCGTCGATCAGGAACTTCAGTCGCAGCGAACCGATCCGCACCTCGTCAGACATGCCCCTAACTCCTGTCGAGAAAGCATTGCCGCGACAATGCTTATCATGCCGCGCCTGAGGTCGGTTCTCAGTCCGATCCTGTCGAAGCTATCAGCGAAAGTTTGCCTGCCGTTGTGTGAATTGGAACACAGTCCCGGGAGGCGAATCAGCCTAACGTTGTAATTGCCGTGGCGACGCGGCTTCTCCCTAGACTTGGCGCCCGCCGCGAATGGCGGGCCTCTTTTGGTTTGTCCTTGCCGCAAGGCGGCCGGGCAAATCCCGCGGGCCATCGCAGGCACCAGCAGGAAGCAGACGATCAGCTCTCGCTGATCCGCGCGATGTAGCGCGCGACCGAGTCCGCAACCGCCTGCTTGCCGTTTGCGTCGATCTGCCCTCGCCCCGAGAACGCGCCATATACGGCGTCGAACGCGAATGGCTCAAGCAGCTTCGCTATTCGCCTGACCTTCGCGGCGGAGAGCGGGATCAGGTTCGGATAGGACCACATGAAGCTCACATGCCCGCTCGGGACCACCTGGAGAATGTCGCCCGACAGCAATACGCCGCGGCCGTCGTCCCAGTCCGCCCAGTGCAGGATCGTGCCGCCCTCGAAGTGGCCGCCGAGCCGGACCAGCGTGAGGCCCGCCCCGATCGGCTTGCTGTCTCCCTCCCAGAACTGTACCGCCGGGTCCGTCCGCATGACCCACTGACGATCATCCGCATGCAGATGGATCGGCACGCCGCCGAGCGCGCGGCTCCATTCCACCATGGTGCTGTAGTAATGCGGGTGGGAGATCGCGATGGCCGCGACGCCGCCAAGTCCATTCAACAGATCGATGGTCGCATCATCGATCAGCGCGATGCAGTCCCACAGCACGTTTCCGGCCTGTGTGTGCGCCAGGATCGCCCGCTGGGCGATGCCGAAGGCAGGCGTCGTCTCGATGGTGGTCAATCCGGCCGCAAGACGGCGGAATTTGTTGGTGTGCGCGCTCTTTAGCGCCTCAAGCGTGGTCCACGATTGCCCCGAGGCCGGGACGAATTGCCGCTCGTCGGTGCAGACCGGACACGCGCGCGGCGGATCCTCGGAAGGAGAATACTGCGTGCCACAGGTGTTGCAGATGAAGGCCGGCATGAGCACAAGGATACTTCAGACTAGCGCCATCGGCCACTCCCTGCGGCGCTGCCGATCCGCAACAAGCTGTCGACATTCCGCACCTATGCGTCGAGGGCATCGCGCAATAACAGTCAGATTTTTTTGCAAAGACCGAGGCCGCCGCAATTGGCGGCCTCGGTCATTTCAAGACTTGATGCATGCCTGTTGCGTTGCTAGGCAGCCAGAATTTGCAGGCTCCACCAAACGACAACCAGAGCACTGGCGATACAGGCAGCGATCAAGGCGTTTTCCAAGGCAAACAAAGCCATTTTAATGCTCGCGTTTGCCTACCCCGCCTGACGGTCTATGTGATTCCATGGCAGCCTGGCAACCTGCGAGCGAGGCTCAAAGAGAGAACACAATATGGCCGACAACACGTCGCCGGACATTGCAACATGGCGGACGTGTGCGAGTCCTCAACGTCAGAAATAGTCGCGGGCGAAGTCACTTCCGCGAGCCTCTTTGAAGGAGACCTCACTTGATCAACACAGTGTTTCCGGCAGCGCTCGCGCTGATCGCCGGCATGAGCGTGGTCGTTCAGCAGATCCTGAATGCCAATCTTCGCGTTCAAATCAGCTCGGCCGTCTGGTCCGGTTTCGCAAGCTACGTGCTGGGCGTGTTCTGCATGGCCGCACTCGCACTTGCCTTGCGCGAACCTTTGCCGTCGGCGGGCGCGATGGCGCGCGTCCCCTGGTGGGCCTGGAGCGGCGGCCTGTTCGGCGCGATCTTCATCGGCATCTCGATCCTGGTGGCGCAGCGGCTCGGCGCAGCCGCGCTGATCGCGCTGCTCGTCACCGGGCAGATGGTGGCTGCGATTGCGCTGGATCACTTCGGCTGGCTGGGCCTGGAGCAGCGCCCGATCGATCTGCCGCGCCTGATCGGCGTCGGCCTTCTCATCGCAGGCGTCGTGCTGATCCGCCGCTAGCCTGGGACGATGGACCGCATCGCACCCTCACACCCTTGTGACGGGTACTCGAGGTGACGAAACCGTTTCGCGCATTCCGCGAAACAGACGTGAAACAGAGCCGGCGCAGCATCGCATCGTTGAACAATGGAGTTCGATCATGCTCGCGGAAAAGTTCTTCCTCTACCTGGAGGCCCTGATCAAGGACCGCAGCTATGGAACGCCGACCTATGCGGACGGCGCCCCGCGCGTGATCAGTTCGTCCCAGCACGTGCCGGTGGTCCTCCCCTCCGGCAGCGCCAGGTCCGGCTCGTCGGCGCAGGCCTGAGGTTTTGCCGCCTCAGCCACGGAACCGGATCGGGACCAAACCGGTTAAAAGGACCGGCGGTCAGCGTGTCCACGAAGGAGGAATGACATGAGGTGGGGCCTACCATTCACGGTGTTTGCGATCTGCCTGCTGGCAAGCGCGGCCCGCGCCGAAGATGGATGCGGCGTCGGCTGCCACACCGCCGTCAACGGCGGCTGTGTCGTCGACGGCTGGGAGACCGGCGCGCGGGTGCGAAACGAATGCCCCGCCGGCGCCCACCCTCAACCGCCTTGTTACGCGCCGCATGTCTGGCGCAAGCAGGCCAAGACCTGCCTCATCGTGAACTGATCGCAGCGCGTCAAACCGGGCCTGGAAGGCGAAATTGCCGGAACGCGGCTAGCCTCTGCCGGTTGGTTTCCATGTGCTGGTATTGCGAACAGATCGACAAGAAGATCGACTACTACCGCGGCCTGGCCGCAACGATTACCGATGAGCAGAGCATCAAGAGCCTGGATATCCTGATCGCGGCGCTGGAAGCCCGGAAAACGCAGCTTCATCCGACGGTATCAGAGGATGATGCGAATACGGCCCCGCCGCGCTGAGAACGCGACGGAGCCGGCCCCTGCCCCTGGTGTTGGTCCAGGATTTGTGGGCGGCGCATGATAACCGTCATCCGATAGACGAGAGGTTAAGCCAAATGGCGCGAAGCAGCGCCGTTTTGAGCCGGCTTTTGCGTCGAAATAAATAAGCAGTTGCGTCCAATTGTGCACTTTCCTTTGCGCGCCATCGGGGCATGATCGGGAGGCCACATCCGTGGCCATCATCGGTGATGAGATCGCCGGTTGCGCTCTTGCCCGATAGCAAAAGGGAATAGAGCCGTGTCGACCCGCCGCCGCGTCAAGCAAGTTTTGTCCCTCCACGACCGTCTGATTTCGTTTGCCAAGCAGGTGCGCGATCGCGCCTCCATGCTGCCGCCCGGCGATGAGCAGGATGCGCTGCTCGAAAAGGCGCGTCAGGCCGATGCCGCCGTGCGGCTGAACAATTGGGCGAGTTCGCACGAGCTGCAGCCGCCGAAGTAAGGGCCGCTGCGCCGGGGGCGGGTTTTAGCTCAGGCCGTCATTCCGGGATGTGCCGTCAGGCGCAGGCCCGGAATCCATTTCTCCCAACATGCAAGCGGCGCCATGGATTCCGGGTCTGGCGCTGACGCACCATCCCGGAATCACGGCGACATTTTAACGCGACAACGCTCACAAAAAAAGAGACGGCCGCCCGGACCGCCTCTGCATTTCTTGTTTTCAAAACCGAAACAGACTTACTGGGCGCCCCACGACGCATAGGGGCGGCACTCGAAGGCGTGAGGCGGCTTGCACTCGTAATCGCCCCACGGGCTCGGCCCATAGTAAGCGCCTTGCCAGGCGGCACCGTGCCACGGCGACGTGGCGGAGGCCGCGACGTCGACCGCGCCGGCCGCAGCGTGAGCGGCGCGGAAATGGTGGTGATGGGCGACGTGCATCGTCTTCGCTTGCGAAAGCGAAACACCGAGCAGCGTCATGCAAGCGAAGGTCGTGGTTGCGAGCGCAATCTTCTTGGGACTCATTTTTTTCTCCATTGTTATGTCCCTCCCCCAGCCCGGGCGTTTTCGCCTCTTGGCCGCGCGAAAAGTTACATCACGACTCACATTTCATGCGCCCGCGGGCAATAACGAGTTGGTGAGTGCGTCGTGAACACGCGCGAGTTATGAGTCAGTCGGTGAGCAATGGAGTCATTGGTGGAGCGGATTTGACATTCGCAAAACTGGCCGATCGAGACGGGATGCGAATGTTAGAATCGAACCACTACGTGATTTTCGCCAGGAAACGCTGGCGGCGCCTTGATCGCGCATCGCTGAGGCGAAAACGCGGGAACGACGCCGCCAAATGCGGGCCGCAAGGCGGCTGCAAACTTGCCTCACCTTGGTCATCGTTTCGGGCGCAGCGAAGGGCAACCATTTGTGCCCTGTGTAGCGTGTCGAGTGGAGTACGCGTCCGTGCCAAATGATTTGCAATCGAACCCGGATCTGCAATCGAAACTGGAAAAGTACGAGCAAAAGGCGGCGCGGTACGAGAAGGCCGCTCAGCAAGCCGCCAGCAACGCAAACCGCGAATTTTATCGGGGGCTCGCCAGTTACTGCGACGACCTGGCGTCGCAGTTTCGTCAGGTGATCGCGAAGCGGAGCGACGCGCCTCCGGCGGCCTGACGCTCACAACGTCGAAAATTCACGCCCATCTTTTTCCGAAGACGGGCGCGTCCTGCTGGGCGACTTTCCAGTCGAAAAAGTCGTAGTTGCCGGACCACGCGTGGACCTCGCCGCCGCAGACTTCGCATTTGAAGCTGCCGCTGCGCTTGGTCGGATGCGGTTCCTTGATCGCGCTGTAGGGGAGCGCGCATTTGGAACAGCTGAAGAATTCGGTGGTCCACACACTGCCTGCCATGCCGCGATCATGCGACGGACGACGCGGACGTTCCAGCGCTCTCGATTCCAATAGTCAACGAACTGCTACCCGGACCGTCGAAACTCGCGATCGCCCCGCCAGCGCTTTTTAACTTGTAGGCGGCGGCGGCCCAGATGCGATCCGTGTGCGCGACCATGGCGCGATCGCAGTTGCGGTCGTTGCGCATCCGGAACGGAAATCAAATCTGGTG
>Ga0307474_10002706_pt1 | contig 12734 bp, 16 predicted proteins | sample atmos_gasesECM1C_2_FD_203312 | JGI IMG/M metagenome (GOLD analysis project Ga0307474, IMG submission 203312) | Hardwood forest soil microbial communities from Morgan-Monroe State Forest, Indiana, United States - atmos_gasesECM1C_05 | ecosystem: Environmental > Terrestrial > Soil > Temperate... | reverse complement strand
CGATCAACCAAGGCACCATGACGCGAACCGTTTGCGCAAATACTCTCAAGGTTTCGCTGAGCGACAAACGCGCGGTGATTAAGACCCGGCACAATACGAAATTCGACGCGGCTAAAGTCGGGCAAGAGCTGGCCACGATCGCGCAAGGCTTTGCACAATTCAAAGCAATGGGCGACGCGCTGGCGCAGAACGAGATGGCGAAAGATGAGGTTTCGTCCTTCTTCAAAACTTGCTTGGATATCCCGTTCGAAGCGCACCCGGCCGATATCTCCGGACGCAAGTTGAATCAGTTCACGACGCTTTCGAACGCGTACCGCACTACGGTTGCTGAAGGCACGCCGGCCGGCACGGCATGGGCGGCGCTGAATGCTATCACGCGGTACGTTGACCACGATCGCAGCACCCGCGGCGGCGCCAGCGAAGGCGAGGCACGTTTGCTTTCGTCGCAGTTCGGTTCCGGCGCGGCTTTGAAGGAAAAGGCAATGGGGCTGCTAATGCCGCGGATTGCCGACAAGGTGCTTGTTGCCGCTTAGGTGGTCGTTGGTAGCATGCTTATCCGGTTGACACCCACAGCTACCCATGCTAGTATCCTTCCTGTGAGCCGGGATTGGCCCGGCAAAGGGAGAGACAGATGAAAAAGGCCGAAACCAGCTACTACAAGCACTACCGGATCGAGGAATGGCGCGGTTCCGTTCGCGTTTTCCTTCCGAGCTGCTTTTTGAACGCGATTTACGAGTGTTCGACCGTCGCGGAGGCCAAAAAGTGGATCAGCGCCTATAGGGATGGCGTTCACTGGGCCATGCAGGCGTCCTACCCAAACAAGCCGTTGGTGGGCTGAGCCATGAAAGCCCACGACGTTCGCCATCTGCGCATGTGCGAAATTTGCGGCTCTCTTGCCGATGATCGGGAGACGATCCGACCAAGAGGGCCGCATTTTGAGGTTCACTATCCCGAAAAGTACAATTTGAAGGCTCACTGGCATCCCGGCTGCTACGTCCAAAAGTTCGGGGAGGATGCCGTTTTTATTCTGGCCGCCGAGGAGCGGCGGAAATTCCGACTTTGCGACGTATCGCGGGAGACGATGCTCAAACTTTTGGAGAGTTTCTAAATGCCCCCACACGCCGACGTGCTGCAGTGGGAGCACCTGCCGTTTCCCAAATCGCTCCGCGAGTTCCAGCGGCTTTTCCCGACTGACACCGCGTGCGCGGCCTACCTGGAAGGTGCCAAGTGGCCCAAGGGCTTTGTCTGTCCCTACTGCCATGAGAAAGGCGAGCCGTTCCGCTTCGTCGCCAAGCCCGGCGTGCTGCGCTGCAAAGCCTGCCGCAAGGACGTAGCCTTGACCGCTGGCACGATCATGGAGCGGACGCATACGCCGCTCACAACGTGGTTTTGGGCCACCTATCTCGTTTCCAGCCTCACGCCGGGCCTCTCTGCTGTTCAATTTCAACGTCAACTTGGCCTGACAAGATACGAGACGGCCTTTCAAATCCTGCACAAACTCCGCGCCGCGATGGTGCGCCCCGGCCGCGACCGCATCGGCGGCAATCTGGCCCGGCGCGATCACGTCGAAATTGATGAAACCTACATCGGCGGTGAGACGCGCGGGAAAGGCAAAGGCGTTCATGCCGACGAAAAGACGCTTGTGATCGCCGCCGTCGAGGTTCGCACCCGGCCGCCGAAGAAAGGCGACAAGCCTGAACGTCGAGGCGGTCGATACGCTGGCCGACTCCGCTTGGAAATCGTCCCTAATCGTGGCGAGAAGGCCCTGTGCGGCTTTGTGGAAGCCGCCGTTGAGCCGGGCGCGGTAGTCATTACCGACGCGGCCCCGTCCTACAACACGCTTGGAACGCGCGGCTACGCGCATCTGCCGGTAGTCGAGGGCGGCGACCCCAAGGTGGCCGAAGAGTTCTTGCCTATCGTGCATCTGGTTTTCTCAAACCTGAAAGCTTGGCTGCAAGGGACGCATCACGGCCGCGTCGAGCCGAAACACTTGCAAGCCTACCTCAACGAATTTGCCTTCCGCTTTAACCGGCGCTTCTACCCGTTCAACGCCTTCCGCTCGTTGCTCGGCATCGGCGCCAACGGCGAAAGCCCGACCTATGACAGCCTCTATAGCGGCGATTGGGAACACCCTACGGTTAGCGGTCATGGGTGAAAACCGGATAAGCATGGTTGGTATGGTTTAGTGGGAGGGCGCCTTAATCGGCGCCCTCTTTCTTTTTGCCTATCAGCGCCGCACGCCGCGCGTTCCACGCTGCTATTTCGCGGCCAGCTCCGCGACCTGGCGCGATGTCGGGAGGATTGGCGACGCTGGCGCGTACTAACGAATCGGCCATGATGTGCTGATCGAGCAACACGCCAAGATAATTCCACGCCCACAACGGAACCTTGCGACGGCCTAGGCGCCAATCCCTGATTTGCGCAAATGACGCCATGCCGTTGAATAGGGCCGTCACCTCGCCATGCGTACCAGCGCACCCTAGGCGGATTAATGCGGCTTCAAATAGTGGTTTAGCGACCTGCTTTGCGAGGTATTTAGGGTGCTCTTGCGGCGCGTCGCCTATCCCCGCTTGCGGCGGATTCTGGGTTCCTTCGAGCATGGCGATTCCTACCGCGCGGCCGGCGATCGGCGCTAGGCGCTTCGAGCTGGCGCCAGGCGGTAGGATCGCGCGGCTTTGATCCGCCTGCGCTACTGAGGGGCGACTTACACCGTTACAACACCGTAACTAACCATTGATATTGCTAGGTTTTTTAAGATAACACTCCTGACCTATTGCCTCGACCTGGTGGAACCGGCTTGATCATGCGTCGGAATGTCGCATGTAGTCGCGCGGCCGATTTCACTTAGCGACACTCCCGATCGGCACTCAATTTCCGCGGGTCGTCGGCCCTATATACAAGCGGATTTTCGGTCAGGCCGTGCCTTGCGGCCCCCGGACCCAGGATTTTTTCCCATAAAAAATGGCATTGAGTACGCCGGGCTTTTATGCAATAAATTTTGGATGCGCGAATGTAAAAGGGCCTACCCTAAAAATCGTAGCACCGGGCACGTCACCCCACCGATCGACATGACGGGAAAACAATTTGGCTGGCTCACGGTGATGCACCGCGAGGGCAGCACGATGCGCCGAGGAATTAAGAAAAATGCTATCTGGCGCTGCGTATGCACCTGTGGGCAGCAGGTGCTAGTGGCCGGCAACAAACTTCGTCGCGGTAAGCGTAAAGCGTGTTGTGTTAACGGACATTCCTGGTCGCGCCGGTATCGTGGTGGCCTTTCGACAAAATATGCGTTGGAGTATTCAACGTGGGAAAAAATGCGAGAGCGTTGCCGCAATAAAAATCACCATAAACACCTACGTTATGGCGGGCGCGGAATTAAAGTTTGCGCGCGGTGGAACGAATTTAAAAATTTTCTAGAAGATATGGGACCACGCCCGTCGAAGAAGCATTCGATTAATCGGATTGACAACGATGGAAATTATGAGCCGGGAAATTGTAACTGGGCAACTGTTGCTGAGCAGGCTCGTAACACTTCACGCTCCGTGTTCATCGAGTACAAAGGCGAGCGAATGTTGCTCATGGATCTTTGTGCGAAATTCGGATTGAATAGAAGCAACGTTTACGGCAGACTAAAAAACGGCTGGCCGCTAGAACACGCACTGTTCACACCGGTAAATCACTACAAGAAAGGAAAATCAAAATGATCTACCTCTCCCTAACCAGCTTCTTCGCCTTCATCGCGCTCTGCATCATCCACGACCGCCACAAACCAACAATCCTCAAACCCACCGACGACAACCGCCCCTTCACCAGCGAGGAACTCAAACAAATGGGCATCGTGGCCCCCGAGCGTTATGACTGCGAGACGTTTGTTAGAGGCATCGATCGCAGTGTGAAGCAGCTACGTGATGAAATCCGTGCTTCCGGCGCTGTTGTGACTCAGAATTGGAACACGCTTGACAAGTAGTCAAACGTAGTCCAACCTCCAAGCGCTGCTCCCCTCGTGACGCCCCAAGCTACGGGAGGGCAGCAGGCCGGGCGGACCATGCAACCCTCCCAAACGCCCCCGCCCGGCCTCCATTTTTTCTGAGCAACGCATGCCGAACTACTTGAATCCGACCAGTATCCGCCTCAGTAAAACTCTCAAGGACTATCTGATCCGGCGAGCGACGGCCGAGGACCGCAAGGTTGCTTCCGTGATCGTCCGCATCCTCGAAGAGTCGCGCGTGGCTTTCACCAAGAAAAAATACGAGTCGGATGCGGATAAGCTGCCTGCGGCAGCCAAGGAAAAACAGTGATGCGTGTCGCGCTGGTGACCACGACAATCCACAAACCCGAAGTGCTCGCGCTCTACCGCGCCCACGATCCTGACGTGATGTTCTTCGTGGCCGGCGATCTCAAGACGCCGCCCGAGGCTTACGACTTCTGCCAGTCCCTCGGTAACTGCCACTTTATCACCAACGACCAGCAGGAATACCAGCCGTACAAGCATGCGCGGTTCATCGGGCACAACACGGATTCCAAGCGCAATATTGCGCTGTTGGAGGCGATGAAGTGGGGCGCCGAATTGATCATAAGTGTCGATGACGATATGCCGAGCGTGGGCAATCCTTTTTTTGCTTGGAAAGAGCTGTTTTGTACGTCTGCGATCGAAGTGGACTATCTGAAGCGCGAACGTCCGTCGGAATTGCGAAGAAAGTGGTCCGGTCCCAAGCTCGGCACGCCCGCCCGCTGGTTCGATCACGGTCAATACACGATCCCGCCGGCCCGCGCCCGCGGCCTGCCATATCCAGATCATTATGTGCAATATCATTCCGACTTCAGGTACGCGATGGATGTCGAGATTGGCATGGCGCAAGGCATCATCCTCGGCGTTCCCGACACCGACGCCTGCACGGCTATTGCAAACAGTCCAACGATTTCCGGCGCGCAGGAATTACTGCGGCAGGGCTTCGTGCTTGACCCGCGCGCCAACGCGGTGATGAACTCACAATTTACCGCTTTTCGTGCCGAACTCGCGCCTGCGTTCGCGCAGTTCTACTTCGTGCAGCAGCGCAACACCGACATCTTCGCCAGCCTCCTGATGCGTAGGATCATGCGCGAACGGAATCTTTATTCGTATTACGGTCCACCGTTTGGCTGGCATGATAGAATGCCCCGCCCCCTCCTGAAAGACCTCCAGGCCGAGCGCTACGGTGTGGACAACATCGCGGCCTATGCGGACTACCTCAACCGCGCGCCGTTGCCGAAGGACATCTCTGTTGTTGAGCAATGCCGCATCCTCGCCCAAGGCTGGAACGGTCCCGAGCTGGAGGCGGCGATGGCGTTTTACGATGACGTGGAGTCGATCCTGAAATGATGCGCTGGCCTAAATACTCGTTGCCGTATTGGATCATCAAGCGCATGGACGAGCGCTTCGTTGAAGGTTTGTTCGACGCGCAGATGGCCGACAAGTTGGATGAGGCGACCGATCGGCACGTTTACTGGGTGCTCTTGTCGCTCCGGTGGCAGCGTGCCATCTATCCGTATCTGCAAATCTTCAAACTGATGTGGGAGATTGTTCGTGGCAAATATTGGCGAGCCGCAAAGAAAATACACGGTGGTCCCGACAAGGCACCCAGTACAGGCCCCGGAGCCGGCGGTGTCCCCGTTGCCCAGTTCACCACAGCCCCAAGTCCCATCGCCGCAGCCGGTTTCGCCGCCGGAACAAGTGCCGGCATAGCTGTAGGCTTTTTCGAAGATACTGGGATCAAAGCCGGCGAGGTGACGGCGTATCGTTGCTGGACACTTGGCGCCGAAGGATTGCTGCACAGCATGTTTATAGATTTTGTCTGGCAACCCGGTGTGGTTGTTGAAGGCAAACCATCAAATAATTCTGCGGGCATTCACGCTTTCAAAAGTATTGTTTATGCCGCGCAATATGCAGGATATGATGCAACATCTGTGACTGGCACGGTTGATCTTTGGGGTGAGGTGTACGAGCACGAACGCGGTTACCGTGCTCAGTACGCCGCTATTGCATCCATCGATGATTCGCCAAACTACGATGCTGCCGCGCTTCGCGAGTTGTATGGCCTGAACAAAAAGAAACGGAAGAAGAAATGAACCGCGTCGCCATAGCCTTCAGCACCTGTGATCGTGTCGAACTGTCCTGCCAGTCGATCGAGCCGTTTTTGCAGCCAGACAAATTCGATCTGCATTGGGTAGATGGCAGCAAGACTGACGCCGGCATTGTGCTGCCAACCAAATACCGAACGCATGGTGATAATATCACACACCATTCAAATGTGCGCGGCGGTTCGGGGGCGGCGATTGTTTTTGCGCTGACGGCGATGCTCGGCGCTTGTCGTGCTAAAAGTCATGGTGCGCAAGGCTTTTCGGTAGATACTGCTCCTTACGATTACATTGGCCTCGTTGAGAACGACGTAGTGCTCCCACACGACTGGTTCGACAAAACGATGGCCCTGTTCGAGCAAGGCAAAACCGATGGCCTCGAAGTCGGCGCCGTCTCCGCACGCTGCTACGAGGACCGCATTCTGATCCAGCGACCGGACTACGCTATATGCCACAATCTTGGCGCTGGCATGATCGTGTTCACCAGAGAAGCGGCTGAGTTGGTTCTGCAACACTATCGTACACAATTCACGACCGAGAACCGCCAAACTTTCAGTTTGCTCGCCGGTATAGATATTGCTTCGTACTGGGCTTTTCGTGGTAGCGAACACTGGCTCGTGGCGGATTGGAAATGGGATGCGCTTTTAGCTCGTCACGGCCTTACTTCGTTGGCACTTACACCATCGCCGGTACAGATGGTTGGGCAAATTCCGCCATTGGAGGAACAGGGGCTGCGTCTTGCCGGGAATATGTTGCAAACAACTAACAGCGAGCGAGACTTCAAGCTATACCGTGACAACCTCCAGCGTATTCACGAACGCAAGCTCATCCTTCCCTCAACCTTATTCCACCGCGACCAGATCGGCTCCTACACCATCTTCGCGCATCAAATCGGCGCGCTCGGTGGTACCTGCCAGGGTAATTGGAAACTAAAAGACTCGCCCGGCTTCGGCCCGTTTGGCTGGATCGCTGACTCCGCGCAAGAGGACTGGGATCCGCGCATCACCATCCCCATCTTCGGCCCTTGTGAAATTCTCATCGGCGGTGGAAAAGATGGCGGACAGGTGCAGATAACCGACGAGCAGACTGGGTTCGTCGCCAAGCCGGTCCTGCCGCCCGAGGGCGAGCAAGGCCAGATTGTCTCTGTTAACATTCCTGGCAATGTGGCGTACAGGACCATCAGCATTAGGATGAACACGCCAGGCAGCGTGTTCTACGGAATTCGCACGCGCGACGAGCAGCCGTTGGTTTCGAACTGGAAGTTCGACTGGAATACTTTGCCGCATGGGAGGACGGAACTGTGAAGGTGCTGGTTACCGGGTCAAATGGATTCATAGGCAGAGCATTTACGAAGCGCCTGCTCGACGACGGCCACATCGTCGCTGGCATCGACAACATGTATTCCGGCGTCGAGCTGTACGACTGGATGTTCAAGCCCAATGGCTGGGATCCCGAGACCCGATCCGTCCCTAATTTGCAACTGATGATCGCTGATTGCCGTTCATTCTTTGCGAGCGCCGTGCCCGGCTCGTTGTGGTCGGCCGACAAGTTCGACCTGATCATCCATTGCGCGGCGATCGTTGGCGGTAGAATAAAGATCGAGGATGATCCGCTCGAAATAGCGACCGACCTTGCTATCGATTCCGAATTTTTCCGCTGGGTGACGACCTCGAAGCCGATGCCCAAGGTGGTCTACTTCTCGTCCTCGGCTGTTTATCCGCTGGAGCTTCAGACAAAGGAGAAGCACGTCGCGCTTGCCGAGGCTTTCGTTGATCTCAACCAAAATCGTTGGAGCAAGCCGGATATGAGTTACGGCTTTGCAAAATTTGCCGGCGAGTATCTAGCGAAGTTCGCTCATGACAAGTACGGCCTTGACGTTGCGATCTACCGGCCGTTCGGCGGCTACGGTGCTGATCAAGCCCCGACATACCCCATGCCGGCGATCCTCAAGCGCGTCGTGACCGACCAGAACCCGATCATGATCTGGGGCGAAGGCGACCAGGAGCGCGACTGGATTCACATCGACGACATCGTTGAAGCCGTGCTCCAGACCTACGACAAGCTCTCAGGCAAAACGCTCAATCTCGGCACCGGTATCGCCACGTCGTTCTTCAGGCTGGCCGAGCTGGCGGTGCATCTCGCTGGCAAGGATGCGACCGTGGTCAACGATCCGCGGCAGCCGCAAGGCGTGTTCTCTCGCGTTGCCGACGTGGCCGAGTTGAACAAGCTCTACGTGCCCAAGATCAACCTTTCGACCGGCATCCTTCGCGCTTTGAAATTGGCTCTTGACACGCGGCGGGGGAAGATGTAGTGGATTGTACTACATTGGGAGGCACTGATGTTCTTCATTTACGGCAGGACGAGCACATTGGAGCAGGCCGAAGCTGGCGCTGTTTCCATCCCCGAACAGATTCGTAAAGGCAAAGCATTGGCGCAGCTTCGCGGCGTAGCAGGAAAAGACTGCGTACATTTTGTTGATAAGGGCGTGTCCGGCTCGACACCGCTCGCTTTCCGTCCGCAAGGCAAGGAGATGCTCGAAGCTGCTCAATCCGGCGACACAATTTGTGCCAGTAAAATGGATCGTCTGTTCCGTTCCGCTATCGACGCGCTTCAAACGGCTGATGATCTCAAGCAGCGTGGTGTTGATTTAATTCTTATCGATGTCTCGGCCGATCCGGTGACCGGCAATGGCACGGGTAAGCTGTTTTTTTCGATTCTTGCCGTCATGGCCGAGTTCGAGCGTGACCGTATCCGCGAACGAACCGAGGAAGGCCGGCGAGGCAAGCGTGCTCGCCGCGGTTTCATGGGCGGCGGTGTGCCGATCGGGTTCAAGGTCCAAGGCAAAGGCCGCGACGCGCAGCTCGAAGAAGATGAGCGCGAGCAGGCGGCTATAGCAAAAGTGAAGGAACTGCTGGAAAGCAATCACCAGCCGGGTCGGATTGGGCGATATCTGACGAAGTATCACCCGACGCGCTCGGGTCGTCCGTGGCAATGTGTCCAAGTGCAGCGCTTGATAGCGCGGTTGGAGGCGTGATGCCGCTCAATGAAAATATGCCGAAAGGCGCTAAGTACCCACATCTTGCCGAATCATGGATGAATACGTTGCGGAATAGCGGCCTTGATCCGTGTCCGGATGCGGCTGCGGAGATTGATGGTTTACGCGCTGAAGTGAAAGAACTTCAACGTAAAGTGGACTTGGTAATGGCGCACGATTCGAATCTTATCGATCATTTAGAACGGCATTCGGAATAAAAATGGGTAACAGAGTCCAAGCAGTAGGTCTTTACAACGCCGGCTACAAGGCAACCCAGAATCGTTCCTACGAGAACTGGGCCACGCACGCCTTCGGCCTGTTCCAGTCCGCCTGCATCATCGATCCGACGTTCGGCCAGGCGTGGTCGGTCAACGGCAATAACAACGGCGACCTCAACCGTTTGCACGCAGCCATTGCCTGCTACCGCCGCGCGCTCGACACCAACGATCTGGGGACCGACGACAAGATCAAGATCATGTCGAACTTGTCCTGGCGGCTTTACCAGGTCGGTGAGTTGGAAGAATCTCTGGCGGTCGGCCAGAAGGCGGTCGAGCTTGGTCCCGATTATCCATATCCTTGGGTCAATCTCTCGGTCGCCCACGGTTCGTTCGGCAACCGCCTATCGGCGGTCGAGACCGCGCGCAAGGCTTACGCCATCGACCCTAACGATACCGCTGTCATCTTCAACCTTGCCTTCGCATTGTTGTTCAACGGCGAGTACGCGGAAGGTTTCAAGCACTTCGAGGCTCGGTTTGCGCACCGGATGCAGAACTATCTTACTTATCCGTATCCGAAGTGGACCGGGGGCAAGGACGAGACGGTGTTCCTCGTGTCCGATCAGGGCATGGGCGACACTTTGTCGTTCGCCCGCTTCCTGCCGCACGCTTCGAAGCGGGCCAAGTTCATTCACGCCATGGTGCAGCCGGTGCTGATGCGCGCGTTCACCGAAGCGTTCGTGCATCTGCCCAACGTCAATTTCACGCCGATTACCACTTCGTATCCGGCCGCCGATGCCTGGACCACGTTTGTCTCGCTGCCGTTCGCGCTCGGCTTGACCGACGATGAGATCAAGTCGGCGCCGCATCCCAAGCTTCCGGTCTATGGGATGCCCGATACCTGGAAGATGCCGGATACCAAGTTGCACGTCGGTATCTCGTGGGGCGGTTCGCGGCTGAACGACATCGACAAGTGGCGCTCGTTTCCGCTGACGCACTTTCTCGATCTGTACAAGGTGCCTGGCGTCCAGCTTTACTCGTTGCAGATGGACGATCACAAGAAGGATCTGGTGGATTTTTGCTGCGAGTCATTGGTGCGCGACCTTCAGCCGTGGGTGTCGGATGTCGTCGATACCGTATCGATCCTCCAGCACCTTGATCTGGTCATTACCTGCGAGTCGGCGCTTGCCCATATCGCGGGTGTGATCGGCAAGGAGGTGTGGATACCGTACTCGTACCACGCCCACGACTACCGCCTCGGTCATACCGGCGAGGACATGCTGTGGTATGGCAAAACGCATCGCCTGTTTTTGCAGGATCGTGACATGCGGTGGGACAAAACTTTCGAACGAATTACAAAGGCGTTGCAGGAGAAGGTCGATGGACTTGCCAAGCAAACTGGAAAAGTGGGCGCGCGAGATGGATCGAGAAAGGTGGCAGCCGGGTAGGAACGGCGGCAAGGAATACGACTGCGATATGGTCGAGTTGTGCGATTTACTTCGAGAAGCTGCGAAGCAATTGCGTGCAAAGACTCCAGCAATGCCTGAATTTGAGAACCGTCAATGAATATCCGAGTTAAACTTATCGGCGAGTACGCAGGGCGCAAATATGCAGTTCTAATCCCAGCCATTATAGATTCGGACGGCGAGTTAGCAATTACCTATATGGCTGGGTGGGCCGCTGTAATGGGGATGCAGGCTGAAATGTTTCCAGAGACTGTTAAAGACCGAAGTCCTAAACCAGCGGTACCTAGAAAACACAAACGAAAGGGAAACGATTTGAAACTAAAATGAATCAACCAACCGCTGACATCAAATTCGCGATCAACGGACACGAGTTCGAATTCAAGCTCGTCCACGACAACTCGCATCCGTTCCGCGATGTGATGATCTGCCTCAAGGAGTTCGGCTGCCCCGAACCTGAGGTCGTCCATTTGATGACCCGCGTGCTTCGCCCCGGCGACTTCGCTATCGACGGTGGCGCTAACATCGGCTTTTTCACCATCCTGATGGCCAATCTCGTTGCTTCCAATGGCATCGTGCTGGCAGTCGAACCCGGCGAAAATAACTTGCACGCGCTTACCGATAATATCCGGCTTAACAAATTGAAGAACATCGAGATTTGTAACCGCCCGCTTTGGTCTAACAGCGAGGACGTGACGCTGCATTATAACGAGCACGGCGGCTTCAACGCGCTGTCCGACTATCGGCCCATGCTCGGCAAGAAGGTTTTGCAGGGCATCCCGCTGAACACCTGGAGAACCACGCCGCGGTTGATCAAGCTTGACATCGAGGGTGCCGAGGAATTTGCTTTGCGCGGCGCTACCCGCCATTTGGTCGAGCATGTGCCGTACATCGTGTGCGAGTTGAACCAGAAGGCACTCAAGGGCATGGGATCGACCCAGGAGAGCTTGCGCAAGTTCATGCGCGACTGGGGCTACTCGACTTTCCTCCTGTATCGCGGCGGCGAGTTGCCTTGCCTGGTGCCGGACAAGACCACTATATTCGAGGCGGAAGATACCAACGGGACGGTGAACGTGCTGTTCTCGACCATCGAGAAGGTTTCGAGCGCGTGGCCGCGGGCGGTGGTGAGATATGCCTGAGATCAGCGACGACGAATTCACCTTGCTGGAGATTATGTCTCGCGGCGAGTCAATGATGCCTATTGGCCGCTGGGAAAAGTCGTTGAAGGGTCTCGCTGCTAAGGGAATGGCTGACCCGCGTGGCGGATTCAACTATATCATCACTGAGAAAGGTCGCGCTGCACTTGGCGGGCATAAGGAAGAAATTGATGATATGTGGGCGAGAGCCTACATTCGAGCAAATAATGAGCTTGTTGCTAATAAAGCCAAACAAGAAAAACCCGGCGCTTTTGTTATCCAAGGGGCTTTATTTTTTAGACTACTCGATGGCTCGACGGTGTATTGCAACTGTATCAAAGAGCCTTACGCTTCGAAGATCGTGGAGCTGTTCAATGGTCGTAACGCTGGTCAAGAGCGACTCGGACGCGCAGTGGTTCAGCAGTTACCCGAACCGTCAGAGTCACATCCGAAAGCCGACGATGATTCTGGAGACGAACAGCCAAAGGGGGACTAGATACGTTGACGAATGCGCTGGCGAGTTTTTCTCGCTCGGCGACCACAACAAGGACCGTCGCCGCATCCTGCTGTGGAAAGTGCCGAAGGACAATATCTTCTACGATCCGCGGAAGCCGCAGATTTTGAAGATTCCGTTTTTATTGAACAGCGACGAAACCGTGGAAGATCGGGACGATATTCTTCTTCCGATTTTGCAAGAAATTATGATGGATGCTGCGAGGAAGTGATGGGCGAAACAACGGAGATTGAGGAATTTGTTGTTTCCGTTACGCCA
>Ga0307474_10002705_pt1 | contig 12736 bp, 8 predicted proteins | sample atmos_gasesECM1C_2_FD_203312 | JGI IMG/M metagenome (GOLD analysis project Ga0307474, IMG submission 203312) | Hardwood forest soil microbial communities from Morgan-Monroe State Forest, Indiana, United States - atmos_gasesECM1C_05 | ecosystem: Environmental > Terrestrial > Soil > Temperate... | reverse complement strand
CGTTTTTTCGGGCACGAGAATACATTCCCGGATGAACGCGGTGTTGATCATGACCTCGACCGCGGGCACGCGGCCTTCGGTGTCGGCTCGGCGCACCAGGCGCTGGCTGATGATGGCGCGCAGAATCGCCGCGAGCTGCAGGCGGACTTGCTTCTGCTCCGGCGGCGGGAAGACAGCGATGATGCGGTTGATGGTTTCGACCGCGTCCAGGGTATGCAACGTGGAGAACACCATGTGGCCGGTTTCGGCAGCGTGAATAGCGGTGCCGATGGTTTCAAGGTCGCGCATTTCGCCGACCAGGATCACGTCCGGATCCTGACGGAGAGAGGCGCGCAAAGCGGCAGAGAACGACGGCGTGTCCACTTCGATCTCGCGCTGGTTGACGTAGCCTTTCTTGTCGCGGTGCAGGAATTCGATCGGGTCTTCGATGGTGATGATGTGCTCGGCGCGGGTGGCGTTGACGCGATCGACCATGGCAGCGAGCGTGGTGGACTTGCCAGAGCCGGTGACGCCCGTAACCAGGACGAGGCCGCGCGGCATGTCGCAAACCTGCTCAACGACTTTTGGCAAGTAGAGTTCATCGAGCGCGCGGATCTTGGTGGGAATGACTCGGAGCACCAGTCCCACGTTGCCGCGCTGCTGAAAGACGTTTACACGGAAGCGGCCCAGTCCGGCCACGCCGTAGGCCATGTCGATTTCGGTGGTCTCTTTGAACTTCTGCTTCTGGCGCGCCGACATCATGCTGAACGCCATGGTCAGCATGTCCTCGGCAGTAATGCGGGGCTGGTCGGTCAACGGATGCAGTTCGCCGTCGATGCGCAAGTGAGGGTAGTTTCCGACCTTCAAGTGCAAGTCGGACGCGCGTCGCTCCATCGCAATCCGAAGCAAGTCATCAATATTCATTCGACACGACTCCCGTAGTCACTGACTATGATGGCGCGAAACGTCACCTTCCCCAAGATGACCTAAGTAATGGAAGGGGGGCGGGTAGCTGTTGGCTATCAGCTGTTAGCTTCTACTACCTTCCGCGTGGCAGTCCGAGAAGAGGACGTAGCACGAAGGCCGAGCCGCGATGATAATGCTAAGGCGATTGACTTAGTTCATAGACTTAGCTAATCTCGAGAGATGGAAATCAACATTCATGAGGCCAAGACTCACCTCTCCCGCCTGTTGCAGAAAGTGGCGGATGGAGAAGAGGTCGTGATTTCGCGGGCGGGAGTCCCGGTGGCCAGGCTGGTCGCGGTCGGCCCTAAGGACGGGAAGCGGCCCCTGGGAATTGATCGCGGTCGCATCTGGATGGCGGACGATTTTAATGCTCCCATGCCGGAACTGGAGGCTTTGTTCTACGACGCACCGATTACCAGCCCGTCTCCACCCCGACGCAAAGCGAAGAAGAAAACGAAATGAGCTACTTGCTCGACACTGGCGTCTGGCTCTGGAGTGTTGGGGAGCCTGCGAGGATGTCGTCGTCTGCGAGAGAGATTTTTGCTGATCGTTCCGAAGATCTTTTCCTGTCCGCCGTTACCTCGTGGGAAGTTGCGATCAAAGTGGCAAGTGGAAAACTACGACTGCCAGAACCGCCGGGGACTTACGTTCCAAGCCGCATCATGATGCAGGGACTGCGACCGCTGCCCATCTCTCATATGCACGCCTTGGCGGTGCATGGACTTCCGCCGCACCATCGCGATCCGTTCGACCGATTGCTTATCGCACAAGCAATCGTCGAGAATATGACGCTTCTGACGGCGGATCGAGAATTTAGAAAATACGATCTTCCCCTGCTGTGGTGCGGCCGCTAGAAAACCGAAAGCGGACAAGGCCTGGCGGGCGCGAGCGCGCTGGTGCATGAGATGCGAGGACAGGCGGGCGGGGACGCCCGCCTCTCCAATGGATGAGTCTTATGCAGCGTTGGACGCTTCGCCAGCCTGCCACGGTTCGTCATAGCTGCCGCCGTAAATCGATGGGCACTTCGATCCCATCGGCCGGAGGTAGGTGGCCAGCTGTCCGCGATGGTGAATGCTGTGATTGTTCAGGAAGCCCATGTAAAAGGCCGCCGGAAGATTGAAGACGCCAAAGAACTCGATCGGTTTCATGAGTTGCTCGGGGCTGAGCTTGCGCACGCGCTCAGCGACACGCGTCATGTTCTCGTCGTACCACCTGACTAGCTCGGTAACGGTCCGGGGCTTGTGTTCGTCGTCGGGAGACTCCATCTTGAATTCTCCGTCGGCAATCCCGACGAGGAACTGCACGTCGGTATTGGCGAGATGCCAGGCCAGTTCCCATGCCGTGCGTGCATTGGGATCGGGACGAAAATCTTTTTTCCCTTCCGGTATCGCGGACAGAACTTTCTTAGTGGTTTGCACTTCGTTGGCCAGCCCCTGGAGCATCATTTCCCGGTAGCCCAGCGCGAAGTCTGCCGTCACGCGTGATTCTGCGGTCGCCATAATGCACTCCTTCTGTGAGGGTGTTCCGTTGAGTTGCGGCTAGAAACCAAAGGGGCGCACCTGAAGCGCCCCCACTCTCAATACGCCTGCCATTCTACACGAAAGTGGATGGACGGTCGTCTCGCCCGTCCGGTCGGGGACGCTCGACTCTCCACGAAAACGAGAGCCTAGAGCCTACAGCCTGCCTTCCTACACGCTGACCGGCTGCTTGCTCCGTACGGGGACTGGCGTCAGCCAATGATGCCGATCGGCCTTCTCGCCTTTGACAATGGCGTAGAACTCTTTCTGGATGGCCCTGGTGATGGGCCCCGTAACGCCTTTGCCCACCGTGATCTTGTCGACGGAGCGGATAGGTGTGACTTCCGCGGCGGTGCCGCTGAAGAAGGCTTCGTCAGCGAGGTAGAGCATTTCGCGTGGGATCATCTGTTCGAGAACCGGGATGTTCAGGTCGCGGGCGATCTGGAGCACCGAGTCGCGGGTAATGCCGGGGAGCACGGAGTTACCGAGGGGCGCGGTCTGGAGCACGCCATTGCGCACGAGGAAGACGTTTTCGCCCGAGCCTTCACTCACGTAGCCGCTGGTGTCGAGCGCGATGCCCTCGGCGTAGCCGTTCACGATAGCTTCCATCTTGATGAGCTGCGAGTTCATGTAGTTCGCGCCGGCCTTGGCCATTGCCGGCAGCGTGTTGGGCGCGAGACGCGTCCAGGAGGAAACGCAGACGTCGCAACCCTGGTCAGCGTCGGAGCCGAGATACTTGCCCCACGGGTAGTTGACGACGTAGACCTCGGTGGGAGAATTGAACGGATTGACGCCGGCCTCGCCGTAGCCGCGCAGCACGACCGGACGCAGGTAGCAAGGCCATACGCCGTTGTTGGCGACCACGTCGCACATGGCTTTAACGATGTCGTCGCGGGTGAAGTCCACGTCGATCCGATAGACCTTGGCCGAATCCAGCAGCCGCTGCGCGTGTTCCGGTGCCCGGAAAATCGCCGGGCCGCTGGGGGGCGCGTAGCAGCGCACGCCCTCGAACACCGATGAGCCGTAGTGGATGACGTGCGCCATCACGTGGATGGTCGCGTCGTCCCAGGCTATGAGCTTGCCGTTATGCCAGATTTTCTCGGTCTTCTGAATCGCCATTGAGGCTCCTCGCTAGTCAGGTTCGATGCTCGTAGCGTTGCAGGCGGCGCGCCTTTTTCGAAGGCGTGAGCCAGGCGCTCGCGAAATTACATTTGATTATAACTGGCAAAGCGCAGGCGTTCGGAGAGGCGGCCGGAGATTTTACGGATGACGAAAGTCGCGAGCGCAAACTTGCCGGACGGTCGGTTGGCATCGGTGAACCGAGGTTATCGTCCAAGGCCACCGGACACTTCATGTATACCGAATCCAGAGGGTGCCCCGTCCAAGCTCTGCTTGGGCGGGGATGTTCGTTCGTCACAAACGCGCACTCAGGAGTAAAAGCAGACGGGTTGCGGCCTCGGGGACTCAAGCGCTTCCACGAATCTCCTCAGCTTCATTTTCTGACCTTCAGCTGTTATCACCGCAAGCCGAAGCTGAGAACCACAGAGGCATGCTCCCTGTTCTTGGCGGCGCCATCGCGACGGCCAGCAATGCGGTGATTATGAGCTGCGGGCAAGACGCAATTAGCCTCACTGTCCCCCACCCGCCGGAACACTCGCCGTGGTCGCCCTCCCCGCCGCTACCCCAGGCATCTCATCCCCCCGGAAATACTTCGCCTTAGCAGCCTTCATGACTGGCATAGCTGCATAGGGCTTCGAGTAGTCATTCCCCGCATTCCAGAACAAGAAGCCCACTCCGCCTTTTTCTTTCGCGACCCGCACCTGCGTCTCAATGTATTCGGGCGAATATGTCTTCGTTCTCCAGCGGAAGGCTTGCAGCCAGGGGCGGATCACCGCGTTGCTGTCCTTGGTGATCAGCTTGAAGCGGTCCATCGACTCGCCGATGAAGTGTTCCGGCGCGTCTCCTGGATGCGCGATCCCGTCCATCCCGAAGAAATGCGAGGGGTAGATCATGGGCGAGAGCACGTCACAATCCTTTGCCATGCCCACGATGTCCTGTCCGGTATGTGAGAGGTCGATGGGGCGCTGCCACGCCATCACCCCGAAGACGTCCAGAGAGAGCAGCACACCTTTCGGGTGCAACTCGGCGTAGGCGTGCTTCAGGAAGTCGTTAATCACGTCCGAACGATGCCAGGTGGGGTGCTCGGCCTGGAAAAAGAAACTCGCGTCTTTCTGGTCGCCCTCGGCAGGGAAGCGGACGTAGTCAAACTGGATCTCGTCCACGCCCAGATCGGCCACGTACTTCGCCAGGGCGATGTTGTATTCCTGCACTTTCGGATTCGAAGTGTCGGTCCAGACCAGCTTGCCGTTCTCGCGCCACGCGTTACCGGTCCGGTGCGACTTCACCGCCAGCTCCGGATGGGCCTCCACCAGCCGCTGATCGCGGAAGATCGCGATGCGGGCGATCGCATGCATGCCCAGCGAATGCAGAAAGTGTGCAAGTTTCGGCACATCGCGGATGTAGACATGCTGCCGGCCCGCCAGCGGATGGTCGAAGGGAATGTTGACGCTGCCGTCGCTGTCCTTGATATCGAAAACCACGGCATTGCCCCCCACTTCACGCCAGTGCTTGATAATGCGTACGCCGTGGTCACTTCCGGCCATCACGCCGGTCAGGTAAATGGCGCGGACTTCGAAATCCTTAGCCACCGGGATGGTCTTCTCGACGATGGGTGCGGCCAGGATGCCGGGCACAATCACCTGCTCGCCGGATTTCAGGTTGTTGCCGGTGCGATTGCCGTTGGCCTTGCGAATCGCGTCCGCCAATTCGCTCGAAGTGAGATAGGATGTCCGCTTCAAATATTGCCGGGCGACCGATCCGACACTATCCCCCCGCTTGGCGCTATAGAATTCGGTCCCCGGAGGTGCAAACTGCGGTTGCAGGTCTGCAGTTTTAGCGGTAGGCACCGACGCCGGCACGCTGCTGCGCACGATTTTGGGCGTCTGGCTGCCTTGCTGCGCCGCCGCGGCTGTCGTGAAGGAAATCGAAGACCGGTTGAGAACGATCAGAGTCAGGACAAGAAAGACCCCAAGGATGAAAGCGAAGGCACCAGAACGACGCAAAGTTTTCTCCAGAAAGTAGTTCTGGGGCGGATCGTAACCCGCGTTTTCTGCGAGGAAAAGTTACGTCGGACCAGCGCCAGTAGCGTCGAAAGCAGGCCTGAGTGCGGTAGGAAATCATCCTCCATGCGCAAACAATTTCGCTTTAGGCACTTGTTGGCGTTCTGCGGATAAGTCTTTCGAGGCGTGTAGAAGCATCTAAGACATCAAGAACCGGGGTGACCGAGGTTACTTTAGGGATGGCGAACCGCTTGCTGTATCAAAACACAAGGGTGCGATGACAAAATTTGTCGCCCCTATTGATTTTGGCCTAGCCACACGTCGTCCGGATGAATGAGTCGGCCCCCGAGAGGATAGAAAGGGCCTTCAGACCCTATGAGAACGAATCTCGCCACTGTGCTCGATCCTAACCGCCGAAGCAGCGATGCCAAGGACTTTGACACCACCCTGCGGCGCAAAATCGTCGGACAGGATCAGGCCGTCGAAAAAGTCGTGGAAATCTACCAGATGTTCCAGGCAGGGCTGAACCCGCCTGGCCGCCCGGTAGGCAACCTACTGTTCCTGGGACCCACCGGTTCAGGAAAAACCCGAGTCGTCGAAGCTCTGGCCGAGTCTCTGTTCGGCGACGCACGAGCCTGCATCAAGATTGACTGCGCCGAGTTCCAGCACTCGCATGAAATCGCAAAGCTGATCGGGTCGCCTCCGGGCTACCTGGGACACCGCGAGACCCACCCGCTGCTCACACAGGAAGCCTTGAACCAGTGGCATACGGACAAGCTGAAGCTCTCGATCCTCCTGTTCGATGAGATCGAGAAGGCCAGCGACTCGCTTTGGCAATTGCTGCTCGGGATTCTAGACAAGGCCACGCTCACGTTGGGCGACAACCGGCGCGTGGACCTCTCGCAGTGCATCATCATCATGACCTCGAACCTGGGCGCCGGCGAGATGACCGGCCTGGTCGACGGCGGCATGGGTTTTGCCACGCATGTGACGGAAGTCGACTCGAAACTCGACGAGAAGATCTCGCGCACGGCGATCGACGCGGCACGGCGGAAATTTACGCCAGAGTTCATGAACCGCATCGACAAGGTGGTGGTCTTCAAGACGCTGCGGCCCGAGCATCTAACCCAGATTCTGGAAATCGAACTGGGCATGGTGCAGCAGCGCATTCTGCAGGCCGCAGGCGCGAACCAGTTCGTGTTCACCTGCACCCAGAAAGTGAAGGAATTCCTGCTGCAGGAAGGGACCGATCCGCGCTATGGAGCTCGACACCTGAAGCGCGCCATCGAGCGCAATATCGTGTTTCCGCTGGCGAATCTGGTGGCAACCGGGCAGGTCAAGCTGGGCGATTTCGTCCGTATAGACATCGCCGGCGAAAGCCGCCTGACGTTCGTGAAGGAAGCCGAGGGCGCAATGGTCCCCGTGCTTCTTGAGCGTTACGGCGCGGCCGCAGTGGCCCCGCCGGCCGCAGCGCGCGCCGCCAAAACGGTCAACGCCCGCCGGGAGTTCGGAGCCAATCCGGGGCTGGCGGAGACGAAGTAGATCATCCATCTCGCGATAGGAAAGGGTGCCGGAAACGGCGCCCTTTTCTTTTCAGAGTCTGTTCGGCAGGATTCGTTGGGATTCTTGCTCGTGTCAGGGCACGCCTTGGACTCCAGGTACATCGGGCGGCTTTAGCCACGGTGCTCGGAACATCGGCGTGCCCTGATACGGGCCAAAAGGCGACTGAAAAACTGAGAACCAGCAGCCGAGAACCGAGAACTGAGAACTGAGAACTGAGAACTGAGAACTAAGAACTGAGAACTGAGAACTAAGAACTGACACCCGCCCTACCCGCCCTGCTTCAACTCCGTCAAAACCTGGCGCGCGATCTCCTTCAGAGTCTCAAACACTCCGCCCCCTTGAAATGCGATCGCTTCAATGACGGGCTCGTTTTTGCGGCGCAGTTCTTTCGCCAAGGTGTCCACCGGCAAAACGTTGGGTAGATCGCGCTTGTTCAGTTGCAATACATAAGGAATCTTGAAGAAGTCGTAGCCGTGCTCCTTGAGATTCGCCATCAGGTTGTCGAGCGCCTCGACGTTAGCGTCCATGCGTTCTTCCTGGGAGTCGGCCACGAAGACGATGCCATCCACCCCGCGCAGGATCAGCTTGCGACTGGCGTCATAGAACACTTGGCCGGGGACGGTGTAAAGGTGGATACGGGTCTTGAACCCGCGCACCGATCCCAGATCGAGCGGCAGGAAGTCGAAGAACAGCGTTCGCTCGGTCTCGGTGGCGAGCGAGATCATCTTGCCCTTCTGTTGTTCCGCGGTTTTCTGGTAGATGTGCTGCAGATTCGTGGTCTTGCCGCCCAACCCGGCGCCGTAATACACGATCTTGCAGTTGATCTCGCGGGCTGCAAAATTGATGAAACTCAAGAATTTCCTCTAGGTCGACCTGCCGCGCAGGCGCTCCAACCCGCTGGAACGCCAACGCCAAAAATTTTCCTGGGTACTGCTGGCCTTTATACCACATGCCCATGATTACCGGGAGGTTACGCCCGTTACTGAAGGGAGGAGTCCCTGGGCTACTTTCCCGCCGGCAGTGGGTAGTAGCCGCTCTTCGCACTGATCTTCAGCCCGGAACGCGAGACCCGCACCTCGATATCGCGATAAGTGCTGCTGGGGGTTGCCCGAGTCGTGTATCCCAAGGTGTACTGGTTGCGGGCGTCACCGGTCGCCCGGGCATAGGCAACTTCAATGTTGTCGCGGGTGAGTTCGGTAAAGACCTCCCCACCCGTCGCCGACGCGTATTTCGGAAGGATGTCGCCATAGCCATAGTGCGGCAAATGGAGCTTCTGCAGCTTGCTGTAGACAGGAATTGCAGACGCTTCCACGCCGATGGCGTATACGGTGATTTCACGGGACAGCAAAACTTTTAACACATCGCTGTAGGAAACTTTGCTGCCGTATTCACGCCCATCGCTGATGATGAAAATGATCTTGCGGCGCGCCCGGTCGCGTTTGCTTAGATCGAGGGCGGCCTTCAAAATGGCGTCGTTCAGGACGCGCACGTCCTTGGGAGGAGCAATGTTCGGCTGCGCCCCCGGACGTTCCACCGGGATCCCGTTGATGGTGGGTCCTTGCGGGCCTAACGGGCCGTTCATCACGGGCGCACCGTTATTGCTGCCTCGTTCCAGTTTCATCTGGTTCAACACCGAAGTGAGCTTTTGCCCCGCGGTAGAAAAATCGGAAACCTGGCTTACGGTTGTGCTGTATGTGTAGAGCGAAACTTCGTCGTAGGGGCTGAACGCTCCCGACAACGCCGAGTAGGTTTGATTAATCTTCTGAACGGCCGTATCGGGCATGCCGGTATCGAGAATCACCGCGGCCGAAAGCGGAAATGGGTCGCTGGTAAAGAACTTCAGTTCCTGCTTCTTCCCGTCTTCAAAAACATTGAAATCGCGAGGCAAAAGGCCATCGACCAGATGCCCGCTCTCATCCTTGACGGTTACTGGGACAAGGACAAAATTTACTCGCGTGACAATCCTAAACAGATCATCTCGCGTGTTCAGATCTCCGCCCGGGACGCTTCCCGGCGGAATGGTCTTCACGGGCGGCATGGGTGGAGGAGTGCTGGAAGGAGCCGGCTCGTTCGCGGGCGGTGCACTTGGTTTTTCAGGCTCCGGCTGAGGCTGCGGACGGCTGGGGGGCAAGTTGCTCGGAAACGGCTGTACCGGCCGCACCGCCGAGGGTGCGTCCGGGATATCCTGTTGTCCTTGTTGTTGTTGCCCCTGATCCTGGGCCGCGAGCAAGCCGGCGGCCAGAAATGCGGTGAGGGCTGATGCCCCCAACCGGAACCGCCAAGTCCAATGGCTCAAGGTCTTCTTCTCCGTTGCAGGCAACCGTCTGTCCTCTGGGATGCTCAAACCCTTTAGATTGGTGCATCTCACCTTACTGGAATAGACTAACAAAAGTCCCACGAGAAATTCCGCGATGCTCAAAGCTTTCCTACGTTCCCTGTGTCTGCCTGTTGCCTTTGCGCTCGCCGCCCCTACGTTTGCGGTCGCGCAGGATTCCACGCCTGTCCTTCGCGATCAGACCAAAGATCAGAACGACGAACAGTCCATTGAGACCCTGAAGGTCCGGGTCAACGTGGTGCAGCTGTTCTTCAATGTGAAGGATAAGAAGGGCGCCCTCATCCCCAACCAGACTAAGAACGACTTCGAGCTGCTCGAGGACGGCAAGCCCCAGACCATTAAATACTTTACGGCGGAAAGCAATCTGCCGCTTACGCTCGGGATCCTCATCGACTCCAGCGGCAGCCAGATGCGCGTGCTCGAAATGGAAAAGGAAGTGGGCGGCGCTTTCCTCAATGACATTCTGCGCGACAAGGACGAAGCTTTCGTCATCGCCTTCGACGTAAACGTCGATCTGCTGCAGGACTTTACCAACGACGTGCGCCGCCTCAAAGCTGCCCTCAACAAGGCAAAAATTAATACCGGCGGAGGAAGTGGCGGCGGCATTCCGGGCCTGGGCGGCGGTCCGATTCCCACCAGCAATCCCCGCGGCACGCTTCTTTATGACGCGGTCTATCTCGCCGCCCACGACGAGCTTTCCCACGAAGTGGGCCGCAAGGCGATGATCCTGCTCACCGACGGTGAAGACCAGGGCAGCCAGTTACGCATCCGGGATGCGATCGAGGCGGCGCAGAAATCCGACTCCATCTGCTACGTGCTGCTGATCGCCGACCGCGGATTCTATGGTTTCGGCGGCTACTCCGGCGACTCGGAAATGAAGAAGCTGGCCAACGAGACCGGAGGCCGGGTGATCGAAGTCGGCAACAAGTTCGACAAACTGAAAGACGCCTTCGAACAGATCGCCAAAGAGCTGCGCAGCCAGTACAACGTCGGCTATACGCCCACCAACAACACGCAAGACGGAACGTTCCGCAAAATCGAGCTGCACTCCAAGCAGGGCTACAAGATCCAGACGCGCAGCGGCTATTACGCCATCGCCCGCAAAGAGTAGCGACTCCCGGCCGGACCTACCGACACTATCGCACTTGTCATTCCGAAGCCGCACGCGGCGCAGGAATCTGCGGTAGCACAGGGCCTGAGACGCACAGGCGTGTGCTGCACTTAGAATCTAAACATCCGCGCATATGACAGGTGTTCAGATCAGCACGCAGATGTGGCGAAGAAGATTCCTCAGCCGCGTTCGGCTTCGGAATGACAAGATCTTTGGAGTGGGCACGCTTTCCCGCCGCTTTCCGCTTCGGATCCGCTTCTGCTTCCCGAATTCTCTGTTGACGACCTGAGGTCCGCCCACTACGATGGTCGGCGCGCAAACGAGCCCGGATGGCCTCGTCAGCGCTTGTCACCTCCGCCCGCCATATTTAACCGACTCACCCTCAGAACGTCCCAGGAGGGCTCCCCCATGCCGTTCAGCGCAAAATCCATTTCGTGGCAGGCTAGGCTTTCGCTCAGCTTCCTGCTCTGCCTGCTTTTTTCGTCTCACGCCTTAGCCCAGTCGGATCCACCAATTCCAGCCGGGGAGGTGCGCATTCATTACTTCCGTCCTGATGGCAACTATGCGGGCTGGGCGCTCTATACCTGGAATGCCTCGACAGAAAACGCTGTCTGGTGCCAAAGCGAAGTGGCCATTACCGGGACAGACAGTTTTGGGGTTTACTTCGACGTCACCGTAAATCCGGCGCAGGGAAGCCCCCTCGGAGACCTGGGTTTCATTATTAACAATTGTGCAGCGGGACAAATCAAAGATCCCGGCCCCGATCAGCACCTGCAGATCACCCAATTCAAAGAAGCCTGGGTGATCCATGCGGACGCCACCGTCTTCACCAGCCAGCCCACACCCCAACAGATCGCCAACGCGATCCTCAGCATCGAGCAGGCGTATTGGGTGGACCGCACGCACCTCGCAATTCAGTCGCAATACATCCAGACCGGGGCTACGTACGCGCTCAATACGGCCCTGAACGGCGGTCTGAACTTGACGTCCACGGGCATCACGGGCGGCACGCAGATTCCGCTAACCACTGGGGGTTCGCTGTCGTCGGACGAGTTGGCTCGCTACCCGCAATTAGCCAGCTATGCCGTGCTCCAGCTGCCTCAAACCGTGGACCTGGCGACCGTGAAGCAGGCGCTGAAAGGCGAGATTGCGATCTCCGTTGTGGGAGCGAACGGTGCTCTTCAATACGCCACGGGGATCCAGGCCGCTGGCGTTCTCGATGAGCTCTATTACTACCCGGGCAAGCTCGGCGTCATCGTCCACCACGATTCAGTGAGCATCAAGGTATGGGCGCCCACCGCTCAGTCGGTATCGCTGCTCATCTTTGATCACGAGAGCGACACGGCGCCGTCTGCGACCATTTCCATGCAGGAGAACAATGGCGTCTGGTCGGCCAATGGCGGCAGGGACTGGAAAGGGAAGTACTACCTGTATCAATTAAGCGTATGGGTGCCGCTCGATGCGGCCGTAGACACGAACGTGACGAGCGATCCGTACTCCATCGACATCGCCTTGAACGGGACCAAGAGTCGAATTACCGATCTCGATTCCGATAGCACGAAGCCGGCTGGATGGGACCACTCCTCGTCTCCGCCGCTCCAGACCTTCAGCGATATGAGCTTATACGAGCTGCATATCCGCGACTTTAGCGTGAATGATTTGACCGTGCCGGCGGCGCACCGCGGCACGTACGAGGCATTTGCCGATCAGAACTCCGACGGCATGCGACATCTGCGGGATCTGGCGAGAGTCGGACTGCGCGCGGTCCACATCCTGCCCTCATTTCACTTCGCAAGCATCAACGAGGATAAGTCCACCTGGAAGACGACCGGCGATCTCTCACAGTATCCACCCGATGGGACACAGCAGCAGGCCGCTGTCGCCGCCATCCAGGGCAGCGATGCGTTCAATTGGGGCTACGACCCGGTGCACTATATGACTCCCGAAGGCAGCTACGCGATAGTCCCCGCCAATCGCGTGCGCGAATACCGAACCATGGTGATGGGTCTGCACAATGCTGGGTTACGTGTGGTTCAGGACGTCGTCTTCAATCACACCAACGCCTTCGGCGAGGGGCCGAACTCGAATCTCGATGAAGTCGTACCAGGCTACTATCATCGGCTGGATGCGAATGGAAATGTAGAAT
>Ga0307474_10002704_pt1 | contig 12736 bp, 9 predicted proteins | sample atmos_gasesECM1C_2_FD_203312 | JGI IMG/M metagenome (GOLD analysis project Ga0307474, IMG submission 203312) | Hardwood forest soil microbial communities from Morgan-Monroe State Forest, Indiana, United States - atmos_gasesECM1C_05 | ecosystem: Environmental > Terrestrial > Soil > Temperate... | reverse complement strand
ATCGACAAGAAGCGCGCCTGCTCCGCGGGATTGTCGCGGAACATGCCGGTGAAGCGGCTGGTGAAGGTCATCGCACCATGCTTGGCGACGCCGCGCACCGACATGCAGGTATGCTCAGCCTCGACCATCACCGCCACGCCGCGGGGTTTTAGAATCTCGTCGATGGCGGCGGCGATCTGGGCGGTCAGATGCTCCTGGGTCTGCAGGCGGCGCGCGAAGATATCCGTCAGCCGCGCCAGCTTCGACAGGCCCACGACCCGCTCCACCGGTGTGTAGGCGATATGCGCCTTGCCATAGAACGGCATCATGTGATGCTCGCATTGCGAGGTGAATTCGATGTCGCGGACCAGCACGAAGTCGTCATAACCGGCGGTCTCGCCGAAGGTACGATTGAGCACCTCGGCCGGACATTGATGATAGCCTTGGTAGAGTTCGTCGTAGGCCTCGACCACCCGTCGCGGCGTATCCAGAAGACCCTCGCGTTCGGGGTCTTCGCCGATGTAGCTGAGCAAGGTCTGCACGGCTTGTTCGGCTTCAGCCCGCGATGGGCGCGGCTGGTCGGCGCGAACCACCGCAGCCATAAATTCGGCAGGGTCGAGCTCGGCGGGTCTCGCTTGGGGAGCCTTGGGCTCGGAAGGCTTGGCCTCGGAAGGCTTGGTCTCGGAAGGCTTGGTCTCCGAGGCCTTGCCAGGGCGGAGGGATTTGATCAGCGCGTCCATGTCAACTCCGTTCGACCGGTCCTAAGACCGGAGTGTCACCGGCAGACGGGGCGGCATTGTACCGCCGGACGCCTGAGTCCCGTAAGCGCTTTACCGTGGCAGCCAAGATGTTCCTGGTTCAGGGTTCCTGGTCCAGGCCGCCCAGGATTGGCGGCTGTATTTCCGCCACCGCCGACCATATATAGGGCTATGGACCGGGGCCGCCAAGAGCGCTCGCGAGCCTTGGGGGAACGAGATCTCCATCTATGCTGAACGACATTTACAATAAGCGCATCATCGAACTGGCTGGAAACATACCCCGCCTGGGGCAACTGGCCTCACCCGACGCCAGCGCAACGGCGCATTCCAAGCTGTGCGGCTCGACCGTCAAGGTGGACCTCAAGATGGAGGGGCCTGTGGTCACCGACTTCGCCCACCAAGTGAAGGCCTGCGCGCTGGGTCAAGCCTCCTCCTCGATCATGGCAAGCCACGTGGTTGGCTCAACGGCGAACGAATTGCGCGAACTGCGGGAGACGGTCCGCAAGATGCTGAAGGAAAACGGCAGCCCTCCACACGGCAAGTGGGCGGATATCGCGTTTCTGGAGCCGGTCCGCGATTACAAGGCGCGGCATGCCTCGACCATGCTGACTTTCGACGCCGTGGTCGATGCGATCGGCCAGATCGAAGCGAAAGCCGACCAGCCTGCGTCGGCCTGAAGGCCACTCGTCATTCGAGGCAAAGGCGGGCTCGATTCGGGAAAGCCGAATTCGCTACTGCGAAGGCGCTGCCGCAACGCTCGCCATCGGCGCGAGCGCGTCGGCGGTCTTGGTGGATTTCGCAGGCGTAGCAGTGACGGCCAGATCACTCGCGGCGCTGCTCACGAGGCGATCCTGCACCGGCTTTGCAGCGACCACCGCGACCGGTACGGCTGCCCCACCGATCTGCGGCAACACTTCGGCCACGGCTTCCGTTGTCACCAGGTTGGTCGTTCGCAATTCGTCCCGAGACAATTCGTGCAGATCTTCCCACGGCGGCACGTTCAGCGACAGCGACAACAGATCGCCGGCGCCACCCATATCGAAAGTGTATTTGGCCAGCCGCCCGATATCGCGTTCGACGATCATCAGATCGTCCGCGGAATAATTTGCAGCCCTCGCATCCTCGGCGCGGTCGCCCATCCAGATCTGGTGCACTCTCACATGTGCGGTTTCGGGCACGTAGCGCGATTTTCCCGACAGCAGCAGGAACACGCACATCGATTCACAGTAGGCGTCGGGCATCACGCTGAAACGACGGCCCTGCGCGCCGTGAGTCTCGACGATCGTACCAACCGTCGTCATCAAACCGAGATTGCGGAACCGGCGGCCAAGCGTGATGGAATCGTTCACCGATCCCCCGCTGGAATCCAGCACGATGGTTGCACCGCGAAGTTCCCGCCCCTTGGCGAACTCTTCGAAATCCTTCGGACTCTCGTTGGTCACGATGCCGACCGCGCTGACCCAGCCGCGGCAGTTAGGCTCGCATGCCACCCAGGTGAAGCGCATCGGCAATTTGCGCTCCTCAAGCGCGCCACCAGCTTGTGCCGAGCCGCCGAGCGCGGCGATCACGCCGGACACGGAAATGGAGAGCGCGGCGGCGCCAAGAAGCGCCAAACCGCAGAAGCCAAGCGATTTCACGAACTTCAATTTGGTTCCTTCCCCACCAGCCCCAAAAAGCGTGATGACAACGGCCCGATACGGCGACATACGATTCTGTCATTCCGCTGTTACGAAGGGTAAACGTGACTTGCCGAATCGTCCAGAGAACGTTTGCTGCAACGCGACGCAAATCGTTGATATTTCTCAAACTGTGGCACAATTATTGACGAGGTCCGGTTCCATGGACGGGAACCCGGCAGATCGCGCTTGAAATTGCAGCACGCCGCCCATGAAGCACTCACTGTCACAGCATTGTGTTGATTGTTCAGGCGCCGTGGCGCGGTTGCCGCGCAATGCGGGGCGCGCGTTGATCTGGATTTACCGGCACACGTTCTCGCCGCTCGTCGGCTACAATTGCCGCCATCTGCCGACCTGTTCGGTTTATGCCGACGAGGCCATTAAGCGCTTCGGGTTGTGGGGCGGAGGATGGATGACGCTTGCTCGCGTGTTGCGTTGTCATCCCTGGGGCACATCGGGAATCGACAATGTCCCCCTGACTAAGCCCGCAGGCGCACATTGGTACCTGCCATGGCGGTATGGACACTGGCGCGGCGTCAATGCGCCGTAAGCTGCTCGCTGCACCGCATCTAATCGAAAGGCCTATCGCGGCGCCGGAACCAGAGTGTTATCATGGTGTTAGTTCGATGTCTTCGGAGGACTCGATGCGCTGGAAATTCCGTCCAAGCGGTCACGATCCCAGACAGATCGACTTGCTAGCCGTGCTCGCAATCGTGATCGTCATCGTTGCAGTCGACTACTACTTCACTGAACGGCCGAAATCGCAAACGACGAGCGCCTTCATCGAGCCCAGCCAGAACGTGCGCTGGTGAGGCGCGCGCAGTGACTAATCAAAAGTGGAACCAGAGGAAGCCCCGCTGCTGCTGTTGTGCCTGCGGCTGAATCAAGGCTGGCGGCCTCGGCTTTCGCGGACGGGGTTTTGGCGGCGGAAGAGCCTCGGTCGACGGCGTCGCGTCAGCGGTAACCGAGCCGTCGTCGGGCAATCTGACAGACAGCAGCAAATTGGATTCATGCGTGCGCCAGCGATAGCCGATGCCGAAATCCATCGGCTGGGCGCGGCGAAACAATTCGGCATAGGATTCCTGATACCTTCCATGGAATTCGGTGATCGGGCCGGCATAGCGGCCGAACGGGAAAAAGTGCCACTTCCTCGCTCCGTAATTGGTGAGCGGGATTCCGGAATCGTCCTGAATGATGGTCGCACTGTTGGCGAGAATGAAATCGCGCACGGTGGTGAAGTTGCCGGAGTGCAGCAGGTACGACGCGCTCTTGATCAGGCTGTTGCCCGGCGCAAGCGTTGCACAGAATTTCAAAAAGCCGCTCGATCTCGCGCCAGAATTGGAAAGATCGGTCGAGAAATAATATAGCGTCTTTTCCACACCATCGCTGCCGGCAAACACGATTCGAATCCCGCGCGTCGCGTTGGGCCCCGGATTCTCGCCCGAGAAATATGCCGTTCCCTTGTCGTCGAGTGCGACCGGACTGACGTTGCGGATAGTCTTGCCCGAACGCGCGAGGAACACATAGAGAATAGGCAGCGTGCCCTCCAGCTGGCCCGCGCGAAGGTCGGCTTTCATCTTCTTGGTGATGAAGAAGGAGAAACTCAAGATCGAGCCAAGTGAATGCTCGACGTTGTAGAGCGCAGCGCCGATACCGCCCCGCGGCATGCGAGTCAGATCCGGCACTGATCCCGGCGGCTCCAGCGCGCTTAGCACATAGGTCGAAGCGTTCGAATAGAACGCATCGGCATAGAGGAAGTCCGGGCCCGAGAACATGTAGAACATCGTCGGCTTCGGCGCGGCCAGATTGGCGCTCGACCAGGCGCGGATCTTCGACAGTTGGCGCTGTTCCAACTGCGCGAATGCCGCATCAAAGATTTTTGCGTGGTGCTGCCAGGCCGGGTCCCTGGTCAGCGGCATCAACGCCGAATCGGCGGACGGCATCATGCCGGCGAGAAACCGCGCGGTGTCGTCCGCCGTCACGCTGGGCGCGGCGCGCGCCGGCAGCAGGGCCACGAGGAGTGTTGCAACGGCGAATACCGCGATTTTCATCGTGCCAAACATCTCTACTCGCGACCTGACGGGTGGGTTGGTGAGGGGCTTGCGGAACCGGCGTCGTCACGCTTGCGAAAAACGGCATAGATCAGAAGGCCCGAAACCATAATCAGAATGCCAAAAAACGACTGCAGCGGCCGCTCCACGGCAAGATAGTACATCATGAAGAGGGTCACGAGCAGGAAAAGCATCGGCGTTACAGGGTATCCCCAGGCGCGATACGGCCGCGGCAGATTGGGTTGCGTGATGCGCAGCTTGATGACACCGAGCACGGTGAAGAACGAACAGAACAATAGCGCAAATTGAATGAAATCGAGCACCGCCTCAAAACTTCTGGTGAACAGCATCAAGGTGGCGACTGCGAGCTGAAACAGGATGGCATAGGCCGGCGCACCCTGGACGGATCTGCGCGCAAAGACGCTGAGCGCCGGGATGTCCTCACCCATCGTCATCATCACACGCGGGCCGATCCACATCATCGCGCTGATCGAAGACACGAGACCGACGCAGATCATCGCGCTGACGATGCGGCCACCGATCTCGCCGAAGATAAAGCTGCCGGAGATCCGGGCCACGTCGAGCTGCCCGGCCAGCTTGTCGATCGGAGCCGTGTGAAGAAAGATCGCGTTTAGCGCGACATAGAGCACGAGCACGATGGACGTTCCCGCCAGCATCGCGCGCGGCAGGTTCTGCCTGGCGTCACGCATTTCGCCAATGATGTAGGTGGCGGCATTCCACCCCGAGAACGAATACATCACGAAGACAAGGCCGATCGCAAATGGCGCGCTGGTGACGTAACCAATGTCGGACAGGTGTGGCGCAAAAGAGACCGGCTGCGGCTTGCCGATCGCAAATCCCGCGATCAGGAACGCGGTGATCATGACGATTTTCAGGATGGTGGCGATCAACTGGAAAGCGCTGGAGTGCCTGATCCCGGTCAGTTGCACCAGCGAGACGAGCCAGACTGTGCCAACCGCAAGCGTCAGCGGCGGCGCGCCGGGAAATACCGATTTGCCATATTCCCCGAAGGCCATCGCGGCGAGCGCCACCGGTGCCGCGAAGCCGACCGTTGCCGAGACCCAGCCCGCCAGAAATCCGAATGCCGGGTGATAGGCGCGACTGAGGAAATTGTACTCCCCGCTCGAACGCGGAAACATCGCACCGAGCTCGCCATAGGAAAACACGCCACACAGCGCGACGATCCCTCCGACCGTCCACAGCAGAAGGATGGCAAAACCCGACGGAATGTCCTTGACCTGAAAACCGAGGCTGGTGAAGACGCCAACGCCGATCATGTCGGCGACGACGATCGCCGCGGCCACGACCACCGAAACCGTCGATCCACCGCGAAGCCGACCGGTGGTCCGAACCTTACGTTCGTATTCCATCCCCCCACGCAACCTTGCGAATGTTGGAATCAAGGGACCACCTGCAAAAATAAATTTCCGGCACAGCTTCCGGACCTGAGATTCGCGAGCAGGACTCGCAGCGATACCAAAGCCAATGTCAGATTCCCCGCACCAGCCGATCACGCGCTTGCCGCTTGCGCGCCGGCCATTTCCGTTTGCGCCCCGGCCCCGCCCTGATGATGACTGCCACGTTGCAGGTTGATCCCGGCCAATTCAAGAAAGGTTAAACAAGCCTTGAAGTCGGGTTGATTTCGGTGTCTTGATACCGTTCCTTGGACTCAAAAACGGTGGAAAGGGTCTGGAAGGATCCGAAAAGGCCCTCTCCACCCCACAATCAGGACACGATTCCGTGCTCTCTCGGCCGCGTCGGGAATGGGGAGAATTTCCCGATTGATTAACGTCACCGCAACGCATTGCGAGCTGACATAGGCCGGTCGTCGGCGGTTGGGGCAAAGGGGTGGATGGTCGGGGCTAATCCGATCCGCAAGGCATATGAGCGCGCGAACCCGGTGCAGTTGCCGGGTACGCTGCGCCGCGTGCTGGTGCGTGCCAGCCAAATTCCGCTGAAATCAAAACCGTCACGCTGGATCGCGCTGCTCGCGCTGGTGATTGGGTCGTCGTTTGCTCTTGTCCAGAGCGGCAAGACGCCGAGTGCCGGCACGCTGGCAGCCAACGTGCAGGGCGCAAGCGACACGTTCGAGGATCGCTTTCCGAAACCGACTTTCAGGGACCGTTTTCCGACGCAGGCGGAGAGCCTGGCGCAACATCCGGCCACGACCGCCGATGCGCAAAGTCGCCGCGTGGCGCAGGCGCCGCCACTGCCTGCCCCTTATCGCGTCGCCTCGTTGGCGCCGACCGTGCCGTATCAGCGCGCGCCTCGCGAGGAACTGACGACGCTGGTCGGCCTGAAATCCTCCGCCTTCCCCTATTTCGGAAACAATCCGCGCACAGACGAACCGTTCATCAATATTTCCAGAGGCGAGCGCCGCGGTCACCGCAGCTATGGCGGAAAGGTCTACTGGCAGGACGAGACCTACAACGACAACCGCGTCCTCATGCACGTCCCCGAAAATTTCGATATCAAGAAACCCGGCGTGATCGTCGTCTTCTTCCACGGCCATGGCGCCAGGCTCGAGCGCGACGTACGCGACCGGCAACTCGTACCGCAGCAGATTTCGCAGTCCGGCGCCAACGCGGTGTTGCTGGCGCCGCAGCTTGCAGTCGACGCCGCCGATTCCAGCGCCGGCAAATTCTGGCAGCCCGGCGGGCTCAAGCGCTTCATCAACGAATCGTCCGAGCACCTCGCCAAGCTCTATGGCGATCCCAATGCAGCGAAAACCTTCGCCAACATGCCGGTCATCATCGTCGGTTACAGTGGCGGCTTCGTTCCGACGGCATGGAGCCTGGAAGTCGGCGGTCTCGGCAACCGCGTGCGCGGCGTGGTCCTGCTCGATGCGGTCTATGGCGAATTGGACAAGTTTGCGTCCTGGGTCGCCAACAATCGTTCCGGCTTCTTCGTGAGCGCCTACACCCGCTACACCCAGCGGCATGACCAGGAACTGATGGCGATGATCCGCGAGAAGGGCATTTCCATCTCCGATGACATGGATGGACCGTTGCGTCCGGGCAGTGTCGTTTTCGTCAAGACCCCCGATGGCGTGACGCATCGCGATTACGTCACCCACGCCTGGACCGACCGGCCCATGAAGGAAGTGCTGGTCAAGATGGCCTCGCAGCCGGGACTGACGCGATTCGCGTCATATGGTGCCGAGACGACCTCAAGCCGATAGCTTCGAACTCAATCGATCTTTTCGCGGGCGGGCGCGATCTTCTTCAATTCCAGGCATCAACCGCGATGCAGTTGTGTTTCCACAAGAGTTGAGGCTTGCGCCAACGCTAAAGACTGCGGGTATTTGCGGTGACTATCTCTCCGAATTGGCCCCGCTCTAGGCCTTGTGGTGGACGGTTTGCAAGCCATAGACCGGCGTGGGGATGCCCTCGTAGCGCGCTTTCAATTGCAGCGAAAGGAACTGCGAGTAGTGACGCGACTGGTGCAAATTGCCGCCGTGGAACCATAAGCCTTCCTGCTGCGTCGGCTTCCACATGTTGCGCTCTTCGCCCTCCCATGGGCCGGGGTCCTTGGTCGTGTTCGAGCCGAGCCCCCACACCTTGCCGACCTTGTCGGCCATTTCCCGGCTGATGAGGTCGGCGACAAAGCCGTTCATTGAATTATAGCCGGTGGCGTAGACGATCACGTCGGCGGGCAGTTTTGTGCCATCGTTGAGTCTCACGCCATCAGGCAAGATTTCCTCGATCTGGCCTGACGCCAGCTTGACCTTGCGGTCGATGACGAGCTGCGACGCGCCGACATCGATGTAATAGCCGGAGCCACGGCGCAGGTACTTCATGAACAGCCCGGAATCGTCGTCGCCGAAATCGAGCCGGAAACCGGCTTCGGTCAGCCCTGCATAGAAATCTGCGTCGTCCTTGCGGATCTTGTCGTAGACCGGCTTCTGGAGCTGATCGAGGATCCTGTATGGCAGCGAGGCGAAGGTCAGATCGGCTTTCGCCGTCGTCATGCCGCCGCGCACGGCGCGCTCGGAATAGAGGTCGGCGAGCGCTTCCATCAGCGAATCCGAACGCACGATATGCGTGGTCGAGCGCTGCACCATGGTCACGTCGATGCCCGCCTCGTACAGCGCGGCGCAGATGTCGTGCGCGGAGTTGTTCGAGCCGATCACGACGACCTTCTTGCCCTTGTAGCGGTCCGGGCCCGGATGACGCGAGGAATGGTGCTGCTCGCCCTTGAAGCTGTCCATGCCCTTAAATTGCGGCATGTTCGGCTTGGCCGACATGCCGGTCGCAAACACCAGCTGCTTCGGCTTGAGCGTGATCTCCTTGCCATCGCGTTCGACGACGACCGACCACTCCTTGTTGGCGTCGTCCCATTTGGCGGCTTTGGCCGTGGTGCCGGTCCAGTAGTTCAGCTCCATGACCTTGGTGTACATCTCCAGCCAGTCGCCGATCTTGTCCTTGGGCGAGAACACCGGCCAGTTTTTCGGGAAATCGATATAGGGCAAGTGGTCGTACCAGACCGGGTCATGCAGGCAGAGCGACTTGTAGCGATTGCGCCAGGAATCGCCGGCCCGCGCATTCCTCTCGACAATGATGCTGGGCACGCCGAGCTGGCGCAACCGTGCGCCGAGCGCTATGCCGCCCTGGCCGCCGCCGATGATGAGCACGTAAGGCTGGGCCTTGAGACCGAGTTGCTCGGTTTCCTCATCCCGCAATTCCTTCCAGGTTTTGGCGCCGGGATTGACGCCATGCCGCGCACCGAGCGGGCGCGTATAGCCCGCCTTTTCCTCGTGACCTTTCAATTCGACCACCGTCGTCAAAAGCGTCCAGATCTGACCCTGCTGCAGGCGGACCAGGCCGTAGCACCGCGCGGCCTCGGTCTCGAACGAGATCCAGCATTCGGTAACGCCATTGGCTTCGGTCGCGCTTTCGCCCTCGGCGATTTTCCAGTTGCGCGGCTTTGTGCGCGCAAGACAAGAGCTGAGCATTTTGCGGATTTCGTCGCGGCCTTCCATGGTCTTGATGTTCCAGGTGAAGGCAACGAGATCGCGCCAGTAGCATTCCTTTGCGAACATCGCGACGGCAGCGTCGAGATCGCTTGCCGCAAGCGCGGCGTCGAATTCGTCAAGAAAAAGTTGGACGCGCGCGTCGAGCGAGGTGTCGAGCATCGTTTCCTCCCGGTCGTTTTGATTTTTTTGCAGTCAACGCAAGCTTATCCCAACCATCGAACGAATCCAGACTTGCGCCGTCCGATTTTTCCGGCGCGTGACCGCGCTCCGCACCACAAAGGTGCTGCTTTGCGGTTTGAGATAGCAAATCGTTGTGATCGGAGGCGCGGAAGGTAGTCCCGTAGCCGACTTGCCCCGGGCACGGTTTCCCTCAATGTACGCTTTTGCCGGCGAACGGGCAGATGAAACCCCAAACCGGACATTGGAATCGATCTCTGCCGACCGCGACTCTAATTGGCAGATGCCGAGCTTGTTCCGCAGCGCGGCCTCGATATTTTCCTTGAAGTTGTACTTCATTAATTTAAAATCTAAAGAAGATACTCGCTGAAGTGGAACACGTCGTCTCCTGGATTGGGAATGTGATGCGCAACTTGCTCTCTACCGCCGCTGTCGTAGCGTTGACAACCGCCAGTTCGGCATTCGCCGCCGACCTGCCGATGAAGGCCCCGCCAGCCAGTTCGCTCCTGTTCTCCTGGACGGGCTGTTATATCGGCGCCAGCATTGGTGGCGTGTTCAGTGAGGACGGAACCACCGGTCGATCAGGGAACACAAACAGCTTCAGTTCGGCGGGCTTCGTCGGAGGCGGTCAGATCGGCTGCGACTATCAGTTTGCGCCCGGCTGGGTCGTGGGCGCCGAAGGTCGAGCAGCGGGGACCAGCCTGCGGAACAGTCACCCGGCGACCGTCACAAATCTGGTGACGTTGGTGACGCTCCCATCACAATTCACGCTCAGCAACGATTTCTTGGCGTCCGCTACTGCGCGGCTCGGCTACAGCTTTGCCAATCGATGGCTCCTTTTTGCCAGGGGCGGTGCAGCCTGGACTCGTGAGAGGGCCGACGATGCTTTCACGCTTGTTTCAGGGCGTTTCGTCGATCCCCAAGGAAGCCTGACCCGGACGGGTTGGACCGTGGGGGGCGGCGTGGAGTGGGCGTTTGCGCCCCACTGGTCGACAACCCTCGAATACAATTTCTATGACTTTGGCGCTCGGGGCACCACGCTATTCGACTCCATCGGAACCACGGTGACCTTGTTGAGCTTGAAGGATACAATCCACGAAGTCACCGCCGGCGTGAATTATCGCTTCTGATCGATCATCTTTCGTCGCGATCGCTGCGGGGCGTCGCGATTTCGATCGGGGATTGCGTCTTCGAAAGCCGCAGCGCCGAAATCACTGCAATAAGCGCGAGAGCGACAAAGGCGATGCTTGCACAGCCGATGCCGCGCAGAAGTTCGTGTGCGTACAACAAGCCGCCGATCGCCGAACCAATCGTAAGGCCCGCATAAAGCACCGACGTGTTGAGCTAGACCGAGGCGGACGCCAGCGCTGGCGGTGCAGCGATCAGCCTCGCCTTTTGCATCGGAAATCCTCGACGCAAACCGAGGCCCCGCAAGATCGCACCCGAAAAGGCCATCAGCGGCGGGCGAAATAATTCGCTTGCTGCTGCGCGGCCTGCCCGAACAACAAGGAATTTTCCTTTGATCGAGAGCACACGACGCAAATCGGCCGAAGCTATTTCGCAGCAGTCTCGCCCGACCGGGTGGTTTGGGCGGCGGGATCCTTCGCCGGCGGACAGCTGACAAGGAGGCTCTCCAGCGCGCCACTTAACCCGTCATTGGACAGTCTGATGGTTTGCGGAACGCGGTGCCCATCTGCGGCAGGCGACATCTCGGTAAACTCGATTTGTGGCCGATCGAGAAGCGATTGCAGCGTGGCGCGTGGCGTCCACAGGCCCCATTGCTCGAGGCTTTGCACCTTGACCGGCGGATATACGAAATAGACCGGCTTGGCATCGGTACCCGCGATCGACACCGAGGAGAAGTTCGCGTTCGCTGGCGCCGGCCGCTGAAAGTCCAGCGCAAAGCGGTTCGCACCAAAACAAGCAACGCGCCATTGCAGTAACCGGAAGGTTGCCTCACCCGGCGCCCTTACAATCGCGATCTTCTTGACGACGTTGAGCCCGTTGCTCTCGAACCTCCAGGGCGTCTCAACCAACTCGCGGCGATCAAGGCCGAAGCGCGCGATTTCCTCGCGCGTCAGGATGTGGATGTCCTCGAATTTGACGCTTCTTGCGAGGCTGAGCAGCCCGGTGTCGATCCCCATCTTCGCGAGGTAGGCCGCGACCATGCGGTCGGCGCGTTCGTGGCCGCGTTGGTCGGCGGCGGCCACCGCGGCCGGGCTCACCTGAATGCCGCGAAGGTTAAGCACGACCTTGGCCGAGTGAACGCCGAGAACAGCATCCGGGGCGACCTCATGGACGGCAGCGCCTGCGAAAACATAGGGACAGGCCGAAGCGCAGACCGCGCCGCGGGTGAAGAGATCACCATGGAGCTCGCGGCCCGATTGCTTGAGCTTGACGCAGACGTCGCCGTCCTGCGCCTCAAAGCCGCATTCCCGCACCAAGGTTCGCCCCACCCTTGCAATTGTGGGCCTGCCGTGAAGCATGTCGCCCATCGCGATTGCCTGATCGAGGTTGCCACCGGGCGACGCGAAGTAGATCGGCAAGTTGCGATCATGCAGGCCATTCAGAAAGGCCTTGAAGCGGGCGGCTGTCCCGGATTCGATCTTCCCTTCAGCTTCGATCCAGCGGTCGCAACCGCGCCCGCAGGAATCGGGGGCGCCCTTGACCACGTAGAACGCCATCGGCGCCAGCCGCGGCGCGGGAGCCGCATGCCGTCGAACGGACGAGGCCGCCGATGCCGCTCCACAAGCCAGCACGCAGGCCAGCCCAAGAGCAGCGGCCAAACAAGCACGAGCAGTCATGCGAACGGAAGAAACCTGCGAGAGAGAGCCGGCGAGAGAACGTCCGAATCCTAACAAGTCCGCGGCGAAGAGTCCATGCTGCCGCAACTAAAGGCTGTGCCGGGGTTTGTCCGGTTTTCCGCCTATTTTCTCCGCTTGCACCGATTGCGCCGGACGAATCGCCTGCTATACCGCTCTTTCCCGCTTACCTGCGCTCGTTCGCAGGAGTGAGCCACAGGAGACGACCATGTCAGAGAAGAATACGCCCGCTTCAGGATTCCAGTACAGCATCACGAATTTGAAGCCGGTCGAACCC
>Ga0307474_10002701_pt1 | contig 12738 bp, 13 predicted proteins | sample atmos_gasesECM1C_2_FD_203312 | JGI IMG/M metagenome (GOLD analysis project Ga0307474, IMG submission 203312) | Hardwood forest soil microbial communities from Morgan-Monroe State Forest, Indiana, United States - atmos_gasesECM1C_05 | ecosystem: Environmental > Terrestrial > Soil > Temperate... | reverse complement strand
CTTGTGCTTTTTCACCGGCCCACCTTTTTGAGCGCGGCTGCCTGCGGATTCTTGCACCGAGCAAATCGTTCAAATCCCTGAGTTTTTCGTCGAGCTTGGACAAACGCTTTCGAAGGTAGAAAAGTTGATCGTGGGCCAGGCGAACCATGAAAGGTTCGTCATGCTCTGAGCTTTCTTCGACCTGGTCGGCGTACCCTGAAGCCATTTCCACCATTTCTCCGAGTAGTACCAAGCTGTCCGCTGAGTTTGACACTCGCCGCATCGGCCGCCCCTCCTAAGCAGACATCAGGCTAAGGATCGATGGCCGGCCGGGCAATCGGGGCAGTTCTGTAGGATTCCTTAGCTCGTCGTTAACGAGGTTCCTTGGTTCGTAAGATACTGATCGAAAATGGGATATCTTGTCCGGCGATGAGGAAACAGATAAAGCAAAGGGCGAAAACGGAGTGACCCAGGCTGGCGCCGAAGTATTGCCAGAAGGGAGCACCGGAGCCCGGATAGTCGGACGAGAAGAGCAACGTCAGCATGAAGATCAGGCCGCCGGCGCTTGCCGGGCGGACCAGGATGCCGAACAGTAGAGCCAAGCCGATTGAAAATTCAGAGTAGGCGACGAGAAACGCGATCGGGGTGGCGTGAGGCAGAACGAAGCCTCGCAGGACCGGCGCCATGAATGGATAGGCGCCGCCGTCCTGAAGGAACTTGTTGATCCAAAGCTGAAAACCGCCGTGAACAGTGAATTGGGTGCCGAAGACTTTGTACTCGCCGAAGATCAGAAAGAAGATGCCGACAGCGATGCGGAGAAAAGCGAGCGCGCGGGCGTTTGAGCCGGATGCATTCGAAGATTCGGTCAGTGGAGGCATGCGATCGACGAGTGGGTTTGGGTTTACTCGAACTGTGATCAGGAGAGGCGAGAACGAATTCTATCGCTTAGAGCTTTGCCGTCGACATTTTTTCCTTCCAAGACGGCTTTTGCGGCCTTCACAACAGCACCCATTTGCTTCATTGAAGTGGCCGACGTCTCGGCGATGGCCTTGGTGATGGCGGCGTCCATTTCGGCGTCAGAGGCGGCGGCAGGGAGATACGTTTCGATGATCGCGAGCTCTTTGGTTTCTTTGTCGGCTAGGTCGGGGCGATTGCCTTTTGTGAATTGATCGATCGACTCTTTGCGCTGCTTGACGAGGGTTTGCAGAATCTGGATGGACTCGGTTTCGTCGAGCGCGCGAATTTTCTCGGTCTCTTTGTACTTGATAGCGGACTTGATGCCGCGAAGGACGCTGAGGCGGAGTTCGTCCTTACTCCTCATCGCGTCGGTGAGGTCTTTCTGGATTTTTTCGGAGAGAGTCATCGGATCCTCGTGATTGTGAATATAGCAGAGGAAGAACGTAAGTCGGCATTCGATGCGAAATGAGATATGAAGGCGACGTCTTGCGGGCTATTTGACTTGGCGCAGTGGGGCCGCTACCGTTTATGTTTTAGTTTGGGCGAATTTTTGCCGCCATGGCGGCGCACCACATACCACGAACGGATGAGGAATGATGAAAGTCATTGTCGCGGACAAGATCAGTGAGCGCGGGGTAAAGCTGCTGAAGGAGCAGGCGGGCTGGAATGTGGTGTTGACCACGAAGGAGACGCTGGTCAAGGAACTGGCCGATGCGGACGCGTTGATCGTTCGAAGCGCGACAAAGGCCACCGCGGATTTGCTGGAGAAGGCGCCGCGGCTGCGTGTGATCGGACGCGCCGGAGTTGGCGTCGACAACATCGATCTGGACGAAGCGACGCGGCGCGGCATATTGGTGATGAGCACTCCGGGCGGGAACGCGGTCAGCGTGGCGGAGCACACATTCGCACTGATGTTGGCGATGGCGCGGCAGGTATCGCGGCTGGACAAGTCGATGCACGAAGGGAAGTGGGAGAAAGGAAGCGCGGCGGGGACCGAGGTGCGCGGCAAGACGCTCGGGCTGATCGGGCTGGGCCGCATCGGCAGCGAGGTAGCGGTGCGCGCTGAAGCGTTTGATATGCGGGTGATCGGTTACGACCCGTATATCAGCGAAGCGGCGGCGAAGGAAATGCAGGTCGCGTTGGTACCGCTGGAGAAGTTGCTGGCGGAGAGCGATTTCATTTCGCTGCACACGGCGGTCAGCCCGGCGACGCAGAATTTGATCAACGCAAAGACGCTGACGCAGATGAAGAAGGGCGCATGGCTCATCAATGCGGCGCGCGGTGAGTTAATCAACGAAACCGACTTGGCGGAGGCGCTCAAGAGCGGGCAACTCGCGGGTGCGGCGCTTGACGTGTTTGTCGAAGAACCGACGAAGAATACAGCGCTCGTCGCATTGCCGAACGTTTTGGCGACGCCACACATCGCGGGTTCGACCACGGAAGCGCAAGAAGAGGTGGGAACTCAGGTCGCGGTGCAGGTGCGGGATTATCTGGCGGACGGCGTGATTCGAAACGCGGTGAACTTGCCGGCGCTATCGCCGGATCAGTATCGTCGCGGGCGTCCTTATCTGGCGTTGGCTGAGAGGCTCGGGTCGATGGTGGCGCAGGCGGCGGCATCGAGGCCGGCGCGCATTCGAATCCGATATGCGGGCGAGGTGGCTGAAGTTGGGACGAATTTGCTGCGCAGCGCGGTGCTTGCGGGATTGCTGAACGCGGTGCTCGATGAAAAGGTGAACGTGGTGAATGCGCCACAGGTGGCGACCGCCCGTGGGTTGACCGTGCATGAAGAGACGCGGAAGCGCGAGCACGGATTCCCGAACACGCTGGAGGTTTCGGCGCTGACGGATAAGGGCGGCTCTGACGCGGGTGGGTTCACCGTGGAAGGTACGGTACTGCACGACGGAACCCCTCGCGTGTTGCAGATCGGTGGGATCCCGGTCGAGGCCCAGCTCGAGGGGACGATTCTTTATCTGCGCAACCGCGACGAACCCGGCGTCATTGGCCAGGTCGGGTCGACGTTGGGTAAGCAGGGCGTGAACATTGCGACGTTTGCGCTTGGCCGGCGGGACGAAACCCGGGGAGCCGAGGCGGTGTCACTGGTGCGGCTGGACGGCGAGGTGTCGGAGTCGATCCTGGAGCCAATCCGGGGAATTCCGGCGATTACCGAGGCGAGGCTGTTGCAGTTGGGCAAGGCCTAGAACTGTTGCTCGAGCCTGAACCGATAGATTTCTAAGGCAATTAGCCCCCTAAATTGAGAACCTATTAGAAGTCCCTGAGGGTCGGTTTGTGTTAGAGCGTTACCTGCCGTTGCCGAAGACGGAGGGATCTATTGCTAAAGTTTCGAACTGTTTTAAACCCCTGAGTCCCTATTTTCGACAAACCACTGGAACTCACGAAGGGCAACAACCCGGTTCATATCGTTTATTTGATGCAACGCATTTAAATACATGTCTTGACATAACCTCCCCAAAAGACTTAGAAGGTATCTCAAAGATCGTGTGTTTTGTGGTGGTGGGATAAGGTTGCTCGGAGTCCAGCATCTGATCTGGCGCTGCGGAGTATGCGTTTTCCGCGGCTTGCGTGTGCCCCGTACTGAGCCCTCCCCCCGTGTGTCCGTTCAACCCGTAGAGGTGCGCGAAAGGAGCAGTACATGAGGTGGTTCATGAAGCAGCGCTATTTTTACATAAATTTCCTTCTGGGTTTGACGGTCTGTCTTTTCGCGGTCATGGGCGCGAGTGCGCAGACTGGAACGACGTCACTGCACGGCGTTGTGTTGGACAAGAGCGGCGCAACGATTGCGGCGGCGAAGGTAACTCTAATGAACGTACAGCAGGGCGCGGAGCGAAGCATCGATTCGTCGGGTTCCGGCGAATTCGAGTTCCTGGCGCTGCAACCCGGCATGTACGTCTTGACGGTGGAAGCTTCGGGTTTCCGGAAATACGAGCGCAAAAATCTGGAATTGCTCGTCAACTCACCGGCGACGGCAAACGTGACACTGGAGGTTGGCTCGGCGGCGCAAACCGTTGAAGTTTCGGCGCAGACAGAGCGCCTAAACACCAACGACGCTTCGCTCGGCAACGCGTTTGGTGAAAACCAGATCAAGCAATTGCCGATGGAAGGCCGCAACGTTCCAGACCTGCTTTCCTTGCAGGCGGGCGTCGCGTACACGGGCAATCGGCCTGACGTCGATAAGGATACGGACACTCGCAGCGGCGCCGTAAACGGTGCGCGCAGCGATCAGAGCAACATCACGCTGGATGGCGTGGACGTAAACACGGACACGAAGGGGTACGCGTTTCAGTCGGTTCTGCCGGTGACGGCGGATTCGGTACAGGAGTTCCGCGTAACCACATCGAACTACAACGCAGATGAAGGGCGTTCGTCGGGCGCACAGGTCGCGTTGGTGACCAAGAGCGGCACGAACGACTTTCACGGTTCGCTGTATGAATACAACCGCAACACGCTGACCAGCGCGAACGACTACTTCATCAAGCAGGCGCAGTTGACAAGTGGTGAGCCAAACCAGGCGCCACAGCTCATCCGAAACAACTTCGGCGGATCGTTGGGTGGTCCGATCATCAAGAACCGGCTGTTCTTCTTCGTGAATTACGAAGCGGAGCGCCAGGCACAACAGGAAAGCGTCGTACGCGTCGTACCCAGCGCGGCGATGCGCGATGGCGTCATCATGTATAACTGCGCCGATCCGAGCACGTGCCCTGGCGGCACAGTGCAAGGTCTGACGGCGACCCACGCAGTTCCGGCGGGCGATGCGGCGGTTGGCCCGAGCAATATCAAAACGATGGACCCGCAGGGGATTGGCGTGAACTCCGGCGTGATGATTCCGTACCTCAACTCCTTCCCACTGCCGAACGACAACAGCGTCGGTGATGGATTGAACTACGTCGGGTACCGTTTTCCTGGCCCAGCGCCGATCACCGAGAACTGGTATATCGCGCGCATGGACTACAAACTCACGGCGAATGGCAATCATTCGCTCTTCTGGCGCGGCGCGATGCGTACTGACAACACGGGCGGCGTACCGTATCTGCCGGGACAAAGCTCTGAAACCGACCAGGTCGACTACAGCAAGGGCTTTTCACTCGGTTATTCGGCCGTAGTGAAATCGAACCTTATTAATAACTTCCGCTGGGGTTACACACGGCAGAGTCTCGGGTTGATCGGCAACCAGACGGCGCCAGTTGTGTTCTTCCGCGGCCTGAATGACAACAGCACGTCGAACAACTCCACGTTGGCGACCACGAACACGACCGCGTATCAGGTCCCGGTTCACAACTTTGTGGATGACGTTTCGTGGATCAAGGGTCATCACACACTGCAATTCGGCATGAACCTGAACTTCTTGCGCAATCCGCAGTCGAGCAACAAGTCGTCCTATAGCTCGGCGGTGGCAAACGCTTCCTGGTTCATTCCGTCCGGACTCGCGAATCAGGGCGGTGCGTTTGATCCCGCAGCGGTTGGTTTGCCTGCGGTCGACGGCGGTTTCGACAACAACTACGACTACCCGATGATGACGCTGGTCGGCATGATCAACCAGGTCAACGCGCAATATAACTTCAACAAGAACGGCAGCACGCTCGCTCAAGGCGCACCGATCCAGCGGCATTTCGCCGACGATGCGTATGAGATGTACGCGCAGGACTCCTGGAAGATCAAGCCAAACCTTACGGTGACCTACGGTTTGCGGTACTCGCTGTTTTCGCCGCCATGGGAGACCAATGGCAACCAGGTTGGCCCGAACGTGAACCTGTCGGATTGGTTCGCCGAGCGCGGCCAGAACATGCTGCAGGGCATCGGCTCAAACGCGGCGCCGCTTATCAGCTTCAATCTGGCGGGGCCAGCCAACAATGGACCAGGTTTTTACAACTGGGACTACAAGGACCTCGCACCGCGGTTGGCGGTTGCCTGGTCGCCCAATGCTTCCGGCGGATTGCTCGGAGCGCTCTTCGGTGGACCGGGCAAGACCAGTATTCGTGCAGGTGCGGGTATCGTGTACGATCGCATCGGGCCCGCCTTGCTGGCAACGTTCGACCAAAACGGATCGTTTGGTCTTTCGACAGCTCTGACGAACACAGCTGGAGTCGTGTCGCCACTGACAGCGCCGCGTATTACCGGCTTGAACACCATTCCGACGCAAGGCACCGACGGCACACAGCTATTCGCGCCGCCACCAGTGTCCACCTTCCCGCAGACGTTCCCATCCAGCGGCACGGGCTCCTTCGCCGTGTACTGGGGAATGGATCAGAACCTGAAGACGCCGTATGCGTACACGGTCGATCTTTCGGTACAACGTGACTTGGGTCGTGGCTTCACGCTCGACGTGGCGTACGTCGGCCGGTTCGCGCATCGTCTCCTCTCGCAGGAAGACGTTGCGGCACCGGAAGACATCGTTGATCCGAAGACGGGCGTGGATTACTTCGGTGCGGCGACGGCGCTGGCGAAGGTTTATCGCCAGGGTGTGCCGACCGCTTCGGTCACGCCGGCCTTGATTGGCCCGACCGCGTCATACTGGGGCCACATCCTTCAACCGCTGCAAAAGGGCGGCGCCTACTCGCAGGTTTGCAGCGGCGGATCTACCCAGAGCGCGTTGCAGGCGGCATACGACCTCTTCAGCTGCTTCCCCGGCAACGAAACAACCGCAATCCAATTATTGGATCAGGGCATCCTCACCGACGCCAACAATCCGAACATTTCGTACTATGGACCGGGCGGTCCGTACTCGTTCCTCGACTCGCAGTTTGCGGCTCTGTACGCGTGGCGTTCCATCAGCGCGGCAGCCTACAACGGATTGCAAGTCAGCTTCCGCCACAGCATGACGCATGGGTTCCAGTTCGACCTGAACTATACATACTCCAGGTCCATCGACATCTCGTCTGATGCGAATCGCATCGACGCAGAAGGCGGACTCGGCGGGCAGATCATCAACCCGTGGGATCCGAAGGCAACGCGCGCGGTGTCGGACTTTGACACGCCGCATCAGATCAACGCGAACTGGGTATGGGAGCTTCCGTTCGGCCGCGGTCGATGGCTGGTTCCGAACGCCCACGGTTTCGCCGAGGGTTTGATCGGCGGCTGGCAGCTGACTGGTCTAGCACGGTGGACCAGCGGCTTCCCGGTAGGCGTCAGCAACGGCGCGCAGTGGCCGACGAACTGGCAACTGTCGGGTAACGCGACTCAGATCGGTCCAGTCTCGACGGTGGGCGCAGCGAAGAACCCCGACGGGAGTGTCAACATCTTCGGGAGCCCGGCAGCAGCCGCTGGGGCGCTCGCGAATTATGCGGCCGACTTCCCGGGACAAGTTGGAGCCCGTAACACTCTGCGAGGCGATGGCTTTGCGAGCTTCGATGCGGGACTCGCCAAGCGCTGGAAGATGCCGTGGAAGGATACGCACAGCCTCCAGTTCCGTTGGGAAGTGTTCAACGTACTCAACCTGACGCGGTTCGACGTTACGACGTTGAACACGGCAATCACGAACGGCAGCACGTTCGGAGACTACTCCGGCTTGCTGACCAATCCCCGGACGATGCAGTTCGCATTGCGCTACGAGTTCTAAATTCTTAGCGCGTCCGTACAACGAGCCGCCGGGGAGATGAGTCTCCGGCGGTCTTGTTTTTTGTGGACGGAATTTCCGCTGAATCGAGATTGTTTGTGTTGAGGTGTTTGTCGCGGTCGCGGTCGCGGCGTTCGGCCGTCACTGCTTTTCGGCGGCGCTATCTAGATGTGGCGTATTTGCTGTGTTAAGCTAGTTTCCACGTTCCGTAGGGATTTGCAGCGGAGCGTTTCTGTCGGGGCGTAGCGCAGCCTGGCTAGCGCGCCTGGTTCGGGACCAGGAGGTCGAAGGTTCAAATCCTTTCGCCCCGACCATTTTAATTCTCGCTCTCTCAATCATTTACGCTGCGATTTTTGATTCGCTCACTTCGTGCAACTTCGGTACATTCGGGACAACTGAGGTCGGCAGAGCTCCCGGCTCACCTGCTGCGTGCCACTCTTGGGCAGCCGTTGGCCATACGATTTCACCAATCCGCGTACTGCATTCACCAACGCCGTTCGAGCATTCACCAGTTCGGCTCTCGCCCGGATCAAAGTGAGATGGATTTGCGCCTTGGCACTGCGATGGCGCACCGGCCCCCAACAGCTCGGGATCGATTCGCGCCAGCCGTGCCAGTGTCCGCGCATCGTGTCGATCATCTCCACTTTTTGCGCGTGCGCCACGATCAGTTTGTGTCCCAGCTCCGCTAACTGCCGGCTCACCCATGGCGAATGTGTTCCAGTCTCCAGGGCGATGAGACTTCGCGGTATCTTTCCAAACGTTTGCTTCATCGCTTCGGGTGTTGCCGCTACTTTTTGTTCCAAAAAGATTTGGCCTGCTTCATCCAAGACGCAATAGAACGTCCAGCGATCTCCTAGATCCAAACCGATCGTTAGCTTTATGTTCTTTCTTTGACTCCAGTCCTTCACGGTCTTAGCAAAGACTTCTGCGGTCCTTACAACTTTCGGCTGAACAATCCAACCCTAGGTAATTCTCCGCCCAGTTTCTCTCCCCTTGACGATCGGAATGTAAAACGAGAGGAAGATCGCGGCGCCTAAGCCAATCGCCAGTGCGGGCACAACAGTCGTGGCTGTGATTGGCGGCGCTGCGGGGCGATAGCGAACGATAAAATAGATGGTCATCCACATTAAAACGCTGGTCACCAGACCAGGGGAATACTCGCGAAAGCGAATGGCCCACCAAAGATGCCAGAGTCCGTTCGAAAACCGTTCGATCGACCACGCGAGTGGAAAGACAAGCCATGGTTTTCCCAGTAGATCGTAGGCCACCACGCTTGCGATCATGAGGATGAAGTAACCAGCATTGAACCAGAAGAATTTGGTCCAGGAATATTCCGGCCACCAATGTTCCCGGACCCTTGCCACGAAACTGCCGCCCAACAACGATTCATCCAAAACGTGAATCACGTAGGTGGCAACCATGAACCAAAACGAGAAAATTAAGGGCACTTCCATAGATGTTGCGCGCATAGGGCCGATTTCCGACCACGGACAAGGAGATCCACTCGCTTTTCATCGGGCACACCGATCCTGACCGCCTTCTACAATCACTCTCGGAGTAAGGAAGGCTCTTCTCAGGATGCTGTCGCTGAGCGCCACTCGCCGCCGGCGCTCGCTTTCATCGGTTCGCTCCTTTCAAAAGGCTGGTGACGTAGAATGCGCGGGAGATTCGCGAGGCGTTGCGGTGGAAAATTGTTGCCAATCGCTTAACGAGGCCGTTTTCAGCTTCCGGCGGCTTTGCTCGCCAAATTGGTCATGCGCTTTTTCATTTCTTCAGGAGAGACATCTTCGATGTGCGTCCCGATCGACCACATCTGCCCGAAAGGATCAAGGATCGTACCCATGCGGTCGCCGTAGAACTGGTCAGCCACGGCGCGAACGAGCTTCGCACCCGCTTTCACGGCTTTGTCGACGACCGCGTCGACGTTTTCGACGTAGAGGTGCAGGCTGTTGGTTGAGCCGCCGAGCGTTTCCGGGCTCTTCGCTTGCATCTGCAGATTCTCGTCAGCGAGCATGATTATCGAGTCACCGATTTGGAGTTCGGCGTGTCCGATCTTGCCGTCCGGTCCGGGCATGCGCACTCGTTCCACGGCGCCCAAGGCATTCTTGTAGAAATCGATCGCGCGGGCAGCGCCTCGCACAAACAGATACGGCGTCACATTGTGATATCCGTCGGGAATCGCTGTTACTTTGGCCATCTTCGCACCTCTCGGGAGGATCTAGCGGAACAAGGTGTTCCGGAGGCTGGCGAGATCCGATTGTACACCCAGTTTGTGTGTGGCCAGTTACAGTGCGTTCGCCCAGGGAGGTTGCGACGATGAAGATGCTACATGCGAGAGTTTTCTTCCCGGCTGCCGGATCGGCAGTGCTGATGGCAACCAGTGACGTTAAACGATTGAGGAGACGTATTGGACTGAACGCATTCGCCTCATGCAAAGGATCTATACCGGTTGTAAATCTGGATCGGGTTCTGGTATCCGAGAATTCGCACCGTCGCGACAACCTGACCGTTGTGGTGAAATGCATGAGTTATGACGTGCAATAAAATAAAAGCGGGACTCCGCAGTTCGCCGCTCCAATCTGGGGGACGCTCCACCACGGTTGTGTTAAGTTGCTCTTCGGTCAGATCTCCCAAATAAGTTCGTGTCGTCTCTCGTGCTCGGTCTTTGCAAGCTTGGCGATGCTGGTGTCAAGCACCTCCATGAACGCTGCCAGCGAAACAGCAATCGCGATGATCCACGGATTGCCTTTAGGCAGCCAGACACCGGCGTTAGGTTCCGTTCCGGCTGCACTCATCGAACTCCCACGTCGGGTTCCACTGAGAGGCCTGCTTCAATAGGCCTCCCGCGTTGAAAGGCAGGCCCGGGACGTGATCGAAATCGATGCGCGCGGGCATGCTTCCGACAATCTCGAGCGCCGTCATCGACTTGAGGTCTTCCCTCTGCCACGTCCAGAACGACAATTTCAACATCTGGAAGCGGAGCAACGTGGTCCTGATGACGATCCAGTTTCGTTTTAAAAGGGCTACCTTTTGGAGTTCGCATTCGGCTCTCAGCCAATCATCAAATTCATCGCCTGCGTCGGCGTTCCGCTCGAGATAAATCGCATATGCCCGGCGCCTGATTTCCTCGTGACTTGGTGCGGGGTTTGCAGAAGCATCCTCGGCGTGCGATTGAATAGGACTTGCGGGGTTCTCGAACGTTATATTTTTCTTGCTTTCAAGGTCATACGCGAGCCCTCTCGTAATTGATTTGCTCTCAATCCAGCAGACCCTGATACCTCCGCGCCACGAGTCACGACCGGTGTTAGTTGTGATCCGTGGCCACAATGATGGAATCGCTCGCTCAAAACCGAACGACGATGCCAGTGGAGGGTTGGGCAGTGTGCGTGGTCGCGGCGCGGTGTAGTTGTAATCTCTCGCGCAGTTTCCTTCGCCCATGAAATAATCGAGCCTTAACCGCGTTAACGGAAATTCCCATGATTCGAGCGGTCTCTTCCGTCGAGCGCTCGTCAAGCTCACGCAACTCGAATGCCTTCCGTGTTCCGTGCGGCAGCTCATTCAAAGCCGCGTACAGAATTCCCTGCCGCTCGCGCTGTGAATAGCTATCTTCGGGGTTCAGACCTGAGTCAGGGATCTCCAGCGCGAATGGTGCTTCCTCGCCGTCGGTCAAATCATTGATCAGCACCTCATGCCGCCCACGCCCCTTCCGCAGCAACATAAGGGCTTCGTTGATAGTGATGCGCGTTAGCCAAGTTGAGAAGGCGGATTTCCCCTCGAATTGGCGCAGGTGCGTGAATGCTCTTTGCAAACTTTGCTGCACGACGTCCTCGGCGTCCTCTCGCGTGCGGGTCCTGCTGCGCGCTGCGGAGAAAATCCTCCGCGCGTGACGTTCGACCAGAACTTCAAACGCCCGGCGATTCTCGTTCTTCGCGGCTGCAACGAGGGTCATGTCTCCTTTGTCGGAGAGGTTGCGGGCAGATGCAATCGCAGCATCTTGTTTGCCCGTGTCGTCCATGGATTCGGGCGACGCAGTTCGGTCCCTTCGTGCTTTCATTTCTCACACCTCTGTTGAAGTACATGCTTGTTGTAAATACCAGTGGCGATGAATTTCGCGCCCTGCTTCGACATGGCGCGCAAGAGCCTCTCGCCATTCTTATCGATAGACGTGACGTCATTTAGGTCGACAACGCACTTTCGCTTGTTGTCGGTTCGATGAGTCTTCTTCCAGGCTCTTCTTAGTTCGCTAACCCACAAGCCGACTAACCGGCCTTGCAGAATCCATCGCTTTTCCGTCGGCGTCTCAGTGACCGTGATCCTCAACACATTTACCGCTCCTTCCCACCTAGGGGATTCGCCCGCGTCCCCATGGCGGGAGCGTGCATGGCGCTGGGAGCAAGAAGGGTCGATTTCCGGCTCGCTTGTACATCGGACAGGGAAGCGACGGCTCTCCCGAGAAGGCCACTCAAGAAGCAGTAAATAACTTTGCGCAAACTGCGCCTCCCGCTGGATTCGCGTTGATCGAGTACACGCTTGATGTAAATACTCGTGGCGACGAATTGCGTGGCATCCTTTGACATGATTCGCAAGAGCCTTCGCCCACCTGTGTCGATGAACGTGACCGCACTAAGATCGACCGTGTATGTGCGTCCGTTCTGAGCTCGGTGCCTCTCTTTCCACCTTGTCCTCAGCTCGCCGACCCAGGGCCCGATCAATCGGCCTTCGAGCGTCCACCTTTGTTCTGTGGCCGTCTCCGCAACCGTGATTCGCAACATTTCGGTTACTCCTGTGTTTCGCAAATGGCGGATGCTTTCTCGAAGATCATCCCGGGGCTTGCCGTGCCCGAAAGGATTCTGAATTTGTTCTAGTGCGCACCATTTCGAGCCTGCTTGCGCATGCGAACTTCTGAGCCGCCTTGTTCAAAATGCACCTCGTCCATAGACGCCTTCATCAGCTGGATGCCGCGCCCATGTTCGGCTGCGGCGTCGGAAGGGAAGCTGTTGTCCACAAACTTTCCGAAGTCGAATCCTCTTCCCTGATCCGTCACGACGATGGATACTTCGTTGCCCGGTCCGCAGCGGCAGCGGATGTGTACTTTTTTTTCTGGATTTTTCTGATTGCCGTGCACGACCGCATTTTTGAGCGCTTCCCGAAGCGCCAACTCGACACCGAACTCCTCTCTCGAAACAGATTGGGATCCTTCGATCAGCATCATCAAGCGGTCTACCAGCGGTGAG
>Ga0307474_10002700_pt1 | contig 12743 bp, 9 predicted proteins | sample atmos_gasesECM1C_2_FD_203312 | JGI IMG/M metagenome (GOLD analysis project Ga0307474, IMG submission 203312) | Hardwood forest soil microbial communities from Morgan-Monroe State Forest, Indiana, United States - atmos_gasesECM1C_05 | ecosystem: Environmental > Terrestrial > Soil > Temperate... | reverse complement strand
CGAGGGCCCCATGGAAACGGAGCGAATGGCCTTGAGTCAACGAAAACCGGACATTTCTACTTTGCGTTGACACGCGGCTCGCCCTGCGGCTGGGCATTCGCACCGCGGTTGCTTGACCGGCTCCGACGCGCACTCTGGTATCATCCGGCACATGGCTAGCGGTCCTTCTTTGGTCGGGCAAAGCATTTCACACTACACAATCACTCGAAAATTGGGCAGTGGCGGCATGGGTGTCGTCTACGAAGCCGATGACTCGCGCCTGGGACGCAAAGTTGCCCTGAAATTTCTTCCCGACGAAATGGCGCAGGACGCCCAGCTTCTGGAGCGATTCCAGCGCGAAGCGCGTGCAGCTTCCTCGCTAAATCACCCCAACATTTGCACCATCCATGCGATCGAACAAGCCGAGCGCCAGCAATTCATCGTCATGGAGCTGCTGGAAGGCCAGACCCTTGCCGAAAAAATGGGCCGCCAGGCGTTTCCGATCGATCAGCTGCTGGCGCTAGCGATTCAGATCACCGACGCCTTGGAATCCGCGCACGCCAAAGGCATCGTCCATCGCGACATCAAGCCGGCCAACATTTTTGTCACGCCGCGGAACCAGGTGAAAATTCTCGACTTTGGCCTGGCTAAAATCGAACGCGTGAATCTGAATTCCGCGGGCAATCCGAACGTTTCGCGACTCGATACGGTGGTTGGCGAAGAGCTTACTTCTCCGGGCATGTCCGTCGGAACGATCACGTACATGTCGCCCGAGCAGGCGCGCGGCGAATTGGTCGATGCGCGCTCGGATCTCTTTTCAGTCGGAACCGTTCTATACCAGATGTCCACCGGCACCTTGCCATTTCGAGGCGACACGTCCGCCATGATCTTTGACGCGATCTTGAATCGCGATCCGGTTCCAGCGGTGCAAGTCAATAGCGCCATCCCGGGTGATCTGGGACGAATCTTCAACAAGCTGCTGGAGAAAGACCGGAATCTCCGTTGTCAGTCGGCAACGGAGTTGAAAACCGACCTCAATCGCCTGAAACGCGACCTCGATTCAGGCCCCAAGCGAGCCCCGGCGCAAGAGCTAACGGACTCGCGTTCGGGCGTGGCCAAAACCGGTCCGAAGTCGCTCGCGGTTCTTTATTTCGAGAATTTGAGCGGCGCCAAAGAAGACGAATATCTGCGCGATGGCATCACGGAAGACATCATAACCGAGCTCTCGAAAATTCGCGGCCTGAACACTTACTCGCGGCCGACGGTGCTGGCATTTCGAGACAAGCCGGTCACGCCTGCGCAGATCGGCCAGCAATTGCGCGCAGCTTATGTGCTGACCGGCAGCTTGCGCCGCGCGGGGAGTCGCCTGCGCATCACCACGCAATTGGTCGACACGCAAACCGATTTTCCGATGTGGTCGGAACGATACGACCGCGAAATGAAAGATGTTTTTGAAGTCCAGGACGAGATCGCTCGAAAAATTGCCGAAGCCCTCCGCGTGACTCTCTCCCCGCAGGAGCTCGAAGCACTCGCCGTCAAGCCCACCGAAAATCTTCAGGCCTACGACTTATATCTGCGCGGCAAGCGCTATGCGCGCCGGCAAACGCGCCAGGATCTCGAGTTCGCGCTCCAGATGTTCGAGAACGCTGTCGCCATTGACGAAAGTTTTGCTCTCGCCTACGCGGCCTGCGCGAACGCTTGCGCCATGTTCTATTGCAATTTCAGCCGCGATCCGGTTTGGGTCGAACGAGCCCGCGACGCTTCGGGTCGCGCCGTCGCTCTCCGCTGGGATCTGCCGGAAGTACAAGTCAGCCAGGCGTGGGTGTTGTACGCAACCGGACTTCACGACGAAGCGGTCCGTATGCTTCGCAAGGCCATCGAGCGAAAGCACGATTGCGAGGGCGCCTACTATCTGCTGTGCCGTGCGTTGTTCTCGGCCGGCCGCTATCAGGAAATTGTCGAAGCGATGGAAGCGGCGCTGGCCGCGAGCGGCGAAGACTATAACGTATATATCCCGATTGGGAACGCGCTCGGCGCACTCGGAAAAATCGAGGCGCGAAAAAATCTCAGGATGAGGCGCATGGCCGCGCTTGAGAATCATCTGAAACAGGTGCCCGAAGATGCCCGAGCTCGAATCCTCCTGGGCGGAGATTACGCGGAATTGGGTCGAGTCGAAGATGCGCTTCGCGAGACGGGGCTTGCCATTACGTTGCGTGCGAACGAGGCATCGATTCTCTATAACGCCGCTTGCACCTACTGCGCTCTGAAGCGAAAGGCCGATGCCTTGGATGCGCTCCGCAAAGCCTGGCAGGAAGGCTTCCGCGATGCGACGTGGGCGCGGCGCGACTCCGACTTGGCCTTGTTGCACGACGACCCTGAGTTCGAGCGAATGTACCCCGCCACTTGAGCCGCTGCCGAGACCGCCACGACCGACAGCCGCCACCGAAACCGTTGTCATCCTGAGCTATCCGACAAGGATAGCCGAGGATCTCAGCCGCAACCTCTTCGCCAAGCCATTCCGCTGAGAAGCCGCTCCGCCAAGTCTTTACACCGTAACTGAGATTTATGGCAACGCACTTCACGCTGCAAACTGAACAGCATCGCCATCATCGGCGATGCTCTCGAAATCTGTCGGCGTCCAAGTCCGCCAACGTAGTGCGCTGGCTGGATATGCGTCGTTAAATATGATTGAACAGCAGCGGCGCGCCCAGCTTGGATGCATAGCTCGGACGATACCGTTCGGTGTTGTACAGCGTCTTCAGATCGACGCGGCGCGCGCCGAGTGACGAAGCTGGCAGCGGCGCGTGCGCGTAGCACCCGTTCTGCACCGCGACCATGCGTCCGGTCACTCCTTCGGCGAGCATTTCCACGGCGATGTTCGCGTACGTAATCGCAACGAGCTGATCGATCGCGTCGGGCTCGCCCGAGCGCAGATCATACGTCAGATCGCTGATCATGATTTCATCGCCCGTGCGGCGGCGAATTTCCTCTCCCAATGCTTCTCCGATGTCGACCTTCTTGCGATGGCCGTAGGCATCGGCTTCGCCGTATTCGGCCACGGACCCTTCTTTCCACGTCGCGCCTTCGGAAACGATCACAACCGCGTAGTGGCTCAGGTTCTCGCTCTTGTCGTGCGACAGGATTTCCGCAACGTGATCCAGGTCGAACGGATATTCCGGAATCAGGCACCGCGTTGATGTGACGTACGCGGTGTACAGCGCAGTAAAACCCGCGTCGCGTCCGAAGATACGAAACACGCCGATGCGCTCGTGTGATCCGAGTGTGGTCCGCTGCCGCGTGATCAATTCTTTCGCGCGGGTAATCGCGGTCGAAAAGCCGATGCAATATTCCGTGCCCTGGACGTCGTTATCCATCGTCTTGGGAATCGCTATGACCGGCATGCCAGCCGCCGACAATGCCGCCGAGAAACTCAGCGTGTCGTCGCCGCCGATGGTGACCAGGCACCCGATGCCGAGACGATCGAGGTTTTCCAGCACGATCGGCGTGAAGTCGTAATGTTTCCCGTCGAACGGCAGCTTTTTGATCCGCTCCGGGCTGATGTGCTTCGGGAGCTTGCCTTCCGCCATTTTGCGCGGATTGGTGCGCGACGTGTGCAGCACGGTGCCGCCGGTGCGATCGATCGTGCGCGTGTTGTCTCGTGTCAGCGGGCGGATATAAATCGGATCCTCGTTCGCATCCGCCATGTGGGTGAGACCCTCCCACCCCTTGCGAATGCCGATGACCTGACGGCCCATTTCTTTCGCGCGATAGACGACCGACTTGATCACCGGGTTCAATCCCGGCACGTCGCCGCCACCCGTCAGGATGCCAATGTTGTTTTTCGCAGCCACGTAATGCTTCTCCTCACCATAAGGGATTGTCCGGCGCGGCTTGTCCCCCCAAAGGCCAAGCCCGCCTCCGCGACCCTACATAATCGCATAAACGCGAGCGGTGGTCCGATTTGAAAAAAATTGGTCGCGCATGAGGAAAACTATTTTCAAAAAGGGGAATTGTGGCTAGGCTATGCCTCGCTGAGGTGGACCGATGGCGGCAACTGGGGCTCCTGCGACTGGGAGCGGTTTCGGAGGTACGCTGCGCCGCGACGCGTGGTGGGTCGAAGTTTTACCGGTCATTGTATTGTTAGGGGGTTTCGGGCTTTATGCCACGCTCCGGGCCTTTGAGGGAAGATTCTACCAGTGGGGGCCCTATCTTTCCCCATTCTACTCGCCGTTGATCGATCCGTCGCATCGCTGGTGGAAGTGGTCACCGGCGATTTTGATTTTAGGCGGGCCGCTGAGTTTTCGCGCCACCTGCTACTACTACCGCAAAGCGTACTATCGCGCGTTTTTTGCCGATCCACCTGCTTGCTCCGTGGGCGAGCCAAAGCGTTCGTATAGCGGCGAAACGAAGTTTCCGTTCATTCTCCAGAATCTCCATCGCTACGCGCTCTATCTCGCCATCATCTTCCTCGCGTTTTTGTGGAAAGACGCGTACGACGCGTTCTGGTGGGACGGAAAATTCGGAATGGGCGTCGGCACGCTCGTGCTGCTGGTCAACATCCTCCTGCTGACGACCTATACGCTGTCGTGCCATTCGCTGCGCCATCTTGCCGGCGGAAAGCTCGATTGCTTTTCGTGCGCCTCTTTTGGCAAGCCTAGGCACTCCGCTTGGTCGTTTCTGACATTCTTGAATGAGCGCCACATGCTCTTTGCGTGGATGAGCCTCATCTCCGTCGGATTCGCCGATTTTTATATCCGCATGGTTGCCAGCGGTGCGTTTCATGATGTGAGGATCTTTTGAGCTCCCGCCCGCAACAAGTCGATCGATTTGAAACGCATGAGCACGACGTACTGGTGATTGGCGCCGGGGGCGCCGGACTGCGCGCTGCGATTGAAGCGCTTGCGCAAGGTGTTTCGGTTGGCGTCGTCAGCAAATCGCTGTTGGGGAAAGCGCACACCGTCATGGCGGAAGGCGGCATTGCGGCGGCGATGGCCAACGTCGATTCCGCCGACGGATGGAAACCGCATTTCCGAGACACGATGCGCGGTGGAAAAATGCTCAACAACTGGCGCATGGCGCAGTTGCACGCACAGGAAGCACCGGAACGCGTGCGCGAGTTGGAGCAGTGGGGCGCGATTTTCGATCGCACCGCCGACGGAAATATTTTGCAGCGCGCGTTCGGCGGACACACCTACAAACGGTTGTGCCACGTCGGCGATCGCACCGGCCTCGAAATGATTCGCACGTTGCAGGATCGCGGCGTGCAGCTTGGCTTCGACGTGTACATGGAGTGCACGATCGTGCGGTTGCTGAAGGACGGTAATCGCTGCGTCGGCGCCATCGGATATTGGCGCGAGCAGGGCCGCTTTGTCGTTTTCAAAGCGAAGTCGGTGGTGATGGCCACCGGCGGCATCGGCAAAGCGTGGCCGATCACGTCGAATTCCTGGGAATACACCGGCGACGGCATGGCGCTGGCGTACGAAGCCGGTGCGGAGCTGATGGATCTGGAGTTTGTGCAGTTCCATCCGACGGGGATGGTTTGGCCGCCGGGCGTCCAGGGAATTCTGGTCACCGAAGCGGTGCGCGGCGAAGGCGGCATCCTACGCAATAGCAAGGGTGAGCGCTTTATGGAGAAGTACGACCCGAAGCGCATGGAGCTTTCGACGCGCGACGTCGTTGCGCGCTCAATCTATACCGAAGTGAAAGAAGGCCGCGGCACCGAGCACGGCGGCGCGTATCTCGACATTTCTCACAAGCCGGCCGAGTACGTTAAGAAAAAACTTCCGAGCATGTATCACCAATTCAAAGAGTTGGCGGATGTGGACATCACGAAGGGGCCGATGGAAGTCGGACCGACGTGCCACTACGTGATGGGCGGAATTCGCGTCGAAGCGGATACGGCGCAATCGACGCTGCCGGGACTGTTTGCGGCGGGCGAATGCGCGGCCGGATTGCATGGTGCGAACCGGCTGGGCGGAAATTCGTTATCGGATTTGCTCGTGTTTGGCCGGCGCGCGGGTTTGGCCGCGGCGAAACACGCGAAAGAGGTTTCGTCGCCGACGATTGATCCGGCGCAGATCAACGCGGCAGAAAGTTATGCGCTCGAGCCGTTCCAGCGGCAGAACGGTGAGAGCCCCTACGCGGTGCATCGCGATTTGCAGAAGACGATGCAAAGCCTGGTCGGAATTTTCCGGACGCGAACCGACGTCGAACAGGCATTGGCCGAGCTTGAGAAGCTGAACGAGCGGTGGAAGTTGGTGAGCGTCGAAGGCTCGCGCATGTTCAATCCGGGCTGGCACCTCGCGCTCGATATGCACTCGATGCTCAAGATTTCAGAAGCTGTAGCGAAGTGCGCGCTGGTCCGCGAAGAAAGCCGCGGCGCACACAGCCGCATCGATTTCCCCGAGACAAGCGCGGAGTGGGGAACCAGGAACAACATCATCAGCCAGGATTCCAGCGGCAAAATGAATCTTCGCCAGGACCCGAAGACCGATTTACCCGACGAATTAAAGCAAGTCCTCGCCGAGGATGGCGGCAAATGAGCGCATTCGGCTTGACGATGGAGTCGAAACGGCGTGACATTCGGAGCTATGGACATTCCCTGGAAGTCGCTGGCCGTCGTCGATCCGAACCGCGAATACGTGGTGTTGCTCAGCTATCTTCCGCTTGTGCGCTATTCCAAGATGCCGCTCTTTTTTCGCTATACCCTGCAGATCAACCGGCAGTTGCGGGCAACACCAGGCGCGATCGGCTACACGATGCGCGCGAAAGTTTTTACGCGGGAGTTCTGGACGCTGTCCGTTTGGGAAAGCGACCGTGCGCTGATGGATTTTGTCGTGAAAGTCCCGCATGGCGACGCGATGACGAAGATTTTGCCGCACATGGGACCTACGAAGATCGCGCGGTGGAAATCGAAGGGTGCAGAAATACCGCCGCGCTGGGACGCGGCAATGCAACGGGCGATCGGGGTAGCGGATGGGCGCAGCGAGATTGCGAAGCAGTCCGACTAGGAGAGCGATGAAATGGCCGAAGCGATCCTGAACGTGTTTCGCGGAAACAAGGATGGCGGCGAGACGGTGGATTACAAAGTGCCGATCGCGCCCGGCATGGTCGTTCTCGATGCGCTGCACTATATTCAAGGACATCTTTCGCCCGATCTTGCGGTGCGCTGGAATTGCAAAGCGGGGAAGTGCGGTTCGTGTTCGGCGGAAGTGAACGGCCGGCCGCGCCTGACCTGCAAGACCCGCATGGATACCTTGCCGACGCATGAACCGATTACGGTGCGACCAATCAAGACGTTTCCTGTCATCAAGGATCTGGTGACGGACGTTTCGTGGAATTACCAGGTCAACAAAAAGATTCCACCGTTTCAGCCCAAGAAGGGTACGGACTGGAAGTTCTATCAGGAAGACGCGGATCGCGTGCAGGAGTTTCGGAAGTGCATCGAGTGTTTTCTTTGCCAAAACGTCTGCCACGTCTTGCGCGATCACGACAAGAAAGCGCAATTTGGCGGGCCGAGATTTTTTGTTCGCGTTGCGGGGTTGGAGATGCATCCGCTGGACGATGGCGATCGCGTGCCGCTGCTGAAACAGGAGCTGGGGCTTGGGTATTGCAACATCACGAAGTGCTGCACCGAAGTTTGCCCGGAGGAGATTCACATCACCGATAACGCGATCATTCCGCTGAAGGAGCGCGTTGTTGATCGGTATTACGATCCGCTGGTTTGGATCGCGAGGAAGATTGGGGGCAAGTGAGGCGCGGCATTGCTTGTCGTTGGGTTTTTCAGTGACTGGTTGCGCCGATGATCGGTTGTTTTACTTGTTGATGTTGCAGCATTGGCTGCCCTAACGACATTCGCCGCATGGTGCAGTCGCTGCGTCGTAACTGCTTGAAATTGGCGGCAAGAAGATCCGCAGCGCGATCGTCCCAGCTCAGGAGGATCAGATGGATCTGAAACTGAAAACGATCTCCAAATCCGGAATCGGCGAAGCGATCGCCAAGGCCGAGTTGTATCGCTACCTCAACGAACCGGAAGAAGCCGAATCGATTTGCCGCGATATTTTGGCGGCCGACCCACAGAACATGCTCGGGTTGCGGATGCTCGGGCTGAGCATCACCGATCAATTCGAGGGCAGGCCTTCGGACCGATACGCCGAGGTCGAGAAAATCTTCGACGGACTAAAGGACGCCTACGAACGGCTTTACTACATGGGTTTGCTGTGTGAACGGCGCGTGAAGGCGCAACTACGTGTTGGGCGTTCGCCCCACACGTTGCTGCCTTTGCTGGAGCGGGCGCTGCAGTGTTTTGCAGAGGCCGAGAAGATTCGGCCTGCGGGGAATGACGACGCGATCTTGCGCTGGAATCGCTGCGTGCGGCTGTTGCAAAGCGAGCCGGACTTTGAGTCGGAAGAGGCGGCCTCACTGGAAGCATGGGACAGTCCGCCGAACTGAACACGACATCTCCCTCCTCCCATTTTTGAACAATTTGTTCATCCTGAGCGATTCATCGTTTAACTTATTCGATTCCCGCGCCGTTGATGGATAGGCGCTGTTGTCCGCCGATTACACGAGGTTATTTGATGATCGCTCGAATTTTTTTCGACTCGCTTTGCGCAGTGGCTGTTCCAAGTTATCGGCTGGCTAGCCGTGCTGGGTTCGATCGCGACGCTCTACGCGGTGCACAAGACCTGGAAGTGTCCCGGAGAGTGGGTGGCTGCCTCACTTGGGAAATGGAATGGTCGCGATGGCGGAGTGTTCGTTCGTGCCGATACTGATTCATGGGAATCTGCTGCGCTTCAGCCTAGCGTTTTAGGGTGTCACGCCAGCTCGCCGCGAGGATGAATGCTCTCGCGGCATACCCCTGCCCGTTCTTTTGCAAGGATGTGATTCTAAGGGAGTTGGAAGCCCGTTGGTTACGAGCGGCTTTCCAACAAACTCATTCTAAAGACCTTGGAATCTGCTGGATTTCGAGCGGCTTCAAGGATTTAACCGAAGTGATGGTTCTGTCGAACCGAATTCGATCGGTGAAAAAGAAACTGACCGGTGCGATGGTCATTTGCGGTTTTGAAACTTATTTCAGGACGGGAAGCACGATGCTCGATGCGTTTTGCTTCGAATGGTAGATCCGTTCGGTGGCTTTCTGGAAGTCGGCGGGCGTGGCTTCCAGGATGTTGATGAATTTCTGCGGATTGCGATCGACCAGTGGGAACCATGAGCTGTGAATCTGGATCATGATGCGATGACCGTGGCGGAACGTGTGGTTGACGTCGGGCAAATCGAAGTTGAGCGCAGTCGGTTGATTGGGGCCAAAGGCTTCGGGCTTTTCGAATGAGTTGCGGAATTTTCCGCGGAAGGGTTCACCGCGGACCAGTTGCTGGTAGCCGCCCATTTCGAGGTCTTTGGGATTCGGCTCGGGGTTGGGGTAGTCCATGGGATAGACGTCGATCAGCTTCACATCGAAATCGGAGTCGGTGCCGGAGGTCGAGACCCACAAGCGGGGCGAGACGGCGCCGGCGACAGTCACATCTTCCTGAAGCGACGCGGTCTGATAGACGAGGACGTCGCCGCGGCGGGTGAGGAAGCGCTGGTCGGCGTCCATATATTCGCGGGGCACGTCGGTGGAGATTGCGTCGATGAATGGAACCGGGTGGCTCGGATCGCTGATGTATTCGTCGTAGGCGGCTTTCGAGTCGTCCTTTGAATCATCTTTCGAATCGGGTTTCGAATCGGGGGCGGCATCGAACGAGAGTTTGCCACCGTCATGAAAATAAAGGGTGCGCTTTTCGGTGTCTTTCGGAGGCCAGGAATCGTATTGGCGCCAAACGTTGGTGCCGGTTTCGAACACGTATGCGGTCGGGAGTTTGGGATCTTGCGCGTCTTTCAAATATTGGCGGAAGAACGGAAGAAGAATGTGACTGTTGTAGAAGTCGGAAGTTTTTGAGGCGAAATCGATGTCGCCGAGCTTGTCGCCCGGAGTTCCGGCCCAGCCGCCGTGGACCCAGGGGCCGATGACGAGTTTGTCGGGCGTGGAGGGATTCATTCTGGCGACGGCGTGAAAGACCCGACGCGGGCCTTCGAGGTCTTCGGCGTCGAACCATCCGCCGACCGCCATCACGGCGCAATGAACGTTTTTGAGGCGCGCGGAGATATCGCGCGCTTTCCAGAAGGCGTCGTAGTTCGGGTGTTCAACCTGATCGTCCCAGTAGCTCTCTTTTTGTTTCAGGAGCTTGCGGGCGTTCGAAAGCGGGCCCATCTGGAGGTAGAACTCGTAGCCATCGGTGGTGCCGTAGTCGTAGCGTGGTTCTCTGGCAGGCGGCGGGGCTATGGCGGTGCGAGGCTGGAAAAATGTGTAGAAGCCGAAGTTGGCGGCGAGCATGAACGCGCCGTTGTGATAGGCGTCGTCACCCATATATAGATCGGAGACAGGAGCCTGGGGCGACGCGGCTTTCAGGGCAGGGTGCGAGTCGATGATTCCGGCGGCGGCGTAGAAGCCGGGATAGGAGATGCCCCATATGCCGGCTTTGCCGTTGTTGTTGGGTACGTTGTGGAGCACCCATTCGATGGTGTCGTAGGTGTCGGTGCTCTCGTCGACATCGGTGGGGGATTTTTTTGGGTCTCTGTGCGGAGTGACTTCCTGGAATTTGCCTTCGGACATGTAGCGACCGCGAACATCCTGCTCGACGAAGATGAAGCCGTCGGTGAGGAAGACGATTGAGGGGCCGAGACGCTTGGGATAGTGGTCGGCGCCGTAGGGAGCGACGCTGTAGGGTGTGCGATCGATGAGGAAGGGATAGGGTACCGATGTGTCTTTGGGGATGTAGACGGCGGTGAAGAGTTTGACGCCGTCGCGCATGGGGATGCGGTATTCGTGCTTAGTGTAGTGCTCGCGGATTTCAGCGGCGGGGGTGATGTCGGGGTCGTCGGTGGCGGATTTGGGAGCGGAGGGGTGAGCAAAGAGCAGGAAGAGAGTTGCGGCACAGATCGCCGTGAGCGATACACGAAAGAAACCGGGCATCGAGGAATCCTTTGGAAGCGGTGGGAGGATAGCACAGGGAAGGCGATGGAAAGGCCATGGGAACAGGGAAGTAGCGACAACAACCGGCTGGGTGTTTTGATTTTGCGGACATGGGCGCAGGTAATGCTGCGCCCGTACAACGTTGAGGCCAGACGCTGGGGTCGGGCGGAGCAAGCCCCGCTCCTACCATAGGAAAAACGGCCGGCGCCGGGTCAGTGGGTGGTGGAGGCGGTCGTGGCTGTGGTGGCGGCGGGGCTTAGTTTTAGGATGAGGACGTGGCCGTCGGAGTGGAATTCGCCGCCGGTGGCGGTCTTGGCGGTCTTCAGGGGGTTGTCGGGGAGGTAGTGCTCGACCTCGGAGACCAGGCCCGTGGAGGTTAGGGTTTTTTCTACGTAGTTGCGCTCGAGGTCGATGTCGGGGTCGATTTTGTGGGTGATGCCGTTGTTGCGCTGGTCGCGTTCGAATCCGATGTCGTGGGTTGCAGCGCCGACCCAAGTCATTTCGCCGTTCACTTCAAATGGGGCTTTCCAGATGCGCAAGTGGTTGCGGGAGGCGACGACTTGAATTGGCTCGGCGTGGGCCCAGCCATAATCCTGTGGGCGGCCGAAGAGATAGAGAATGCTCATTGGCATCGTGAGGTAGGAATCCTTCGACATGCTCTCCATGAAGCCATGAAGGAATGTGGCCTTCACGTCGGCGTCGACGTGGACCCAGCCGGCGGTCTGAAAGACGTTTTTCATGGCGTCTTCGTTGCCGATGATCAGGAAATTGACCATGTCACCGGGGTCGCCGGCTTTGTCGGCGATGCGGCGTGGGATTTTGGAGAATAGAGCGGGATCGATGCCAGGCATCGTCTGGACTTGCTTGACGGCGATGAACGTTGAATCGGGGGGGTAGATTTCGACGTGAACGGTGTAAGAGCCTGTGCCGGTGTCGATGCTCATCTGGTTGAGGCCGATGGACAAGGCGCCGCCAGAATAGGAGATGACGTTGCACTTCAAGCCGACCAGGAACGGTTGTGCGAAGGTTGCATCGCCGACACGGCCGATGACGGCGCCGCGCCCCGCGGCGTTGTAGGGAAGAATACGAATGAGGTCTTTGAAATTGCGAGCGAGGCCGGTGGCGTCGGCGTCGGTCTGATTATCGGAGTAGTGCATTTTCCCGGAGACGGTAGCCATGATGTGTTCGCCGGGCTGGACGGTGATGCCGGTGTCAACCCAGGTTTGATCGCCGGAGATTGTGACGTCCTGCGCGACGCGGCGCTTGCCGGTGGGTACCGAGGCGGTGGGCGTGGCCGACTGTCCGGCGGCGGCGGCTTGCGACGCGCTGTCGTTGCGGAGGAGTTGCGCGCTGGCGATGTTTGCCGCGCATGTGATGGCCCAGAGGGACGCAACCCAAACAAAGGCCCTTCTCATCCAATTTCCACTCATGGGTGTCTTTCCTTGGGACTACCTTTGAGGACCGAAATCGATCTCAGTGTTAGCAGATGCGTGTAGCGGACGCAAGCGTTGGCCGTTGTGGACGCCGGCAATGCGGGCTCGGTGGGTCCTATTACCTTGGGCCGCGTTCCTTGACGGATAGTAGGTCGGCTTGTATCGTGAAATCGGCGCGAGGGCGAACGGAAAAAACTTGGAAAGATGGGTGCGACCATCGCGAAGAAATTGTTTGGCGCTAAGAATTTGAAGAAGAAGAAAATAGCAGCGAATTCCATCGGTATCGGCCGGATGGCAGCAGTGGTCGGTGCCGCCCT
>Ga0307474_10002697_pt1 | contig 12757 bp, 13 predicted proteins | sample atmos_gasesECM1C_2_FD_203312 | JGI IMG/M metagenome (GOLD analysis project Ga0307474, IMG submission 203312) | Hardwood forest soil microbial communities from Morgan-Monroe State Forest, Indiana, United States - atmos_gasesECM1C_05 | ecosystem: Environmental > Terrestrial > Soil > Temperate... | reverse complement strand
TCAGCAGGGAGATATGTCGCTGAGCGGTTCGACGGCGCTACAGCAGGTCTTTGCCGTTCACAATGCGCTAACGTCCACAGCGCCCGCCGCACCGACGATCGCGGACGCCTCCGACGTCAACGGCACCGTCAACGCAGCCAACGACACCGCGTCGCAGGCCCTGACCGGCACGGCCGGCGCCAACGACACGATCAATGTCTACCTCAACGGCGCGGCGGTCTTTACGACGCAGGCCAACGCCAGCGGCAACTGGAGCCAGACCATCGGCGTGCTCGCCAACGGAGCGTACAGCTATACGGCGACGGCGACCGACGCTGCCGGCAATGTCAGCGCACCGAGTTCGCCGCTCGCCTTCACTGTGGCTACGACCGGCCCCTCCGCACCGACGATCGCGGACGCCGCCGTGGTCAACGGCACCGTCAACGCCGCCAACGACACCGCGGCGCAGGCCCTGGCCGGCACGGCCGGTGCCAACGACACGATCAATGTCTACCTCAACGGGGCGACGACCGCGGCCTATACGACGCAGGCCAGCGCCAGCGGCAACTGGAGCCAGACCATCGGCGTGCTCCCCAGCGGATCGTACAGCTATACAGCGACGGCGACCGACGCTGCCGGCAATATCAGTGCACCGAGCTCGCCGCTCGCCTTCACGGTCAATACGAGCGCGCCCTCCGCGCCGACCATTTCTGACGCCTCGGTCGTCAACGGCTATGTCAACGCCGCCAATGACACGCCATCGCAGGCCTTGAGCGGCACTGCGGGCGCCAACGCCACGATCAAGATCTACCTCAACGGCGCGACGACTGCGGCCTATACGACCCAGGCCAACGCCGGCGGCAGTTGGAGCCAGACCATCGGCGTGCTCGCCAACGGGACCTACAGCTATACGGCGACGGCGACCGACGCCGCCGGCAACGTCAGCGCACCGGGTTCGCCGCTCGCCTTCACGGTGGATGTGACCGCGCCGACCATCGCCATCAGCGCAATTGCCAGCAATAACATCATCAATGCCACGAAAGCCGCGCAGGGGTTCGCTATCAGCGGCACAACCAGTGGCGCCGAGAATGGCCAGATCGTCACCGTCAACATCGTCAACAGCGCGAACACGATTGTTGATGCGTACACGGTGGCGGACAACAACAATGCCTGGTCCGTCCCAGTTACGAGCGCACAGGCTACCGCCTTGGCCGATGGCAGCTACACCGTAACTGCCATCGTGTCGGACAAGGCGGGAAATCCGGCTTCGACTGCGAGCCATGCGCTGACCGTGGATGAGGACAAGCTGCCCGAAGCTCCGGCGTTGACCATCGGCAATACGTCGCTGACGGTGCAGGCCGGTGGATCAGTGGCACTTGGCATTACTGCGACACCCGTCGACACTGATGACCGACTGTCGGTGAAAATCAGCGGCGTTCCAAGCTACGAGTCGATAACGGCGCCCACCGGAGATACCGTCACCAAGCAGCAGCAGTCGAACGGAATCTACACCTGGACCATTACCGAGAGCACATCCAAAGCCGGCACGGCGATCACCGGACTGTCACTGACATCGCACTACAGAGGCACAGGCCATCCGGTCGCGACGCTGACAGTGACCGCGAGCGACATTACTACCGGTGAAACTGCGACTTCGGCGTCGCAGACGCTCGCCGTGACCGACCCCCCTGCAACGCCGATGGCGGAGTTCGCGTCGCCCGGTGCACGACCGCTGGCGAGTTCGATGCCCTCTCCGGCGTATGCGACTCTCGCGGCGCTGTTCGCGCAGCATCTCGCGGCGTGGTCCGGCTCCGATGCCCTCGGCATGAGTCAAATGGCGTGGACGGCACCGCCGCAGCTGGATCTCGACACAGGGAGTTTCCTGACACGGCCACACTCCTGACCCTTGGAGACTGAAACGAAACATCAGACCGCCCATGCCAAAATGGACGAGGATCGCCGAGGGTGATGGTGCTAGAGCGTTTTCAAGCGAAGTGGGTACCGGTTCGCGTTAAGAAAACGCGTCAAAACAAGCTAGAGCCTCCGTTCCGATTCAATCAGAACGGAAAAGACTCTGGGCCGCCGCACCCGCTAACAAGTGATTGTGTCGCTAACCCCCCATTAACCCTGCCGGACGTAGGGTTTTCGACGCCGCTCGACCGGTGGTGGTGGGTACAACGATGGCGTTGGCGAACAAGAAATCCATTCTTCCGGCAGCGGAAGAGCGTCGGCGCTATCAGCGCGTGAAAGTGCATCTGCTTGGCCGCTATATGCTGCCGGACCGTCGCGAGTTTCCTTGCCAGATTATTAACATGTCGCCCGGCGGCTTGGCGCTATTGGCGCCCGGCATCGGCAACGTCGGAGACCGCGTGATCGCCTATCTCGACCATATCGGCCGGGTCGAGGGCAAGATCACCCGCATCATCGACAACGGTTTTGCGATGACGATCGCGGCCACCGCGCGCAAGCGCGACAAGCTCGCGGCGCAGCTGACCTGGCTCGCCAACCGCGACATCCTCAATCTGCCCGAGGATCGCCGCCACGACCGTATCGTGCCGCGCAACCCGATCGCCATCCTCACGTTGGAGGACGGCAGCAAGATGACCTGCCGCATCATCGACATGTCGCTGTCGGGAGCGGCGATTGCCGCCGAGACGAGGCCGCCCTTGCGCTCGCTGGTGATGCTCGGTCGCGTCCAATCCCGCGTGGTGCGAAACCTCGAGGACGGATTTGCGATCGAGTTCGTCCATGAGCAGATGGTCGAAACTCTGGAAGATAGCGTTACCGCGCGGTAAAGCACAGAGTTCGCAATTCCCCCTGCTTTCGCGGCGCCTTCGGGCGCCGTTTGCTTTTGGCTCTGCGGCAGCGCGCGTTGCCGCGGGTGGAATCCAGTTAACACAAGCCGGACAACGGCCAGGAAACCCCGCAATGGCGGAGCTTGAGGCGTTAATCGATAAAACTTTATTCAATTGCAGTCATTTCAAATTTTAATCGAATAATATTCAAGTAAATCTCGATTTGTGCGCAGTTTTTACTTTCATTCGTTTCAATTGTACTTGGCTGACTTAGCCGAGGCGCAAAATCTTTATGCGAAACGTGGTCCCAACAAGAAACGGGGGCCACAATGGACTTTCGGGGACAGGCGAAGGGATTGGCGGTTGCCGCCATCCTGCTCACGATCGGTACGCAGGCCAAGGCGGGCGACGAGCGCGTGCTCTATGCGAGCCTTGGCGAGGCGACGCGCGCGCCGATCGGCTGGGTCGAGTTTTGCGCCGAGAACCCGGGTGAGTGCCGGGGCGGGCCGAGCGAGCCGCGCGACATCGTGATGTCGCAGACGGCCTGGCGCGACCTTCTGAAGGTCAACCGCTGGGTCAACGAGACGATCAAGCCGATGACCGACATGGATCATTGGGGCGTGATCGAGAAGTGGTCGTTGCCGTCGGACGGCTACGGCGACTGCGAGGATTATGTGCTGTTGAAGCGCAAGATGCTGATCGACGCCGGCTGGCCACGCGAGGCGCTGTTGATCACCGTCGTGCGCGACAAGAAGGGCGAAGGCCACGCGGTTCTGACGGTGAAGACGGACAAGGGCGAGTTCATTCTCGACAATCAGAACGAGAACGTCGTGCTCTGGACCGAGACCGGCTACCGCTTCGTCAAGCGTCAGTCGCAAGGCGACCCGAACGCCTGGGTCGCCCTCGGCGACGGCCGCCCAGCAGTATCGACCGCCAGCGCCCGCGACGGACGCTGAGCGAGAAGGAAACTTGAGGAGTTACGCGACCCGGTCACATCCCCACCCCTCCCCGTCCCAGACCGGTTCGCGCGCGGCCAGCTGTCCCCCAACAGCTGGCCGCAACCTTTTTGGGGTGGGGCGACTTTCCGCCGGCTTCGGGTCGGCTCCCGGCGGCTGCCTACGCAAACATCCGTAGTTTTCTTAAGAGGCTCGTTTGCCATAGTGTCGCGTATGGGCCGCCACATCCTCCTCAAATGTCCAAGTACCGGAATGCACGTCCAGCACTGGCTGGCGGACGAGCCGAACGAAGTGCAGAACTCGTATCGGCAGATGGCGTGCCCGGCCTGCACCCGAATTCATTTCGTCAACCCGCAAACCGGCAAACTGCTCGGTCAGAAATAAGGTTGGCCCCGCTTGCGATTGACCGGCCGGTCACCGCCCCACCTTCCGGTCCCAGGCCGGGTTCACGCCTCTTGTGGTCGAGAAACCACATTGGCTTTGCTCCGCCGTGTGGAACCGCATTTTGACTCCACAAACCCCGACATCCGGGTGACGGTGAGACCAGCACCGGGGCAGGGGTACATTGCGTTTCGCTAAGTCGTTTTCCCGGGAGGAGCCGCTGAGCTTATCGGCGGCTCCTTTTTGCCGCCAATACACCCTTCCCCGCACTCCGTGGGGCTTGCCAGCCTCGTTTTTGTCGGATTCGCTCCGCAATCCTTGACGCTGCGCTTTCGAATTTGGGCTCTGCGGTGAGCCGGCTTTGCGTTCCGAAACGTTTTGACTTCGTTTGGGGCTTGCAATCCGATGATTGAATTGGCGCGCGAAGACGCCGGCCAAGGCCTGTCCCGGATCGGTGCTCAGCCGATTGCGCTGGCGGCTGGAGCGCTCCTTCTCGTCCTGGCGGCTGTCACTTCGATCGGGTTCTGGCGCGCCTATACCGGGACCTCGCCCGAGCTCGACCGGACGCTCGCTGCCCGCCAGCTCCAGGCCCGCGCCGCGCAGGCTTCCGAGCAGCTGGTCGAGAAGACCAAGGGGCTCGAGGTCACCCAGCAGGAATCGATCGACCAGCTGCAGATGGTGCAGGACCAGCTGCAGCAGATGCGAAAGCAGCTCGCCGCGCAACAGGCCGACTCCAAGCGCCTGTCGGAGCAGATCACCACACTGACCGAAGCCATCTCGAGCTTGCGAGAGTCCTTTGCCAGCGTCCAGAGCTCGGAGACGTCGAGTCCAGCGCCCTCGCACCACCGGGCGCTGCGCGCCCGGGCGCATGCGAGCCAGAGGTCGGGCAAGCCGCGGGACTGACGAGGCCCTGGCGAGGGTCGGGGCGCCGGCAGGTATACTGTCCCCTGCCGCCGCAATTTTCGGCCGTGTGTGTGAACTAGCTCACACTCGCCCGTGGTGAACCGGGGCATCCTCCATTTCACCGGAAGGCGTGAGCCAATTTCAAATCCGGGGCTGGCAAGGTCGTCGGTGGCATACTACGCCGACGGCCTTGTTATTTGTTCCCGCAGAGCAGCCTCAACTTTCAACGCGTTCTTCGTGGGCGTTGTCTCAGTTTATCGCGAAGCAATAGAACAAGCCGGCTCCGCCGACGCGTTGCAGGTTTTCCGGAGCACAACCCGGCGTCTTATGGGAATTATTCCAGAAATTAGGGCCTTGCGTATTCCCAATGAGATCGTGGTGACCGACGATCGCGTGACCGGTCCCGTTGGTGCTGCTCGTCCAGTTGCTGCAGGTCGCATCGTCGGACCCTGCTGCAGCCGTACCGTCATGTTGGGAACCGGTGAGCATGTCGTGATGGTTCGGTGTATCGGTGCGGCCGTTGACCACACGACCGTTCTCGTCAAGCGCAGTCTCCTTATTAATCTTGTTGTTGTCGCTATGGAGATCGGCGACGTTTGCTGCGATCTGCACACCCTTGGCATTGAACCACGGGCCGCTTCCGATGCGGTCCTTTGCATTGATTGCATCCTTGCCCTGCGTTGACAGATAGGCATGCCACGTTTTGCCTCCTGCACCAGCCCTTTGAGCAAGCTCCTGGCAGTGCCGGTCCGCGCCTTCGAGCCCGCCCAAGTCCCCGCCCTCTCCGAGTCCAACGCTGGTCACAAAGAAGCTCATCGAATTTTGCTGCGCCTGCAGGGGCACGCTCGTTGCCAAGACAAAAAGCGCACCAGACAGGATTACCGCTTTGGCCATCTCCGATCCTCCGTTTTGCGGCGCGCCCGCAGATGGTCGCGTCAACTTTGGCACAATATCCGCAGCTGCATTGTGCTTTCAAATCAACTAGTCTTCTACATCTTCCGCGAGCAAGCAGGTCTCTCGTGCTCGATCCATGGTTGCGATGCGGCGCGTCATGGGCATTAAATTCTGAGGGGAATCGGCCTTCAACCATGAACCTGTTAACGCGCACAACGACGAAGGATTATGAAGGCTCTTTTGGCGGACGTGGGTCCGTCCGATGCCGTTTGCAAGAAGTGATTGAACTGCGACTCTAAAGAGAAACCCCGACCCAAATCATGGTGTCGAAAAGTTCGCAGGTGTAGTCGATTCTTTCCCGTCGGGTTTTCAAACCGACGACTGAACTCAATGCCGCTCCAAAACGGAAGCGGTGTGGATTTTGCCTTCCGAGAAGTCCGCAATCCATTGTGTCGCTGATGAGAGACCTTCGCCGTTCGTCGGCTGAAATTTTATCACAAGTCCTTTGCGCGGAAGAAACAATGGAACGCCTGCACTCTCTGCCGACGATTGTCGGCGCGCTCGCAACCCATTTGCTGTTGCAACCGGCGCTCGCGCAATCGCCGGAGCAGTCGTCGCTACCTTCTTCTTCATCACCCTTGTCGGCACTCGACGGTCAGTTTCCGACGGCGCGTGATGCGAAGCCGCTCTCGCGGTTCGAGGTCATAGCTCTGAGGCCAGGAGATCAATTCAAGGAATGCGCGCAATGCCCGGAGATGGTGGTGATCCCCGCTGGTGAATTTATCATGGGAGCGCCAGTAGACGAGCAAGGAAGCACGCCCGACGAGCGACCACAACACAAGGTTACCATTTCGAAGCCGTTTGCGGTTAGTCGTTTTCCCGTAACCTTTACAGAGTGGGATGCTTGCGTCGCCGCGCGTGGATGCCAGTATCTGCCTTCCGACCACGGATGGGGCCGTGCCGAACAACCGGTCCTCGACCTGGCGTGGCAGGACGCTCGGGAATATGCGTACTGGCTTTCGAGAGCAACCGGTAAGTCGTATCGGCTCATGAGCGAAGCCGAACGAGAGTATGTAACGCGCGCGGGTTCGAAAACGGCGTATTGGTGGGGCGACTCCTTCATTCCCGATCGGGCGAATTCGCAGCGTCGCCCAAGCGGACCGTCAATCGCAGATGGTTCGGACACGCATATCCCCCGGGTTCCGACACGGCCCCTACCGGTTGACAGGTTAGAGCCCAACCCCTGGGGGCTCTATCAGGTGCATGGCAATGTCTATGATTGGGTCGAAGATTGCTGGCACGAAACCTACGACGGAGCACCAACTGACGGGTCTGCCTGGACGGCGGGGAATTGCAGCAGGCATGTGCTTCGAGGGGGTGCGTTCAGCCGGAATCCGCGAACGCTTCGGTCGGCGGCGCGTCTGTGGTTCGGAGACGGCAATCGCATGACCTACATGAGTGTTCGCATTGCCAGGACGTTGCTCCAATGAGTCCTCCCGCCAACCCGGGAGACGGCGGGGCGACAGGTGGCGGAATCTAGGGCGAGCTTTGCTGCGCCGGCTTGACGCTCCTCAATTCTCTATGCCCCGATGGCGGCAAAAGGCGGGCGCCAGCACTTCAGGGCAAGGCATGCGCAAACTGATCGAGTTCGACGACGACACGTTCGACAAGCTGAAGCAACTGGCGCGCGACCGCATGGGGACGTTGCAGGAGCTTGCCGATGAAGCCTTCGCCGACCTCTTGAAGAAGCACGGCATCCCGATCGATCTGAAGGACGCTTTGCGCAAGAGCGCGCGGCTGGATGAGCCGGCGAAACGAGGCACGCGGCCGAAGCCGGTGAAAAAGAAAGGCGCGCGCTAGCCACGCCCCCGTTTTGAAGTACGCGCTCTAGCCGATCCGCTTCAAGCCCTTCTTGAAGCGCGGGCCGTTGGCCTTATAGAACTGCACTGTGCTTTGGATCCCCTCGACCTGCGCCGGATCGAGCGTCCTGATCACCCGCGCGGGCGCGCCGATGATCAGCGAATGTTCGGGAAATTCCTTGCCCTCGGTGATGACGGCGCCGGCGCCGACGATGCTGCCGCGGCGGATCCTCGCGCCGTTCATCACGATCGAGCCCATGCCGACCAGCGCGCCGTCCTCCAGCGTGCAGCCGTGCAGGATGACGTTGTGGCCGATGGTGCAATTCTTCCCGATGGTCAGGGGAAAGCCGAGATCGGTGTGACAGGTCGAACCGTCCTGGACGTTCGAGCCCTCGCCGACCTCGATCCATTCATTGTCGCCGCGCAGCACCGCGCCGAACCAGACGCTTGCGCCCTTCTTCAGGCGCACCTTGCCGATCACTGTCGCGGTTTCCGCAATGAAATAGTCACCGTCGGCGGGAAGATCGGGCGCCTGCCCGTCAAGCTCGTAAATCGCCATCAAAAAACTCTCCTCATCTCAAGGGAGAGCTTGGCACAGGCAAAAGTCGGTTTTCAAGCGACGGCCAACAGCCTCTTAAGCCAACAGTCCTGCGGCGCGCAGCGTCATCAGGAAAAAGGTTCCGGACATCATGCTCCAGAAACCTGCAATCACGGTCGCCATCATCACGAATTCGAAGCGCCGACGCTCGATCTGCACGCCGAGCAGCGTGTTGCGCATGATGATGAAGGGCGCGGCGAACACCAGGAACGGCACGGCCGCAAAGCGCCGCGGGGTTACGCCCTCCTGCAGGAGCCCGAAGCCCGCCTGCCGCTCGGTGAAGAGCTGGTAGCCGCTGACGAGCGCACCGGCCAGAGCAAAGCCGATGCAAAGGGAAAACAGGGAATTCAATGCTTCCAGCGACATCGAACGCTTACCCCCTCAAACGCAACAACAAGCTACCCCCAAGCTTTTGGCAAAATCGCGGGCCGCCCGCCACAGCATCCTTAAGAAAAGGTTAACGTCAAGGGGCAGTCATGCGCCTGGCGGGACGAACGGCGGTCTGCCATGACCAAACGCTCTCAGAAAACCGCAATCGCATGGCATAGTCGCCGTTGATTCGCCTCTCGCAAGATCTTCGGCTCATGACGGTGTTTTCGAGTTCTCCCTCAAGCGTGCGCGTTTGGCGCCAAACGAGCCATCTCCTCCCCATCATCGCAGGCGTTGGCCTCGGACTGGTTGCGATTGCGCTCGTGGCCTATCTGTTGTGGCCGACCTGGAGAACCGAAAGCGTGGGCGACCCGGGGCAGCTGCCGGTCAGCGTCGGCGGCACCCTGTTCAATGTGCCGACGGAAGCCGTCCGTATGAAAATCCAGCGCCATTCCGGGCCGCAGGAGCGGATCGATCTCGCCTTCAACTATCCCTCGCTCACACCGCCCGCGGCGACGAAGCATATCACCGCCGATATGGTGGAGCAGGCGATCCAGCCGGTCGACCGCATCTTCACGTCGATCGCAGCCCATCATGACGCACTCTCGCCCGACACCAGGGTGCGCACGATCTATCCGCGCTATCTCGCAGACAGCGCGACCCAGCTCGAGAATGGCCTGACCTTGCGCGCGTTCCGCGACGGCACGCCTTACGCCGGCGAGGACCTGTTCTCCGCCGCGAGCCCGCTACTCAATGCGCGCTGCATGCGCGACGCGGCGACGCCCGGAATGTGCTTGAGCGAGCGTCGCATCGGCGGCGCCGACCTCACCTTCCGCTTTCCGCGCAGCTGGCTCGCACAATGGCGCGATGTTGCGGACGCCATGGACCGCCTCAGCGCACAGCTGCACGGCGGGCACTAAGGCGCGATGTATCGCGCCTTAGTGCGTTTTCGAGCGAAGCGGACGCCGGTTCGCGTGAAGAAAACGCGTCAAAACAAGAAGCAAGAGCTTCGGTTCTGATTCAATCAGAACCGAAAATGCTCCAGTGCTTGATGCTTTGCAATTACTCGACGAGGTCGTCCTCGAGGATCGCCATCTGGAACTGGAACGAGCGATCGTCGTCCTCGTCGTCGACGAAGAGCACGCCGATGAACTCCTCACCGATGTAGACCTCGGCGGAATCATCCTTCTTCGGCCGCGGGACCACCCTGATCTTGGGATTGCCGAACACGCGCTTGAGATAGGCATCTAGTTTCCTGATTTCTTGAACGTCCACGGCTGTCTCCAATCGGATATATCGAATTTTCCGGGGGGTTTTTAGGACGAGACGGCGCGAACTGCCAGCCTTATCCGGCAGAAAAAACCTGCGGGAACAGGCTTGCAAACATGACTAGCACGTGCTCCGGCCCCGCAGCGCCGCGTTGCACAACAAAATGTGCGGCAGTTTTCCCGCGACAAACGCTAACCGTTTACGCGAGATCATGCGTCATCAGCGAGCTCAAAGTCCAAGCGCGCTGATCATCTGATCCATGGTGCGCGACGGCTCGGCGCAGCCGGCCTCGCCGATGATCTTGGCGGGCACGCCGGCCACGGTGACATTGTGCGGAACCGGCTTGACCACCACCGAGCCCGCGGCAATGCGCGCGCAATGGCCGATCTCGATATTGCCGAGAATCTTGGCGCCTGCACCGATCATCACGCCGTGACGGATCTTGGGATGGCGGTCCTCATTCTCCTTGCCGGTGCCACCCAAGGTGACGCCATGCAGGATGGAGACGTCATCGTCGATGACTGCGGTCTCACCGCAGACGAAACCGGTGGCGTGGTCGAGGAAAATACCGCGGCCGATTCTAGCCGCGGGATTGATGTCGGTCTGGAACACCGCCGAGGCGCAGCTCTGCAGATAATAGGCAAAATCCTTGCGGCCCTTCTTGTAGAGCCAGTGTGCGAGACGGTGGGTCTGCAGCGCGTGAAAACCTTTGAAGTAGAGCAAGGGGTCGATGAAGCGCGAGGTCGCGGGATCACGGTCATAGACGGCGACGAGGTCGGCCCGGAATGCATTGCCGATATCGGGATCGTCGCGCAACGCCTCGTCATAGGTCTGGCGGATCAGGTCGCCCGAGATCGCCGAATGGTCGAGACGGTCGGCGAGACGGTGCACGATCGAATCTTCCAGTCGATCGTGATGCAGGACGGTGGAGAAGATGAAGGTGGCGAGCTCGGGCTCGCGGTGGATGATGTCCTCGGCCTCGCCGCGGATCCGGCCCCAGATCGGGTCCAGCGCCGCCAGTCGCCCGCCCTGTGGATTGGCATGGTGCATTGCCATGGGTGACCTCACAAATCTCAAGCCGTGTCTCACGGCGCCCTATATAACATGGCCTCAAGACGGAGTCCTGACGCGTGCCTTAAGCAAAGGCGGATGGCGGTTTTCCCTTTCCGGCCGGGGCCAGAAGCTTGAACAGCCCATTTCCGGGCGTCAGCCCCATCCCCAAAGCCTGGAGCCCCGAGAGCGGGGTTGTTCCAACTTGGTCAGCCTTTTTGCGAAATCAAGGCTATGATCTGCGACTATTGGGGAATTTCAGCCCTGCCGCGGTTCCCGGCATGGTGCGTCCAAAGGCGGGCAAGGAGATCAACTTCACAGCCGTCAACTGGCTGCATGTGCCGGTCGCGAGGTCCGGATCATGCTCTAGGGCCGCCGTGACAGGAAATCCACCACACCCGTCTTGTAGACCTTGTCGCCGACCGCACGCATGTGGTCGCGGTTGGGAATGTCGAGCACCTCAGCACCGGCGATGAGCTCGCCAAGCCCATGCGCTGAACCCGCGACCTCATCCGTGGTGCCGACCGCGATCAGGACCGGCACGTCGATGCCCGCGATCTGTTCCCGGCTCATCAGGCCGCGCGAGCCGCGCAGGCAGGCAGCAAGCGCTCGCCGATCGGAGCGAGTCTGATCGGCAAAGGCGCGAAACGTTCGTCCGACGGGATCGCTGACGTCCTCGAGCGAGGGCGCTTCCAGCGCCGCCGCGACATTCTCTCCTGGGCCGCCGCCATCGACCATGGCCATGCCGATGCCGCCCAGGATCGCCGAGCGCAGCCGTTCCGGCTTGGTCAATCCGAGCCAGGCCGTCATCCGCGCGCCCAGCGAATAGCCCATGACGTCGGCGCGCGCGATATCAAGATGATCCATCAGCGCGACCACATCGCTTGCCATCATCGGAATGCTGTACTCCACGGGATCGTAGAGCTTTGTCGACTCGCCATGACCGCGATTGTCGAGCGCAATGACGCGGCGGCTGTTCTTGCGCAAATCCGAGACCCAGGTCGGATAGACCCAGTTGACGTTCTTGGTCGAGGCAAAGCCGTGCACCAGGAGAATAGGGTCGCCCTCGCCTTCATCGAGATAGGCAATTTCGACGGCTCCGTTTTTGAAGCTCGGCATCAATCATTCCATTCGTTGTGACGAGGATTTGGGGCCGCGCGAGTGTAGCGGCATTCGCCATGGGTTGTTATTTTCAGCCCTGAGCGAGGGTCGCAGCTGCCAGCTGTTTGCGCAAGCGCCGCGCCTTGTTCCGGTTGAGCCAGGCTTGCGTGGTACGCTCGGTCACCGATTTCAACGAGGAGAGGAACCCAAACAGCGCGAGCAGCGCGCTGAACAGCCAGAGCGTGAGCTCGAACGCGCCGCTTGCGAGCAGAAGCGCGCCGCGGCCGAGGATTTTCAGGATCGCCCGCGTGCGCCCTCCTTCGGCTTCCGCAAGCCGCGCGGCACGCGCGACATCCTGCGGGTCGTCGGCGATCTTGAGCGTATCGAGCGCACCGCGCGAGCCCGCCTTCTCGGTCACGCGCCCGACATCCTTGGCAAGCCGCACCAATGCGTCCGCCTTCTCCGCATGAAAAGCGGAACGGATCGCGGTTGCGGTTTGGCCCGGCCGCCATACCGAACCGGAAGCGACGGCCTCCTCCAGCACAGGCGTATCGACGATCTCGCGCGCGGAACGTCCGGCCCATGCCGCAAGCCCCTCGCCGA
>Ga0307474_10002696_pt1 | contig 12759 bp, 12 predicted proteins | sample atmos_gasesECM1C_2_FD_203312 | JGI IMG/M metagenome (GOLD analysis project Ga0307474, IMG submission 203312) | Hardwood forest soil microbial communities from Morgan-Monroe State Forest, Indiana, United States - atmos_gasesECM1C_05 | ecosystem: Environmental > Terrestrial > Soil > Temperate... | reverse complement strand
TGCAGCATGAAGGAGCGGGCATGTATCGGGTGCTGACCGGCAATGGCTCGCGAACTACGACCGAGCTTGTGGAAATGGCGGTCGGAGCCGGGGTCGCGGTGAAGTCGCTTTCGGTGCAGAACACGACCCTGGACGACGTGTTCGTGCACTACACGGGCCGGCAATTGCGCGACGAACTGCAGAAGGCTTATGCCTTCGTGATGCCGCAGAGTCCGGGGTTGCGGCCATGAACCGGATGATGGCGATTGTCGAGCGCGAAATGCGGAAGTTCTTTCGTTCGCCCGCCCTCATGCTGGCGTCGATGATTTTTCCTCTGGTACAACTCGTCATTCTGGGCAACGCCTTTGGCGGAAAGATTCGCGACGCCCGCCTGGCTATTGTCGATCAGGACGGAGGGACGCAGGCTCTGAAAATTCGCGAGGCTTTCGACTCCGTGCGCTCGAACATTCGCACCTTCGTGCCGGTCTACTACGACGACCAGAAGAAAGCGGTTGAGGATGTGCGCAACGGCAAGCTCGATGGCGCGGTGATCATCCCGCCACAGTTTTCCCGGCGGGTCTACGACGAGAACCATCCGCAAATTGCTGTGGTGGTGGATAACAGCGACAACTTTATGAGTTCTGCGCTGGAGTCGGAACTCACCGATTTGGTCACGTCACTGAATCAGCCTGCGGTTGAACCGCGCATCCTGCAACAGACTGCGCTTGAGATCGTCGAACTTTATCCTTATATCGAATACATGAAGTACCTGCTGCCGGGTTCGCTTGCGCTGGCGATGTTCGTCTCGGTGATGATCGGTGGCGGCATGTTGTATATCGATGACAAGGCGCGCGGCGTGCATGAAGGCTACCTCGTGACACCGATCACCAAGCTCGAACTGGTGCTGGGACTTAACCTGGCGGGAGCAATCAAGGCGGTAATGACGGGCGTGATTATTTGTGTTATCGGCTCGCTGATTTCGGGGGTGAGTACGATTTTCAATCCCGTTACGATGTTGGGATTGCTGGTGATGATCGTGCTGACGTCGCTCGCCTTCAACACGATGATGTTTCTGCTGATGGTGCGCATCGAAGATCCGCTGGTGCCGCGGGCCATGTTCGGTATTCTGAACACGCTGCTGTTTTTTCCCAGCGGATCGATCTATCCCATACAGGCGTTCCCGCCATGGCTGCGGGCTATCGCCAGAGTGGACCCTTTCACCTACGCCGTGGATGGCTTCAAATGTCTGCTGCTGAAAGAAACCACTCTGGCGGCGGTTTGGGGCGACATGCTTTTTTTGTCGATCTTCGCCGCTGTCACGCTGGGGATCGCGATTCCGCTGTTTAAGCGCACGCTCTAGAAACAATTTGCGGCGGTGATCGCCGAGGCCGCCGGGGAAGAGCCGGAGTGAACCCGATTCAATTTCATGCGGTTTTCTCGGTGCTCACTGCGTCCTCTTGGCTGATTCGTTTTCCCGGTGCTGGGTCAGTTTGAAGTTCCAGTTTCAACCCTTTGCGGATCCCTCAGTCGTCGCCAATCGAACGCAGGACCCGCGCCGGATTTCCTCCGACAAGCGTATTCGGGGGAACGTCCTTGGTGACTACCGAACCCGCCGCGACGACCGAGTTCTCGCCTACGGCTACGCCACCGATGATGGTCGCACCCGCTGCGATCCACACGCTTTTCTCAATCACGATGGGCTTTCCGATTGTGGCGGCGCGTCGCTGCGAAGGTTCAAGGGGATGGCCCGTCGTGATGATGCTCACGTTCGGCCCGATCATCACATCGTCGGCGATGTCGAGGCCGCCAAGGTCATAGAAAGTGCGGTTCTGATTTACGAAGACATTATGCCCGACGCGGATTTCGTCCCCACCGGCGGTAAAAAATGGAGGGATCAGTGAAAAGCTCTCGTCTACCTTTTTACCGATAAGTTCGCTGAACACGGCCCTAATTTCGTCCGCATCGTTGAACGTCAAACGGTTAAGTGTGGCGGTGATCGCCATCGCTCGTTTGACGTTCGCCAACATGGCCGCTGATTCCGGCGTCCTGCCGTAAATTATCTTGGTGCGATCGTCATTCGGCATTCGTTATTTTCCTCGGGTTGCGGTTCACAGTCTGTTTCGGCGCGCAAAGCCACGCCGGGATTCGCTGAGTGTAGCCCCCAAGCGGAAGCGCCGGAATCCGGCCAGACGGTAATTCAAACGACCCACTATCGTTTTCCCGGAACTTTTGACTTACTGCCTGCGTCCGTTATCCTAGTAGGTCATGACGCTACTGGACCCCAAAGAGTACCATCCCGAAAAAGAGCGGAAGAAGAGAACCAGAATTATCTCAGCAATCGTTGTTGTTCTAGTGCTCGCTTTCGTGGGCTGGTGGAATCGGTTCTGGCCGGAAAAACGGGTTGCGGATAAATTTTTTTCTGCTTTGCAAAAACAGGACTTCGAAACTGCCTATGGAATCTACTACCACGACCCCGGCTGGAAGCAGCACCCACAAAATCACTCACAGTATCCGTTCAACGAATTCAAGCAAGACTGGGGTCCGGGCGGCCAGTGGGGCATCATCAAGAATTATCAGATCTATGGCGAGAGCAATTGCCCCGGTGGCGGTAGTGGAGTGGTGATCGACGTGGTGGTGAATGATCGAGCGCAGCACGCGCAATTATATGCAGACAAGACTGATAAGACGATCAGTTCGCCGCCCTGCGATCTGGAGTTTCATTAGGCCCGAGTTTCGCTAAAATCCTCTACAGCTCGCGAACGAGCATCCTGCGACCTTGTTCCGGGAAGTGCTGGTTGCTTTCTAACCGCCGATCTGCTCCAGCGTCTTCGCGAGTGACGCGTCGTCTGCGACATTCAGGCATGTCTTCGAGCGGTCAATCTGCCGCATCAATCCGCATAGGACTTTTCCTGGCCCGATCTCGACAAAAGTTTCGGCACCGCTCTCAATCAGGAGACGCATGCTCTGTTCCCACTTCACGGCGCCGGTCACTTGTGCGACCAGTGTTTCGCGCGCCCGCAATTCATCGCCGACCAGAGATGCTTCCACATTGCAGACCACAGGGTACACGGGCTTGCGCATCTTCAGACGGTTCAGGTCTGCCTCCAAACGATCTTGCGCGGGCTGCATCAGCGCACAATGGAATGGCGCGCTAACGGGGAGAATTTTCGCGCGCCTTGCGCCACGCTCGTCGGCGAGTTTTGTTCCCCGCTCCACCGCGGCGGTGTTTCCTGAGATCACAATCTGCTCCGGCGAATTGATGTTAGCGGGCGCGCAGACTTCGCCTTGCGCGGCGTCCTGGCAAACAGCAGCAACTTTTTCCAACGCCATGCCAAGGATTGCGGCCATCGCTCCTACTCCAACCGGGACAGCCTCTTGCATATACTTTCCCCGGTTGCGCACGGTGCGCACGGCGTCTCGGAAAGTCATCGTCCCGGAGGCGACGTGCGCGGAATATTCTCCCAGGCTGTGGCCGGCTACAAAACTCGGCTTGGGCACGCACCCCTCAAGAACTCTCAACGCCGCAATCGATATGGTAAGAATGGCCGGTTGCGTAATCTCCGTCAGGCGCAATTGTTCCGCCGGACCTTCGAAGCACACTTGCGACAATTTGTAGCCCAGCGCGTCGTCGGCTTCTTCAAAGGTCTGCCGCGCGATGGGATATTTATCGAAGAGCTCTTTTCCCATGCCCACGGTCTGCGAACCTTGACCCGGGAAAATGAACGCAATTTTGGATTGGGAAGATTTCGAAACGTCAGTGGATTCGCTCATGATTTAGTTTCGCGGAAATTACTGGGCCGGAATGACTTCGACTTCAGCTGGCGCCGGGCGAAGCGCCGCCAGGCCTTGCTCGATCGATTCATTGATGTGGCGCTGAGAAAACTCCGCCGCCACGCGCACCGCATTCTTAATCGCATTCGCGTTGGAGGAACCGTGCGTGATGATGCACACGCCCTTCACCCCTAACAGCGGTGCGCCACCGTATTCCGTATGGTCGATGCGCTTCTTGAAATCGGAAAAGGCGCTCCGCGAAAGCATGTAGCCGACCTGGCGGGTGATTGTCGATTTTAGAGATTCCTTCAGAACCGTTCGCACCAGATTCGCGACGCCTTCGGAAATCTTCAACGCAACATTGCCCACGAATCCATCCGCAACGATCACGTCGACATGGCCGTTGAACAGATCGCGACCTTCGACATTGCCTACAAAATTCAGGGGCAGGCGCTTCAATAACTGGAAGGACTCGCGGGTCAGCTCGTTTCCCTTCGTTTCTTCTTCGCCAATCGAAAGCAAACCAACTCGCGGCGATCTTGCGGCCCCTAAACCCGAACGGCCGGTCTTGAGGTCGCCAAAGCGCGGGGCACCGAACATGGGACCACCGAACATGGAGCGAAAATAGATCTCGCCCATCACCGCGAACTGTTCCAGATGATGCGGCTTGCAATCTACATTCGCACCCACGTCCAGCAAGATAGCGGCCGTACCCGGAGCCGTGGGAAAAACTGCGGCCAGCGCCGGACGGTCCACGCCTTGCAACGCCCCCAGCACCATCTTGGCAGAAGCCATGGCAGCACCGGTGTTTCCGGCCGTGACGAAGCCTGCTGCTTTCCCCTCGCGGACTAATCGCAATCCCACGCGCATGGACGAGTCGCGCTTCGCGCGCACCGCCTGCACCGCCTTATCCTCCATCGTAATCACTTCGCTGGCCTGGACGATCTCGATAGGCAAGCGGGACGCCGACGGATGACGGTCCAGTTCCGCTTTGATCGTAGCTTCCGGACCAACCAGGAGCACACGCACGCCGTAATTGCGCGCAGCATGAATCGCCCCTTCGATTTCAGGCTTGGGCGCCCGGTCCGAACCCATCGCATCCAGCGCGATCACGCTAGGCATGTGGCAGGAAACTAACTGGCTTCTTCGACTTGCAGTACGTCGCGGCCTTTGTAGTAGCCGCACTTGGCGCAAGCACGATGCGGCATCTTCTTTTCATGGCAGTTGGGACATTCCGAAAGGGAGTGGCTCTTCAAAGCATCGTGTGCCCGCCGCGTAGAGGTGCGCTTCTGAGAATGTCTTCGTTTAGGATTAGGCATAGTCTAAAATTCCCCTCGCAGAGGCCATCCGGCCTGCATGCATAAAATGTTTTGGTATTCAAACCCTCAGTGCGCCAACTTACCGCGAATTTCCTTGAGCGCAGCCCAACGTGGTTCCTCCCACGTTACAGCGCACGAACATTTTTCCTGATTCAGGTTCTTGCCACAGTGTGGGCACAGACCCTTGCAATCTTCGCGGCAAGTGAGCTTCAAAGGAACGGTCAGCAGGATCTGCTCGCGGACCACATCGTCCAGTAGAATTCCCTCGCCCTCATAATAGCTGATCTCAGCCTCGGCGTCGGTCACTGAGATTTCGTCCCGTCCGGCATCTGCCCCTAGCGGACGATACAGCAGGTCGAACTCGCGCTTGACATCCTGGATCAGAGGCTCCAGACAACGGGCGCAAATGGATTCGAGGCTGGTCGTCAAACCGCCTCGAATGCGTATATCTTTGATTATCTTGTGCTTGCCATGATGCTCTTCTACCAGATCAGCCCGCCCACTGCTTTCGACCGGAGAGATCTGCCGGTAATCAGAGCCCAAATCAATCACCCCGGGTTCAAACTTCTCCGCAAACTCAATCGGATGAAGTTCCAAGTCTTTGATTTCGAAGAACATCGGGAACCTTCGCGCACGTCCGGTGACGTCCAAAGCCCGCAAGGAGCAAACATTAAGGATAAAGGGAGAAAAAGGCACTGTCAAGGAATGCACTCCCCCTAAGAACTACAACCGTCTTCTTCTCTGATACTTCTAGAATGATGACGTCTGTTTGGGCCTGCGCCTAACTATGGTGGTCTCACACGAACCGCGCTCGAGCAGCGAGATCTCGGACTCGTGGCTTCGGAGCCACGCCAACCGGGCGGCGATGTCCATCACGCTGCTCGGGCTCCTGGTGCGTGTTTGGACCGCCTCGGGGACATTCCTCAATCCCGACGAGGCGCTGCATTTTCGTTTGGCCAATCATGCTTCTTTGGCTGTCGCCTACCGGCAAAGTCTGACCGCTTCCCATCCACCGCTTCTGACCTCTGTGCTGTACTTGTGGCGAGCATTCGGCACCTCAGAGCTGTGGCTGCGCTTCCCTTCGGTGCTTGCGGGAGCCGCTTTTTGCTGGATGTTTTATAAATGGTTAGCCGCCACAGCAGGCAATCTCGCCGGTTTCATCGGCTTGCTTTTTGTCGCATTTCTCCCACCCATTGTCTTACTCTCGGCGGAAGTCCGGCAGTACGCTTTGCTTTTGGCGTTTCTGGCCAGCGCGCTGTATTTTTTCGATGGGGCATTTACGAAGAAGTCCCCCGCCAGGATGGCAGCGTTCTCCCTGTTCCTCTACCTCGCCATGCTCTCGCATTACTCGGCCCTCTTATTTGCCGCAGCTCTGGGAATCTATGCGTTGTTGAGATTCATCACCGCGCGCTTTCCCCTGAGCCTTATGACGGTTTGGGCAGGGGGACAGCTTGGGGCACTGGCGCTCGCGACTTTTCTCTATGAAAGCCACATTTCAAAGCTCGGAGCGGGAGAATCGCGAACTGCTCTGCAAGGATGGATGAGCGAGTTCTTTCTTCGCCATTCTTATTTCGATTCTGCCCGTGACAATCCTCTGTTTTTCCTGGTTGGGCACACCTTCGGAGTCTTCCAATATTTCTTTGGGCAGCTCGCTGTCGGGGACGCGATGGGCCTCCTGTTCTTCGTGGGAGTGGCAACGCTTCCGCGCCGGGGACTCATGAAGGATCAACCTTGTTCGCGCGGCTTGGGAATACTCCTGCTTTTGCCTTTTGCCATTGCGGGTGGCGCAAGCCTGGCGCATTTTTATCCCTATGGCGGCACGCGGCACATCGCGTTTCTGATCATCCCAGCGATAGCCGGCGTCACTGTGGCAATCGCCTACCTCGCGCGTCACCGCTGGGATCGAGCCGTCGTTCTCGGAGCTCTTATCGTCGTGGTGTGCATCGTCTTCGGCAAAGCGCGTCAGCCTTATATGCAACGCGCAGATCAGGACCGAACCCACATGAACGCGGCGATAGATTTCTTGCGGCAGAACGTGGCGGGTGAAGGTGTCATCTTCACCGATTATGAAAGCGATCTCATTCTCGGCCATTATTTGTGCAGACAAAGGCCGATCAGGTTTGAAACATCCATCCCGGAGTTCGAAGTATTTTCCTGTGACGGTGTTCGCGTCATATCTGCCAGCTACAAGGCAGCTACACTGTTCGACGCAAACAGCTTTCTCAGCTCATGGAACCGGCTAGTGGAAACTTACCACCTCAAGGCGGGAGACTCGGTCTGGGTTTTCCAGGCAGGATGGAAAGCCGACCTGTCGGAAAATCTACAAAACCATTACGCGGTGTTCGACAAACTACGCGTCGAGTCTTTCGGCTCAAACATAAAACTCTTCAAGCTGACTGTGGGGCATCCGATGCCAGCAATCGTTTCCCAGGCGGAGAATCATTTCCCCGCTTGGTGAGTCAGTCCCAATGCCCGCAGAGTGAATTCATCAGGCACGCTGCGCCCATCCTTTTTCGTGGCCACCCCGAAACTCCCTGAATAATCCCACAGGGTCCAGCCCACACCATGCCGCTCCAGTGCGGTGCGCACGTCGCGAATCCATGCTGCACGATCGTTCGGGTCTGCATAGGCCCGATAGACGCCGAACTCGTTGCACACCACCGGAACTTGGTTATGCTGGGCCCATTCCGCGACTTGCGTAATATCAGCGTCGATGCGCACCGCATCCCAGTGGTCCTGTCCATAGCGGATCACGGCGAGACGGTCCACCGCGTCCGGTACGCCCGCCGCTACTTTGGCAGCCGCTTCCGGCGACGAGGGATAGTGCAGTCCCTTCACCCAGTGCCAGAAGTATGCTCCCCAAGTCGCACCCTGGTGCGTGAAGATGTGCGGCTCGTAGAAATGAAAGTTATAGATCACGTTGGGATCCCGCAGAGGCTCGAGAAAAACCAGTTCATCATCATTCGACCAGCGAGCCCCCGCGGCGATGATGGTGTGTTTGGGAGCGCGCTCGCGAATGGCCGCCGCCAATCTGGCTTGCACCCCGTACCACCGGTAGCGGTCAGTGAACTCCGGCTCGTTCAGGATTTCAAAGAAGACCCGCTCCGCGTCCCAGGTGGAGTAATGCTGCGCCAGCGCTCGCCAGAAGTCGGCGAACTGCTGCACAAAGCTGTCCTCTTTTGCGAGCTGTGATTTGAACTCGCTGTCGGGATGCAGATCGATAACAACGGAGAGCCCCTGATCCAGAATCATCTTCACGGCTGCGTCGAGGTATCCAAAATACTCGCTTGAGATCTCGTCGGGCGGATGGTTCGCCATCATCGGTTGCGGATTCACGCTCAATCGAACGTGATCGAATCCCATCGCCTTAATCAGTACGACGTCATCGGCAGTGGTCCAGTTCTGAAAGTGCTCTCTTGTGTAACCGCGTTTGTCGTAGACCTGCGCGAACCACTCGCTGGCGTTAATGCCATGACGGAGCCGGGCCACACGCGATGCCAGCCCAGAGGCGGACAAATACTCGGCGGAAACTGAAGAGCTCTGGGCTGACAGGAAGCTCGAAGCAAAGCAGCCGAGAATAGTGAGCAGTCCGATGCAACGCATGATGCGAAGGCATTTCATACTTTCCGTTAACCGGAAATCGGCAGCGCCCGGACCCTCCTCTTGGTGGCCGCATAAATTGCGTTGCACAACGCGGGCGCCAGCGGAGGAACGGACGGCTCTCCAATGCCCGTCGGTGATTCAGTACTGGGCACTGCGTACACTTCCACGACCGGAGCCTCATCCATCCGCAGCGGTGCATAATCGTCGAAATTTCCCTGCACGACGCGTCCCTTCTCAATCGTGATCTGCGCTCGTAATGCGTTCGACAGCGCGTAGATTACACCCCCGGGAATCTGCTGTTCGAGGATGCTGGGATTCACGACCTGCCCGCAATCCACCGCCGCTACTACGCGATGCACTCGCGGCAGCTCTTTTTCCATGCTAATCTCCACCACTTCGGCCACGTAGGAAGAAAAACATGCGAAGCATGCGATTCCACGAAAGCGTCCGGCGGGCAGGGGCTTGGTCCATCCCGCTTTGTCGGCGGCCAGTTGCAGAACCCCGCGCATCCGCGCCGTGTGCCACGTCGTGGTGAAAAATGAAATGTCTTGATCCTTCGCCAGCATATGTAACCGATACTCCAGCGGATCTTTTCCCGCAGCAGCGGCTAGTTCGTCAATAAAACTCTCGCTCGCGAAAGCCGCTTGCAGCGCGTAAACTGACCGCATCCATCCCAGCGGCACCACCGTCTCTGCGACGACATATTCAAGCGAAACATTCGGCACTCCGTAGACAAACGCCGCTTCATCTGGGAGGTCGGGATCGATTCCGTTTGGCCCTGGCTGACCTTTCTGTCCGCTGATCGATGGCGCAACAATGCGATGCGTGAATGCCAGCGGCCACCCCGCTCCATCCACCACCGCGCTCAACTGATGCAGGCTGGCGGGGCGATACGTCGACGATCGCATGTCATCCTCGCGTGTCCACAAGACTTTCACCGGAACCTGCGCAGCTTTTGAAACCAAGGCAGCTTCCACCGCGTAGTCGTGCTCAAGCCGGCGTCCAAATCCTCCACCCATGAGCGTGACGTTCACCTTCACTTGATCCGGATCCAAGCCGACCGCTTGCGCGACCGAATCGCGGCAGTCCTGCGGAACCTGCGTAGGAGCCCACAACTCACACGTCGTTCCCTGAAAATTCGCGGTGCAATTTCCTGGCTCCATCGGTGCGTGCGCCATGAAGGGCAAATGATACTCAGCCGTAAGCTTGCGCCCCACGGCCTTGGAGACGTCGCCCGCCAAATATAGAGTTCCACCTTTTTTCGCCGCGGCCTGCTTCAGCAATTCCCTCACCGCAGCCGTGTTCAAATCCTTATTCGGACCATCGTCCCAATTCAGGTTGAGCAGGCGGCGACCTTCCATCGCTCCCCAAACGCTATCCGCTACCACCGCAACGGAAGAATCGCTGACCTTACCCACGAAACCCACACCGGAAATCTTTTTCGACTCCTTATCGTCGAAGCTCACCGCCTTACCGCCAATCGTCGGACATCGCGACAGCACCGCGTACTTCATTCCCGGCATGCGGAAGTCGATGCCGAACACTGCGTCGCCCTTCACTTTCGACGGGGTGTCCACGCGCGCCAGTCTTTGTCCGACAATCTTGTAGTCCTTACTCTGTTTGAGTGGCGCATCGGTCGGGACGGGGAGCGTCGCTGCCTTCGCTGCAAGGTCACCATAGCTAAGTCGCCGCTTGGAGGCTCCATGCACAATGTTGCCATTCTGGGCGGCGCAGCTTGAGCGCGGCACTCCCCAGGTCAGCGCAGCGGCCGATATCAGCATCTCTCGCGCCGCCGCTCCTGCCTTGCGCATCGGGTCCCACGTCGTCCGTACGCTCGCGCTGCCGCCAGTGCTCTGATCGCCGTAGAGGGTGCTCGCCCCAGCTTGCTCGATTTCAATGTGTGTCCAGTCGGCTTCCAACTCCTCCGCAAGAATCATGGGCAAGGCCGTGCGGACGCCTTGTCCCATCTCCGAGCGCGCCACCACGATTGTGATTTTGTTGTCTGGAGTAATGCGCAGATAAGCGTTCGGGGAAAAAGCCTCCTGGCCCGCGCCCCCTTTGTGCGGCAGGTAAAACCCCACCACCAATCCCACGCCCGCTGCAATTCCCGCAGCAACGAACTCGCGTCGATTCAAACCTCTACGCTCAGGCGTTGTCATTGTGCTCATCGCGCGCCTCCCGCTGCCACAACGCCGGCGCCCGCAGCGCGGCGGATCGCCTTGCGGATCCGTTCATAGGTACCGCACCGGCACAGGTTGCCGTTCATGGCCTGAGTGATTTGCTCATCGGTCGGATTCGTCGTCTTCGCCAAAAGAGCTGCCGCTGTCATGATTTGCCCTGTCTGGCAGTAGCCGCATTGCGGAACCTCTTCCTTAATCCAGGCCTGCTGCAGGACATGCAAGCCATTCGCACTCAACCCTTCTATCGTCGTGATCGATTTTCCCACGACCTGAGACACCGGCGTGGAGCAGGATCGAATGGCTGCGCCTTCAACATGCACGGTACAAGCACCGCAAAGCCCCGCGCCACAGCCAAATTTCGTTCCAGGAAGGTCAAGCGTATCCCGCAAGACCCAGAGCAGGGGAGTCTCCGGAGGAACGCTTATTTTCTTCTCACTACCGTTTACGCGCAGTGTGATTTCGGCCATATTTTTCGACGTAATTGCGAGTCGAACACCATCCTACCCAACCAGAGAGAAAAGTGAAATGGGCTCGGCCCAGGAGCAATCTGCACTAACTAAAGGCTTCGGCGCTTCCATGCCGACGGGGAATATAGATCCTTTTTTCGCTACGATGGACGAGGTTGGTTAGGCAGATTCAGTGAGGTAGCTGCGATTGGAAGCCCAGAATCAGCCCGCCACGGGCCGGGACGCTCCGGATGCCCGTCGCCCACCTCGTTTCAGACTCGAGGTGGATATAAAAATTAATTAACACGAGAACGTGCGGGGTGGGCGCCACGGCGGATATCAGCGAACCCGAAAGTGTCGGCTCTGCTGAAGCTTGAAGTCCCGTTAGGGGAGTTCGTGGAGTTGCGATTCATGCTGCCTTACCGCCCAGTGACGGTGTACACCGCGGTCCGCCAAGGGAGTGCTCTTCGCTACGGCTTGCAATTGGTCGAGTCGCATTCCATGCACGCGATCATCCAGAGCAGTTGCCAAAGCCTCGGGCTTGAACAGTCCCTGTTCGGAGAAAGCAGCAGCCCGCATCTCGGAGCAACGGTGGGTTAGCGCCCGGCCTCTCGGCCAATCTGGTCGGCAATCCGTTCGCCGACCTGCTCCGCAAACACTTGAAATGCGGGAATCTCAAATAGCCGCAATCCGATCTCTTCCTGCGGCAGACTCTCTGCATGCACCGCGCCCGCCTCATCTGCCAGCAGGGCCGTGCGCAGCCTGGCTGCCGTCGCGGAGTCGAAGCTTTCTGAGACCACAACCCGGTTGTCCTTCCAGTGCTCCACGATCACTGCGCCTTCCTCGGTCACGATCTGGACGACCGAGACTGGGCAATTCGGGCTCGAACACGCAGGCACGACTTGCACGGTCGCACTGCGATAACGCTGTGACGCCGCACGGCCGTAGAACCCGGCAAACCATTCCGCCGCCTGCGGCGTTTTCCACCGCGAAATATACAGCAGCGCCAGATCCGCCGTGCTGGGCGAAATGTCTGCGACTGTCTTATTTTTGCGGCGGAAGGTCATATACGATCCGCCCTGCCACGAGGCGGAAATTTCATCGGCAATCTTTCGTTCGCCATACTGCTTCAGCAGGGCGCGCACGTCTAGTTCGCCAATGCCTCCCGAGTCGTATACCTCGTACTGTTCGCCGACAACATCGCGCATGTCTGGGATGCGCACCGCAGGCAGCTTCTCCCGGTTAATGTACGAGGCCGGCTGCAAAACCTCGTGCGAATTCCGCGGGGCCCGCGCGAACGCTCCCGCAAATGCCATTTTCTTTCCGCCTGTATGCAGCAGCTCACCTTCGAAGATCAAACCTTCCTGGTAGGCAAAAGTTCCCATCTCCCGCAGAATCATCGGCGCATCGTGCATGAGCTGGGAATCAATCACCGCCTTCACCGCTGGCTCTTCCATCTGG
>Ga0307474_10002695_pt1 | contig 12761 bp, 8 predicted proteins | sample atmos_gasesECM1C_2_FD_203312 | JGI IMG/M metagenome (GOLD analysis project Ga0307474, IMG submission 203312) | Hardwood forest soil microbial communities from Morgan-Monroe State Forest, Indiana, United States - atmos_gasesECM1C_05 | ecosystem: Environmental > Terrestrial > Soil > Temperate... | reverse complement strand
CCAGCTCGACTGCGCGCCGCGACGATCCCGCGGGGATGGGCAGCAGGGCGGCCGAGGCGCCGGCATTCGCGTGCTCGCCCTCGGGCGGACGCGCTCCGGTGCTGTTAGGCGAGCCAGCCCCCGCATCCTTCGGCGGACACGCAGTGGAGGCACTGTCGGCTGCGGCTGTTCCCCCGCGGTAGGTCACACGGTATATCCGCCCGCGCTGGTCATCGGATATGTAGAGGGAGCCGTCCCCCCCAACCGCCAGGCCCGTCGGACGGTGCGCGGCACCACCGGGCTCCTTGATCGTTCCGGCAAACCCGTCGGCGAAAATCTCACAGCGCCCCGCCGGTCCCTCGGCCGGGAGCCCCTGGAAGACCACGTTGTATCCGCCTTGCGGATACGGCGCACGATCCCACGAGCCATGGAAAGCAATGAAGACGCCATGGTGGTAATGCGCCGGAAAGCTCTTGCCGGTGTAGATCACGGCAGCATTCGGTGCCCAGTGCGCCGGAAACGACGCGAGCGGTGCGAGCTTCCGCGCGCACACGCCCACCGCCTTGCCGCCGTCACCGCCGTACTCCGGCGCGAGCACCAGCCGACCCTGAACCTCATCGTAATAACACTCCGGCCAGCCGTAGTCTCCGCCTTTGCGGATGCGCAACAGCTCCTCCGCCGGCTGGGTGGCTTCCTCCTCGGCCTTGTAGAGCGCGGGGAAATTCTGGTGCAGCTGGTCTCGTCCATGCTGGGTGGCATAGATGTCCTGGCCATTCGCTGCGAACACGATGCCCTCGGCGTTGCGAATGCCCGTTGCATAGCGGTGTGCGGCCGAGAACCTCTGACCGGTCTTGTTGGCGTCATATACCCAGATGCCACCGCGTGTCTCGAGCTCGGCGCACGGCTTGATGCCGGGGGACTCGAACTGCCGGTTGCGCTCCTGGCAGGAGTTGGTCGCGGTCGCGACATCGACGTACATCGTTCCGTCCGCATTGATCGCGAACGGGTGCATGGGATGATCGCCGCTGAGCGGCAGGCCTGCGACGATGGCCTGAGGTTTGCCCTGCGGCACGATCGCTCCCGGCGCGAGCGTGTAGCGCTCGATGCGATCGGACTCCTCCGCGTAGAGAGCGCCGCGGTAGAGAGCGATGCCCGTGCCGCCCTTGCCGCCTTCCTCGGCCGTAGGTCCGAAACGCTGAATCACGTCCGCCTTGCCGCTCCCGGTCGTGTCGCGCAGCGCGATGAGAAAGCCGCCCGCGGGTGTCGGCTGGCCGCCGTAATAGCGCCCGCTCCAGGTGTTGACGTAGACGACACCGTTGCCGGCCACGACCAGATGCCGGGTGTGGCCGAGTTGATCCGCGAACACCGTCGCGCAGAAGCCCGGGGGAAGCTTGAGCCCGGCATTCGGACAGCTGTCCGTGCTCCCAGCAGTCGCAGAGGCGGCATCGCGCGCGGATCCAACCCGGGCGAGGAGCAGCAGCGCGCTCGCGACGATGACGCCGCTGACTCCAAACACACGCAACACACGGGTTAGAATCCTCATGCGCTGATCTCCTCGAGCGATCGCCCGCAGAAATTATAACGCCGTGTTGACTTCCACGACGCAACGCCGGGGACTCAGACTCCCACGGCCAAGCTGACTGTGGAGTGTCAGATAACTGCCAAGCTACGAGCAGGCGCGAGGTTGAAGGCGCCGCGGCGCAGCACCTAGTATCGTGCTGCAAGGTGTCGCGGCAATGAGGAGAGGCGCGCGTGGATATTGCAGCGGACCGGGATCCCCGCCGCACCGGCGAACGCCCGGGTAGCAAGCCGGATGCGCTGATCAGCGCCGTATGGCCGGGTCAGGCCTACCCGCGCGGCGCCACCTGGGACGGCGAGGGTGTCAATTTCTCGCTGTTCTCGGCTCACGCCGAGAAAGTCGAGCTGTGCATCTTCGATGGCACCGGCCGGCACGAGATCCAGCGCATCAACATCCGCGAGCGCACCGACGGCAACTGGCACGCGTACCTGCCCGAGGCGCGCCCGGGTCTGCTGTACGGTTATCGCGTGCACGGACCCTACGATCCGGAGCGTGGCCAGCGCTTCAATCCGCACAAGCTGTTGATCGAGCCGTACGCCAAGCACCTGCAGGGACCGCTCATCTGGAGCGATGCGCACTTCGGCTACCGCACCGGGCACGCCAAGGCGGACCTGTCGTTCGATCGGCGCGACAGCGCCGCAGGCACGCCCAAGTGCCGCGTCGTCGATCCCGCCTTCACCTGGGGTGATGACCGTCCACCGCGCGTCCCCTGGCACCACACCGTGATCTACGAGGCGCACGTACGCGGAATCTCGATCCGCCATCCGCAGGTACCCCCGCGCCTGCGCGGCACGTACGCGGGTCTTGCGAGCGCGCCGATCGTCGATCACCTGGTACGCCTCGGTGTCACCGCGATCGAGCTCATGCCGGTGCATTTCTTCGTCGATGACCGTCATCTGCTCGATAAGGGACTGCGCAACTATTGGGGCTACAACACGCTCGGCTTCTTCGCTCCCGAGATGCGCTATTCCTCGACCGGCCGCATCAGCGAGTTCAAGACCATGGTCAAGGTGCTGCATTCGGCCGGCATCGAGGTGCTGCTGGATGTCGTGTACAACCACACCGCGGAAGGCAATCAGATGGGGCCGACCCTCTCCTTCCGCGGCATCGACAACGCCTCCTACTACCGCCTGGTGGCCGAGAACCCGCGCTACTACATGGATTTCACCGGCACCGGCAATACGCTCAACCTGCAGCACCCGAACGTGCTGCAGATGATCATGGACAGCCTGCGCTACTGGGTGATTGAGATGCACGTCGATGGTTTTCGCTTCGACCTGGCATCCGCGCTCGCCCGCGAGCTCTACGAGGTGGATCGCCTCGGCTCCTTTTTCGACACCATCGGGCAGGACCCGGTGCTCTCGCAGGTCAAGCTCATCGCCGAGCCCTGGGATGTCGGCAGCGGCGGCTACCAGGTGGGCAACTTCCCACCGGGTTGGAACGAATGGAACGATAAGTACCGCGACGCGCTGCGCGGCTACTGGAAGGGCGACGGCGGGCTCATCGGGGAGTGCGCGCGACGCATCACCGGTTCCGCCGACCTGTACGAAGCGAGCGGGCGCAAGCCCCATGCCAGCATCAACTTCATCACCGCGCACGACGGCTTCACGCTCCAGGATCTGGTGAGCTACAACGACAAGCACAACGAAGCCAACGGCGAGGACAACCGCGACGGCCACAACGAGAACCGCTCCTGGAACTGCGGCGTCGAGGGACCGAGCGAGGATGCGGTGGTGCTGGCGCTGCGCCGTCGCCAGAAGCGCAACCTGCTGGCCTCGCTGCTCCTGTCCCAGGGGGTGCCGATGATCCTCGGCGGCGATGAGCTCGGTCGCACGCAGTTCGGCAACAACAATGCCTACTGCCAGGACAACGAGATCTCCTGGACCGACTGGAATCTGGATGAGCGCCGCCGCGAATTGCTCGAGTTCGCACGGCGCATCGTGCGGCTGCGCCGCGAGCACCCGGTCTTCAGCCGCCGCCGTTTCGTGCGCGCCGATACGCTCACATCGGAAGGATTGAAGGAGATCATCTGGCTCAATCCCGAAGGCCGCGAGATGGCCGCGAGCGACTGGCAGCAGGACTTCGCGCGCTGCTTCGGGGTCTATCTGGCCGGAGCCGCGATCGAGCGCCGCCGGCGGCGCGGTGAGCCGGTGCGCGACAGCAACTTCGTGCTCCTGCTCAACGCGCACCACGAAGCGATCGGGTTCCGCGTGTCGGAAGTCCTGGCCGGCAAATCCTGGACAGCAGTGCTCGACACGGCGCTCGATGATCCATTCCCCGCACGGCTGCTGCCGGTCAACGAGGTCTATCCGTTGCAGGGCCGCTCGCTCGCGCTGCTGGAGGAGATCTTCGAGCGCGGTTAGTCGAATTTGAGGGGTGTGCTCAGTTCCAGTCGCGCCGCGACGGCACCAGCCGGCGCAACAGGCGCCGCGGCGCGCTGTTGCCGGAGACGGCGATCCGATAGGCGCGGCAGGCGAGGCGTGAGCGGACCGAATCACGGTGTACGAGTGCCGAGTAAAAATCAACGCGGCGCGGACGCCAGCGCAGCTTCGAATGCTCGGCGACGAGCGAGAGATTGACGCTCCTCAGGCCAGCTGCTATCGCGTACCGCACGGTCTCGGCCATCGTCGTCGTCATGACGCTGTAGCGCGCCCAGGCCGGATCGAAGCCCGAGTGGTACAGATAGAGGCTGTCGCCGATCACGAAACCGATGCGCGAGGCGACGACGACATCAGCGATGCGCAGCTGGAACACCCTGACCGCATCGCGCGCGGCCAGCCGGTCACAGACCCCGTACAGAAACGCCCTTGGCGAGTGGGCGCCGAAGCGGTCCGCGTGTATTGGGCCGAATGGCATCCTGGCACGCAGGGTATGCAGCTCCAGGAAGCGATACAGCGCCCAACGGACTTCCACCGGATCGCGCGCCACGACGAACTCGAAGTTGTGGCCGTCGCGCCCCAAGCCTTCGTACGAACGCCGCAGCACCTTCCGCATGTTGTGTCCGAGAGTCGCGCGCAACTGCGGCCAGTCAGATGGGAGATCGAGTACGTAGTCATCGAGAGTCTGGTACCACTGAGGCGCCGCCTCGAGCGCCAGAGCCTCGGCCAGTGCCGCGCTCACTCCACTCCACTGGATCCAGTCCCACCCGGGCATCGTGGCGAGCCGGTCGTGTACCGCGCGCACCGCGGCGCGCTCGTAGCCCGGCTCGATGAGGGGGTTGCGGAGCTCGGTGAGCGACTGATCCGCGCCGACGAGACCGAGCGCCGAAACCTTCAGCGGACCGAGGCGTCGGCGGGTCAGGATCAGCGGCACGATCGCGGTACACGCCCCGTCGCCGTTGCGCAGCACGCAGAACAGCGGCTGCTGGGGCAGGTGCGGGTTGCGGCTCAGCAGGTGCTCGCACCAGGCGAGATGCCACTCCTGCGTGGCATAAGGCAGCGTGTTGCCGGTGACCTGGTAGAGATGCTCGTAGTTGGGGGTGAGCGCGCGAATACCCTCGATGTCCACCACGAGTTCGATGTTGGCTGGCTCGGTGAAGCGCACCAACGTTGAGGCGCGCTCGCCTGCGGTAAGCGCGCCGCGCACCACCCCATTCCACGCGCTCGTGGATCCGCTTTCATCGGCTCGGGCCAAGCGATTGCCCCCGTCAAGCCCTTCTTGAACTTAGCATGAGGCCGATGTGACGTGCCACGCGAAACTCGCGCGCCAGGCCGCAGCTCAGCTGAGGGACGCCATTCCCACACAGCAAAGGACACGCGTTGCCTGGAACGGTTGCCTGCAGTGCGCAGCAGCGACTAGGCTTCACCGGCCCGAGAACGACCAGGGAGGCACATGGCGCGGTCCCGGATCCGCTCGCCGCGCAGCGCTCGCGGCGGAGCGAGCAGACGCAAGCACGCGAGCGCGCCGCGGCCAAGACCGCTGGCGAAAGCGTCGCGGCAAGCGGCGAGGGCTGCATCCGGACCCGGCGCATTACCGCCGATCGACTGTGTCGTCGTGCTGATGCAGGAAAATCGTACCTTCGATCACCTGTTCGGCAAGTGGCTGGGAGCCGCCGGCATCGGCTCGGGGTCGTACTCCAACCGCCCGGATCCCTCGCGGCCCGCCGGGCCCGGTAACCTCGCGATCAGCGCCGGACAGCCGGCACAGTTCGCCGTTCCACAGGGCCAGGGTCCCGGCCATTCGCTCGATGACACCAACGTGCAGCTGTTCAACCGCAAGATCGTGGCGCCGGGCACGGCTCTCAAATCCGTCAACGATCGAGGCTTCGTCCAGAGCTATCTGCAGGCGCTCGCCGCCGACGGCGTGCGCGGCGCAGCGGCTGACGCTTCCGCGGTGATGCAGACCTTCTCACCGGGTGAGCTGCCGGCACTCAGTGCGCTCGCGAGCAATTTCGTGCTGTGCGACCAGTGGTTCGCGGAAGTGCCCGGACCGACCATGCCAAACAGGCTGTACATGCACGCAGCGACCTCCGCCGGCTGGGCATACAACAAATGGAGCGTACCGCTCGATTCCGTGACGATCTACGAGCAGCTGCAGAAGAATCAACGGACCTGGGCGGTGTACTTCAGCGATCAGAACGAGGTGGCGCAGTACAGCCGCATCAATACGCAGCGTGCCAACTTCAAGCTCTACGAGTCGGCATTTGCCGCCGACGCGTCCGCGGGCAGGCTCGCCAACTACTGCTTCATCATTCCGCGCTTCGCAGCTTCAGCCGCCGACGGGCCGGTGACCTCGATGCATCCGCCACAGGATGTGCGCCCGGGCGATCAGCTGATCGCGGACGTGTACGCGGCACTGCGCGGTGGACCGCAGTGGTCGCGGAGTCTCTACATCGTGACCTTCGACGAGCACGGCGGGTATTTCGACCACGCCGACCCGCCCGCTGCGGTGAATCCCGATGGCATCAACTCACCCGCACCCGGCGATACCGCCTCCTTCGCGCCTACCTTTGCCTTCGATCGGCTCGGGTTGCGCGTGCCGACATTGCTGGTCTCGCCCTACCTTCCCAAGGGGGTCGTGTATTCAAAGCCGTTGCAGCACACTTCGGTGCTCGCCACGGTGCGCAGACTCTTCGGTATCAGTGGCACACTCACCCGACGGGATGCGGCTGCAGGCACCTTCGAGGAGGTGTTTCTGCCCGCGCCACGCACTGACACTCCGGCGCTGCTGAGCATGGGTGCGGCAGTACCACCGGCGCCGATCGATGCTAGCCATGCGGCGCCCGATGACTACATGAGCGAGCTGGCGCGGCAGTGGCGGGAGGTGACCGGCGGTCTTCCGGGCGCCTCGGCGAGCGCGGTCGCGCCCACCTCACAGGATGAGGTGCATCGTTTCGTGCGCAGCCAGATCCAACTCTTCCTGGACCAGCGCGCGCAGCGCCCGCCTCCGGGACGGGTGCGGGCGAGAAATGCGCGCCCACGCCGCACCGGCCGCCGCTGAAGCACGCGACGAACCTGATCCGTCAGCGGTTGAACTTGTGCCCGCTGATCGCCCACTTCTGCCAACCGCGTGTCCGCCGCTCGCGCCGCGAGCCCGGGGCCGCTTGCGAGCCGCGGAGGGTGCGCGCTGCCTCGGCGCCAGTCACCTGGACCCAGCCCTTCTGCGGGTCGAACTTCTGTGCATAGCCGCCGCTCAGCACCTGGAATGCGCTCTTGGCGTGCCGCTGCAGGTCGATGGCGCCGACCGCATTCTTATGCCCGAACCAGTTGGGTGTCACGAAGTCGGTGACCAGGATGCCGCCGATCTCGTATCCATACTGGTCGGCCTCGACCGGATCGCAGATCTCGCCTGCCCAGAAGGTGCCCTGTGGGTCCTGGTAGGCGCTGTTGAGCCAGGGATCCACGGCCATCTCGCAGATCTCGTGGCTCGCGCCCACGCTGAGACTCGCCTTGTCGGCCTGGATCGTCTTCACGAACACCTTGGAGATCGGCAGGCCCTCGTTGGTGAGGTCGTGGTAGGCCAGTGCGTTCGCCTGGTCGCTGTTGTCGAGGAAGACGACCCACCAGGAACCTGCCGGCGGCGCTTGCTGCTTCGGGTTGAAAGCGAAGTTCGCCGCCCCGACACCCCAGATGGAATTCAGATCGTTGTTCCACTGGGTGCTGAAAGCGGGAATCATCTTCTGCACATCGGCATCGGCGCTGGCAGTCGACTCGTTGATCACGGCTATCTGCAACATGGAGCCCTCCTTGGTGTGCATCTGTTGGTGCGCATTCAGGGGCGTGCGCTGCCACTGCAACGCAGCATCTGCTCGCTCGCGCCGGCACGACTAGCGAGCGCGCCGCCGCCAGTCTATTTTACGGCACGCGGGAGTGCGGCATGCCGCGGTCTCGATGCGTGGAAAACGGACTAACGAACCTCAAACGGGAGACTCACTGATGAAACTCAGCACAGCCCTCAGTGCATTGCTGCTCGCCCTCGGCCTGGTCCCGCTCGCGGCACAGGCACAGTCCGCGCCGAATACCCAGGCTGGAGTCGTCACGGCTCCGGGAAAGGTTGCCGGGGCGGCAACGACCGAGATCACCGCCAAGGTGATCGCGGTCGATCCGACGCAGCGCACGGTCACGCTGCAAGGTGCGAACGGCAAAACGCGCACGATCGAGGTGGGTGACCAGGTTCATAACTTCGAGCAGATTAAGGTCGGCGACACGGTGCATGCCAAGTACACACAGGCACTGGCGCTGGAGCTGAAGAAGGGCGCGGCCACCATGAGTGCGCCGACCGAGGAGAGGGCCATCACCCCGCCGCCCGCCCCGGGCGCCAAGCCGGGTGGCACAATCGCGCGCAAAGTGACCGCGGTGGCCGAGGTCGTCGCGGTCGATTCCGCCAAGCAGATGGTGACGCTCCGTGGTCCCCAGGGTAACGAGGTCGATGTCGAGGTGCAGGACCCGAAGCAACTGACGAACATCAAGAAGGGTGATCACGTCCAGGTCACCTATGCCGAGGCACTCGCCATCGCGGTCGCAGAAGAGCCTGCCAAGAGGTGACGTAGCCATGAGCGAGGGCGCCGCGTAAGTGTCACGAGCGCGAACGCGGCGCTCCTCGGGTCTCGAATCGATTGCCCAATGGAATTGTCATCGGCGAGCCTTATCCTGTCCCGAGCTCGCGGGTGCGTGCCTGCGGCAAACTCGAGGGCATGATGCGTGCGATCAGCCTGAAGCTCCTGACCGTACTCGCGGTGCTCGGCGGGCTCGTCCTGCCGGCTCGCACCGTACGGGCCGACGCCGACGCGCCGCCGCGGTTCGAGGTGGCTTCCCCTGGCGGAGGTCCGCTCGTCTTCGTGGCGTACGGCGACACGCGCTTCACGCAGCGCGTGGACGTCGTCAACGCGACGGCACGGCGCGCCCTCGTGGAGAAGATCGCGAGCGAAAAACCCGCGGCGATTCTGATCGGCGGGGATCTCGTCTACGACGGCAGCGACCCGGGCGACTACCAGACGTATCGGAGCGAGACGACGGCCTGGTCACAGGAGAAGATTCCGGTGTTTCCTGCGCTCGGCAATCACGAGTTCAAGGGGTGCGCAGATGACGCGAGCATGTGTCTCGAGAACTGGTGGAATGCCTTCGGCGATCTGTCGCTGCGGCCGCACCGCTGGTACTCGGTCGCCATCGGGTCCAACCTCGTGGCGCTCGTCCTGGACTCCGACGCTCCACTGAAACCCGGAAGCGAACAGCGCGTCTGGTTCGAGGAGCAGATTGCCGGCGTCAGTGCGGCGGTGAAGTTCATCCTGATCGTGCTTCACTACCCTCCGGTGCGTGACCCGCTCTTTCCGCGCATGCGCGATGAGAAGGAGATCGCCCGCTACCTCTCGCGTCACGCCAACTCGCTCCGAGCCCGGGTGCTCGTGGTCGGCAGTCACGTCCACAACTACGAGCGCTATTCGCGGGACGGCGTCAACTACGTCGTCAGCGGCGGCGGAGGCGCGAAGCCTGTGCCGGCACCTCGCATGTTCGGCGAGCTGTCGCATCTGCGGACCGGAGTGAACTTCCATTACCTGCGCCTGACGGTCTCCGACGACCGCTTGACCGCGGTCATGGTTCGCTACGACGCGGCCAAGGGGGCAGATCCTTTCGCCTGGACGGAGCCCGACCGATTCGAGATCCGCGCTCGCAACTGAGGATCGCACGCGGCATTGACGGACCGTGCTAGTGGGTAGCGGTGTCCCCGGAGGGTGCCTGCGGTAGCTCATGCAGCACCCAGTCGCGTGCCTGCAGCTCGCTGCGCGCCCGATTGGATAGAGTCCCGGCGAGCCACAGCTCGTGGCCTGCGGTTCGAGACTCGGGCGGCAGCGATGCACGCAACTGCTCTTCGCCCTTTGCGACCTCTTCCGTCCAATAGACCGCTTCGAACCAGCCGCAGACGACCACGCGGCCGTCGGGGCGCTGTCCGCTCGGCAGGCGCACTTCGGGAGCGATCGATGCCAATGGCTGAGTGCGGTGCGACTGCACCAGCAGGCCCGCGCTCAACAGATAGACCTGGACTTCGGCGTTGGAGGTGAGCCCGAGTGAGTGGCGGAAGAGCTCGGCGCGCCCCGCAACGCCATCGAGCTCCTCGGCGATCGTCAGCAGCACCACCTGGCGGGCAGGATTCAGCAGCGGTGCATTCAACCAGCTTTCGATTTGCGCTGAGCCAAGGCCGTAGCCGGCGAGCGTCTTACGGGCCCGCGCCCGGACTGCGGCCGGATCCTCGTTGTAGATTGCGTCCACGGCACGTTGCGTGAGCTCGATTCCGGGAATTGTCGGCAGGCCGGCGAACTTCACTCCGAAGCTTCCGACCGCCTCGGTCCTGGCGGCCCTGCGAACGGCATCGCGCAGCACCGTGTTATCCGTGTACGGGCTGACACCGAGCCGCCGGTACCAGCGTCGCTCGGCGGCAGTCACCCCCAGATAGCGCTCGCCGTAGCGTCTGGCCGCACGCTCGCCCTGGTTGAGGACGTTGCGGGCGGGCGGCACGCCCCCAGAGGAATTTGCGGCATGGCCCGCGTCCGCCAGAATCTCCTGCCCCTGGGCCGTGTAGCCGTGGAACAGATGCGCGATGCCGAGCGGTATTCCGGCCACGGTGCCCACCGGATGGGTGATGACTGCAAGAGCTGTCTTGACCTCCGATTCCATCCCGTGTTCGACGCCGTCTGCGACGATCTCGACGTTCGAGGTCTTCGCGAGCTCGCTGAGTGCGTGGATCTCACGAACACGCAGCTCGACAGCGGCACGACCGTAAGCTGCGAATTCTCCGAAGCGGCTGTCGGTGACGAAAAGGTGCATCAGCCCATCACCGTGCACGGGATCCAGGACGTGAAAGTCGCTCCCGACGGCAAGCGACGCCGGCAGAAGACTCGAGGGTGACTGGTCGGGCACGCTCTCGAAGGGAGCGCTGGCCGCTGCGGCAAGGCCGCTGAGGAGAGGACCACACATGAGCAGCGCGACTGCTCGGGCACGCGGCCGGGATGGGAGCCGCTGTGGCGCCGCTTCTTCCGATTCTCTGCTCACTCAACCGAACACTGACTGCCCTGACAGGTCATCTTGGGCTCCCGAAAAGCGCGCTGTCAACGGATCCCGCGCCGGCATGGTCTCGGTGAGCAATGGTTCTCAGAAGCCTTTCGGGAGGCTTGATTACCATCCGCCAGGGGTCAAACCATCATGGTTCACATGACGGCGACCGAACATATCCTGCTCGAGAGCGATTTGCGGCAGGTGCCGGATCTGCGCGATGCCCGCAAGTCACACGGGCGTATCGCGGTCCGCAGTCGGCTCCGCCGGCGTGTCCTGCAACTCGAGATCATCGACTACTACTATCTGTCCGTCCGCACGCGCAGCGGCGCCCGAGGCAGCGAGTTCAGCCTCGATCTGAGGTTCGCGCGTGCGCCACAGCTCTCGAGACACATCGCCTGGAGATGGATGGCCGCCTCGCTCGTGCTCATCGTCGTGCCCACCCTGATCGTCACCGCGATTCACGCCTCGGCCTGGTGGCGGCAGGAGTGGTTGCCGGTGTCGCTCGCGGTGGCCACCGCGTGGGCCGGCACGACGCTCGTGTGCCTGTACCGAACCACCGAGACCCTCAGTCTCGTCAGCACCTGCGGCGCGGCGCAGTTGCTGGAGTTCACCGCTGGCCCCGGGACATTCCGCGCCCTGCGGCCATTCATCGCGAAGCTCACGGCGCACATACGGCTCGCATCCAGCGCGCGGCGGCATACCAAAGCCGAGCACCTGCGTGATGAAATGCGCGAGCACCAGCGTTTGCGGGAGCTCGGGGTGCTGTCGCAGAGCGACTACGAGCTGAGCAAAGCCCGCATCCTCGGGCAACACACTCCCGGCCGGCGTTAGTTTCCGCTCGCAGCTCCCGCCCTCATGAGCACCTTGCCGCGCAGTACGGTGATCGAAGCGGCTGGCAGGTTGAAGCTCGTTGGCGCGCGCGCCTGAACGGTCGTGGTCGTCGGCGGGCCGTCGGGATCGGCGCTGCCGCCGTCGCGATCCGGATGCCACTTATACTCGGCTTTGCCGAACACCAACACGGTGACAGGGCCGGCAAACTCACCCTGCCGATGGCGCACCGCGTCCTCGAAGCGAATCGTCACCGCGCGGGCGTTGTCCTGGTCCTTGTTGATGAGCAGCAGCGCCCAGCTGCCATCGGGCCGCAGCACGGGGTAGGCGCTGATGAGCGCGTGCCCCGCTCCGTCGACCACATCGGCCGTTGCCGCGAACAGACGATGCTCGCCGTTGCCGGGCTGCAGCCATTCGAGGTTGATCAACTGGCTCGCAAAGTACTGCGACAGCGGTTGCCTGATCTTGAGGTCCTGGTCGGCAGAAAAGAAATTGAAGGTTCCCGGTGAGCCGTTGTGACCGGCCCCCATCGCCTCGGGCAGGTAGTGGAAGTAGTAGATCGCATTGCCGCCGCCGCTGAGGAACGCTCCAACGTAGTCTGCGAGCCACAGTCCGCCCCAGAGGTCCATGTACGCCTCCGAGTACTGCGAGGAGATGTTGGATTCGGTGATGAACAGCGGCACATCCTTCGGCACGCCGTCTTCACGCCACACCTGCATGATGTGGGTGACCAGACGCGCCTCATCGTACAGGCTGCTCCAGGCGATCTTGCCGGGATCGATCGGGTAATGCTCGAAGGAGAAGAACGCCAGCTCCTTCAGTCCACCGTGAGTCCGGAGGTAGTCGATGAAGCGGCCGGTCCACGAGGTGTTGCCGCGCGAGTCCGGCCA
>Ga0307474_10002694_pt1 | contig 12770 bp, 10 predicted proteins | sample atmos_gasesECM1C_2_FD_203312 | JGI IMG/M metagenome (GOLD analysis project Ga0307474, IMG submission 203312) | Hardwood forest soil microbial communities from Morgan-Monroe State Forest, Indiana, United States - atmos_gasesECM1C_05 | ecosystem: Environmental > Terrestrial > Soil > Temperate... | reverse complement strand
TGGCAGTTGGAAATTTCGCCTTCGACCAGGACGTCGGTGAAGTTGCGCGTGAACAGATCGCGGATGCGGCCGGTGAGTTCCGACACCGAATAGACCCGACGTTCGGGCATCAGGTTGAACTGGAGTTGGCTCATGAGGAGACTCCACGCCCTGCCCCCCGGTGCTTATGCGTAAGGAGGTGATTCGGGGGGAGTTGCACGTGTGTCGGGTCGAAGGATGTATTTGGCTTGCTTACCGGAATTCCCGTTTGGAAAGTCGAAGCTTTGACCTGGCGGCCGGTGGTTCTGAGCGGGCGAATTTTTTCCGCACCATGCGCTGTCATTGGGAGCACGTTGCCATGTGGGGCACTGGTTGGTCAAGAGACAACATCGAAACGGCGCGCATGAGGTTGAGGAGATTGTAGTTGCGGGAGCGATGTTCGAACGGATTCGAATGAACCGATGAATTTCGGCCTGCGCTTGGACCGAGTAGGTCGCTCCTCGGCAGCGCGGTCAGTGTTCCGCGATCCGTGCGGAAGCAGAGCGATACGAAATGCTCCTTCGACAGCACGATGCCGGGACTATTCTTCGTCGCCGGTGGAGGTGACTTTGAGGACGGCCAGGAATGCTTCTTGCGGGATGTCGACTTGGCCGACGCGTTTCATGCGCTTTTTGCCTTCTTTTTGTTTCTCGAGGAGTTTGCGTTTGCGCGAAATATCGCCGCCGTAGCACTTGGCAAGCACGTTCTTGCGAATCGCGGCAACGGTTTCGCGGGCGATCACGCGGCTTCCGATGGCCGCCTGAATCGGAACCTCGAACATTTGGCGTGGAATCAGTTTTCGCAAGCGCGACACCAGTTCGCGGCCGCGTTCGTAAGCCTGCTCGCGATGGCAAATCATCGATAGCGCGTCGACGGGTTCTCCGCCAACCAGCACATCGAGTTTGATCAAGTCCGATTCGACGTAGCCCGCAAGATGGTAATCGAGCGAAGCGTAGCCGCGCGAAACGCTCTTCAGCCGGTCGTAGAAATCGAGAACGATTTCGTTCAGCGGTAATTCGTAAGTCAGCATCACGCGCGTCGGCGACAGATACTCGAATCCCTTTTGCGTGCCGCGCTTGTCCTGGCAAAGCTGCAAAATTCCCCCGACCGATTCATCGTTGGTGATGATCATCGCCTTGATGATCGGCTCTTCGACCTTGGAAATATCGCTTGGATTCGGAAACTTTGCCGGAGAATCGACTTCGATCGTTTCGCCAGTGACTCGCGTGATCCGATAGCGCACGCTCGGCGCTGTGGTGATCAGGTTTAAGCCGAATTCGCGTTCGAGCCGCTCCTGCACGATTTCCATGTGCAGCAAGCCGAGGAATCCACAGCGGAAGCCGAATCCCAAAGCTACGGAGTTTTCCGGCTCGTAAAAAAAAGCAGCGTCATTCAGTTTGAGTTTGCCCAGCGCGTCGCGCAGCGGCTCATACTCATTGGCGAGCACCGGAAACAATCCGGCGAACACCATCGGCTTGATGGCTTCAAATCCGGGGAGCGCGGGCGCGGCGCGATCGGCATCCGTCAGCGTGTCGCCCATGCGCGCATCCGCAACGTCTTTGATATTTGCGACGACGAAGCCGACATCGCCGGCTTCGAGTTCCTCGAGCGCGACCGGTTTCGGCGTCAGCGTTCCGAGCTGTTCGACCTCGTACACTTCGTTGCTGTACACGAGGCGAATCTTCATGTGGTTCGCGACGCGACCTTCCATCACCCGGACCAAAACAACGGCGCCGCGATAGATGTCGAACCAGGAATCGAAAATCAGCGCCTGGAGCGGATTTTCGGCGCTGCCCTTGGGAGGCGGAACGCGCTGCACGATGGCTTCGAGAACGTCTTGCACGCCGATGCCGCTCTTCGCGCTGATCAGCAACGCGTCGGATGCGGGAATCGCCAGAACGTTCTCAATCTGCTCTTTCACGAAGTCAGGTTGCGCGGCCGGAAGGTCGATCTTGTTAATGACGGGAAGAATCGTGAGATTGTGTCCTGCGGCGAGAAACGTGTTCGCAACGGTTTGCGCTTCAACGCCCTGGCTCGCGTCGACGACAAGCAGCGCCCCTTCGCAGGCCGATAGCGCGCGCGAAACTTCGTATGAAAAGTCGACGTGACCTGGAGTATCGATAAGATTCAGCCGATATGTGTTTCCGTCTTTCGCGGTGTAGTGGAGGCGAATGCTCTTGGCTTTGATCGTGATGCCGCGCTCACGCTCGAGGTCCATCGAGTCGAGGAATTGCTCGTGCACCATTTCGCGCTGCGACAATGCGCCGGTCATCTCGAGCAGGCGATCGGCGAGCGTCGACTTGCCGTGGTCGATGTGCGCGATGATGCAGAAATTCCGTATGAACTTTGGGTCCATGAATGGTTGCTACTCGGCAGGAGCTTCCAACACGCGAGGACTGCGCCGCACTCTGCGTAAAAACCGTGCCCAGTAATCATTCAGTTTGCCACAGAGCGCCGCGGTAAAGAAGCGGGGGCATTGGAAAATGGAAACTGGAAAATAGAAATCGGGAAAGCGGCGCATCAGCGCTCCGCAAGGCTACCCCTTTCTGTAGGTGAATCGACTCCTGCGCGGGTGAACCGAGACTGCTCTTTGAGCCTGGTTGCCGATCGTGCTGCTTGTTGCGAGCTTTGGCCGGTTCGCGGCTGGCGCGATGGCCCTTACGCATCAAACTCAAGATTTTGGCTCAGGCACTACCTTAGGGCACTTGGCTCAGGCCTTCGATTCAGGATGGGCTCCCACGTGGCGTTTACCGCATCGGCGGAAATGGGCGGTTTTGCTGCGGAGTTGGGGCGCGGTATATAGTGGATCCGGGCACGTGTGCACGCTAGACGCATCGCCCTTCTACGAACGGCACTCATAACGAACACCCTTTGCCACAGTGAAGGCCTTGGGGATGGAAGCCTGAAGCAGGCTGGCTGACGAATGGCCGCAGACATCAGCAAACATTTGGAGCGCGCCAAGCGCTTCCTCGAGAAGAATCGTGTCGAGGATGCGATCGAGGCGTACCTCGCGGTAATTGAGGCGGCTCCGCAGCATCAAGAGGCGACCCAGGCGCTCGGGGATTTGTACGCGCGCATGGAGCAGCCCGACCGCGCGGCCGTGTATTACGGGATGCTGTTCGATCTGCTGGTCGAGCCGCGGGACGAAATCAAGGCGCTTGCGATTTATAACCGGTTCTTGCGGCCGGTCGCGAATCAGCAGCCGCCGGAACGCATCGCGCGCTACGCATTTCTCCAGCAAAAACAGAATCGATACGACGAGGCGATCGAGCAATACTCGCGCGCGGCGGAAATGTTTTCCGAGGCGGGACGCGCCGAGGACGCGCTGTTCTGCTGGGAACGAACCGCGCAACTCGCGCCTGACAATATTCAGAGACAACTTCGACTTGCCGAAGCCGCGGAGAAGCTGAACAAGACCGCGCTTTCGGCACGCGCCTATTTGCGCGCTGGGCAGCTTGCGTCAGCAAGCGGAGCTACCGCGGAAGCGCTGAAATTTCTGGGGCACGCGTACAAACTGGCGCCGCACGAACGCGGGGTCGCGCTGCTGTACGCCGATGCCACGTTGAAAGCGGGAGACGCGGCTACCGCGGCGGCGTTGCTTGAGCCTTTCGCCGCAAATGAAAAGGATGCGACATTTCTCGATACGTACGCCGATGCGCTGATGTCTTCGGGGCAGCTCGATCGCGCTCGCGTTGTGCTGGAAGGATTGCTGCGTGAGAAGAACGAAGGAATCACGCGGCTGTTCGAACTTGTCGATGGCTACGTTGCGATGGGACAGGAAGGCAAAGGCGTCGAAGTCCTGAGCTCGCTGAAACGGCGGATGTTTGCCGACAAGAAGCAGAACGAATTCGCCGCGCAGATGGACGGCATCGGCGCGAAGCATCCGGATTCGCTGTCGATCATCGAATTTTGGGCGCAGCTGTACAACGAACTCAATCGCGAATCGCAGTACTTCGAAATTCTGATTAGGATGTTCGACGCGTACATGACCGCCGGAAATGTTCCCAAAGCGTGCGATACGATCGAGAAACTGCTCGACATCGATGCGTACGACCATCGCAATCAGGAACGGATTGGCCAGTTGCAAGGCAAGGCTGACGAGGGTTTCTTCCGGCGTATCAGTGGGCGCATCGCGGGGTCGGGCGGCTTGGGTTCGGGCGCCGCTCCTGCTGCACGCCAGTCGTCGAGCGATTCCGGAGCGTCGGCACCCGGAGACGAAGCGCGAAAGATGCAGGCGCTGGAAGATTTAATCGTGCAGACCGAGATTTTCTTGCAGTATTCGCTGCAAGCGAAGGCCATGGAGCGGCTGCAAAAAATTGCCGCGATGTTTCCCGGCGAGGAAGAGCGGTACCCACGGCTGCGGAATTTGTATGAATTGGCGAACTGGTGGCCGGAAGGCGCGCCGAAAGCAAAAGCGGCACCGCCTCCACCGGCAGCGCCACCGCCTCCGCCGCCTCCGGTAGTGCAAGAGCCAGCGCGAACCGAATCGTTTGCCGCGTCGCCGAACAAGACGGGCACGTATACGGCAGACACGCTGCGCGATTTGTCGAAGATTTCCGAGATCAACCAGAAGATTTTTCGGCAGCAGACTCCGCGCGCGATGCTGAACACCGCGGTGAATGAAGTGGGCGGATATCTTCGCGCCGCGCGAGCACTGGCGGTGATTGGTGCACAGGGGCGGCCACCGGAACTTGCGGCGGAATATTGTGCGCAGGGATTGCGCATTGCGCCCGGAGCGCAAGTGGTGTTGCTGCTGGCGCAGATGGAAAAAGCGGAGCCCGACGAACTGGGCGGATTGACGGTGAACGCGTCGGACGGGTCGATTCTGGGAGATTTGGGACTCGAGACCGCGCTCGGCGTGATGATTACGGATAAAGAAACGCAGATTCCCGGCGGCATGCTGATCGTCGGGCATTCTTCCGAACACAAGTGGAAGCCGAACGAGGCGTATTTCTTACAGGCGATAGGCGATCAGATGCTGATGAGCGTGAGCCACACGCGGCTGCGTTCGCTGGTGCGGCGCATGGGAGTTTCGGATGAGCGTACGGGATTGTTGAGCCGGAGTTCGTATCAGAGTTGTTTGTTGACCGAGGCGGAGCGGTCGCGCACCCAGGGAACGCCGCTGGCGCTGGCGATTCTGCAGATCGATCGCGGCGCGGACATCTTGCGGCAGCACGGTGAATCGCCGGTGGAGCGATTCTTGGAGCAGCTGGCGCGGTCGTTGCAGCCGATCGTGAGGCAGAACGATGTCGCGGTGAAATATACGTCGTGGTCTCTGGCGTTCATTTTGCCGGACACAACATTGCAAGGCGCGCAAAATTTGGCGGAGAAGTTGCGGCGCGCGGCATCCGGAGTGCGGCCGCCATGGGATTCGACACAGGTGACGCTGAGCGCGGGAATTGTGGAGGCGGTGGCGAAGCCGGACTACGAGAATGAGGACATTGTCACCGATTTGATCAACCGCGCGGAGAATTCGGCGGAAGAGGCGCGGAAGGCGGGTGGGGACACGATCGTTACGTTGGAGAGTCCGAAGATTTGAAATTGGAAATTGGTAAGGGCGTGTCGGTTGTTTGGGTTTGCGATCTGGATCGGTTGAGATCCTTCGGCGCGCTGCGGAAGCCTCAGGATGACAGGGGCGTGACGGGTTTGGTTGGGCGCGGTGGTTTTGGGCGGGCTTGGGGCCGGAAAGTGGAGGATGGAAGAGAATGTTTCCTACGGATGTGGTGATTGTGGCTGGGGCGCGGACGCCGATGGCGCGGTATACGGGAGCGTTTTCGGAGGTTTCGGCGATTGATTTGGCGGCGGTGGCGTCGAAGGAGGCGATCAAGCGGTCGGGAGTCGATGCGGCGGATTTCGATCACGCGATTTTTGGCAATGTGATGCAGACAAGCGCGGACGCTCTGTATGGCGCACGGCACGTCGGACTGAAAGCGGGACTAAAGGTCGAGACCCCGGCGGTGACGGTGAACCGATTGTGCGGGTCGGGTATTGAATCCATTACGCAGGGCGCGCAGCGACTTTTGCTGGGCGAAGCGGTGATGGTGCTCGCGGGCGGCATGGAGAATATGACGCAGGCGCCGTTTGTGATTCGTGGGGCGCGCAACGGATTGCGGCTGGGCGGCGGCGCGCTGGAGGACTCGCTAATGGCCGGGCTGACCGATTCGTTTTGCGGGCTGCCGATGGCGATGACCGCGGAGAAATTGGCGGAGCAGCAGGGAATTACGCGGAAAGATGCGGACGCGTATGCGCTGCGGTCGCAGCAGGCGGCGGATGCGGCTTACAAGGCATGCCGGATTCGCGAAGAATTGATTTCGGTGGAAGTGAAGCAGGGCAAGAAAGTGATCACCGTGAGCGAGGATGATCACCGGCGGCCGGAGACGACGATGGAGATTCTGGAGAAGCTGCCGCCCTCGTTTAAGAAAGATGGAATTGTTACGGCGGGGAACGCGAGCGGGATTGTGGATGGCGCGGCGGCTGTCGTTGTGACGCGCGAGAAGATTGCGAAGGATCGCGGATTGAAACCGATCGGACGCATTGTGTCTTGGGCGACGGCGGGTGTGGACCCGAGCATCATGGGGATTGGGCCGGTGCCCTCATCGCAGCGCGCGCTGCAGCTGGCGGGGTTGACGCTGGAGCAGATGGATCGCGTGGAAGTAAATGAGGCGTTTGCGGCGCAATATCTGGCGGTAGAAAAAGTTTTGGGGTTGAATCGCGACAAGACGAATGTGAATGGCGGGGCGATTGCGTTGGGGCATCCGCTGGCGGCGTCGGGGACGCGATTGGTGATTACCTTGTTGAATGAATTGCGGCGGAACGGTTTGCGGTATGGGTTGGCGACGGCGTGCATTGGGGGCGGGCAGGGGATTGCGATGATTGTTGAAAGTTTGAACTAGGGCGGAAACAGGATTCTGCACAAAGTTCGCAGAGATCACAGGGGACTTCAAGGACATGGCGATCAAGAAAGTGGGAGTTGTGGGGTGTGGGTTGATGGGGTCGGGGATTGCGCAGGTTTGTGCGGCGGCGGGATTCGAGACCATGGTGCGCGAGGTATCGCCGGAGGTTGTGGAGAAGGGATTGAAAGGGATCGAGAAGAATTTGGCGCGGCTGGTGGAGAAGGGGACGATTACCGAGGCGCAGAAGGGCGAGATTCGCGGGCGGTTGAAGGGTACGACGGCGATTGAGGATCTCGCGGGTTGCGATCTGGTGGTCGAGGCGATCATCGAACAACTGCCGGCGAAGCGCGAATTGTTTTCGAAGCTCGATACGCTGTGCGGGCCTTCGACGATTTTTGCGAGCAACACTTCGTCGCTGACGATCACGGAAATTTCCACGGCGACGAAGAGGCCGGAGCGGTTCGTCGGACTGCATTTTTTCAATCCGGTGCCGGTGATGAAGCTGGTGGAGGTGGTGCGGACGATTTCGACCGATCCGGCGGTGTACGACGAGATGGTGGAATTTGGCGCGAAGCTGGGGAAGACGCCGGTGCGCGCCCACGACAGCACGGGATTCATTGTGAACCGATTGCTGGTGCCGTATTTGCTGGATGCGATTCGCGCGTTGGAAGAAGGCGTCGGATCGATCGAGGACATCGATAATTCGATGAAGCTGGGATGCGGGCACCCGATGGGGCCGCTGACGCTGCTGGATTTTGTGGGGCTCGATACGACGTATTACATCGCGAACATTATGTTTGAGGAATTTCGGGAGAAGCGGTTTGCTTCGCCGCCGTTGTTGAAGAGGATGGTGCTGGCGGGATGGAATGGGCGGAAGGCGGGGCGCGGATTTTATGATTATTCGGATGCAGCGAAGCCGAGGGCGATGAAGTTCTAGCGGAGCTTCGGTGGTTCGTTGAGTTGGTCGGTTGAAGGTTATTTTGAGATCCTTGGGGCGTCCTGGCGCCTCAGGATGACAAGTTGGCAGAGCGAGCGGTTCGAGAGGAAATATGGCGTTTGAGAATTTGATTTTTGAGAAGCGCGACGGGATTGGGTTCATCACTTTCAATCGCCCGAAGGTGTTGAATGCGCTGAACCGGAAGACGGTCGAGGAGTTGCGCGAGGCGCTGACCGAGGCGCGCGGTGACGCTTCGGTTCGGGTGGTGATTTTGACGGGCGCGGGCGAGAAGTCGTTTGTGGCGGGCGCGGACATTGGAGAGCTGGCACAGCGGACGCCGGTCGATGGGAAAGATTTTTCGTTGTTTGGGCAGGGTGTGTTTCATTTGCTAGAGACGCTGGGGAAGCCGTCGATCTGTGCGATCAATGGATTTGCGCTGGGCGGCGGATGCGAACTGGCTCTGTCGTGCTCGATCCGGATTGCCAGCAAGACGGCGAAACTGGGGCAGCCGGAGGTGAAGCTGGGAATCATTCCGGGTTACGGCGGATCGCAGCGATTGGCGCGGTTGTGCGGGAAAGGTGTCGCGCACGAGTTGTGCTTGACCGGTGAGATGATTACGGCGGAAGAGGCGCAGCGGATTGGGTTGGTAAACCGGATTTACGAACCGGCGGAACTTTTGCCTGCCGCGGAAGCGATGGCCAAGAAAATTATCGCGAATGCGCCGCTGGCGGTGAAGTACACGATGGAAGCGATCGAGCGCGGAGTGGAGATGCCACAGGAAGAAGGACTTTTCCTGGAGGCGACGCTGTTTGGATTGTCGTGCGCGACGGAAGATATGCGCGAGGGGACGAAGGCATTTTTGGAGAAGCGGCCGGCGAAATTTCAGGGAAAGTAGAGAGGGTGAATTACTAGGATGGCGGAGAAATTGAAGCCGGGGAAGATTGGCGGCGAATTGAGCGGGTCGGGACTGCGATTTGGGATTGTCGTGAGCCGATTCAATAGTTTTATTACGGATCGATTGCTGGCGGCGGCTGTAGATGCACTGGAGCGCGCGGGGGCGGCGGATGGCGATGTGGATGTCGCGCATGTGCCGGGTGCGTTTGAGTTGCCGCTCGCTGCGAAGAAGATGGCTGCGACAGGACGACACGATGCGCTGATCGCGATTGGATGCGTTTTGCGCGGGGCGACTTCGCATTACGACTATGTTTGCTCGGAGACTGCGCGCGGGTTGCAACTGGCGCAGATGGATAGCGGGCTGCCAATTATTTTTTGCGTGTTGACGTGCGACACGCTGGAGCAGGCGATCGACCGCGCCGGGCTGAAGAGCGGGAATAAGGGCTTCGAGGCAGGATTGGCGGCGATTGAGATGGCGCAGCTCTCGCGGAAACTGCGGAGGGGTGCGGGGGATTCGCGCTCGGCGGGTTCGGCGCAAGCTGCAGCCGGAAACCCGCGGCGCAAATAACGTGTCACTACGCTCGAAATCACGCGAGTTTGCAATGCAGATGTTATTTCAGTGGGACATGAGCCACCAGGAACCGAAGCGGCTCGTGCAAAATTTCTGGCGCGGGGCGAAGGCGGCGGACAACACGCGCGCGTTCGCGAATCAGTTGTTTGAGGGTGCGGCGCGCGAGGCGACGGCGCTGGACGAATTGATCGTCAAACATGCGGAGAATTGGAAGCTGGAGCGGATGGCGATTCTGGATCGCGCGATTTTACGGTTGGCGATGTACGAGCTGCGGACCAGCGATACGCCCCCGAAAGTTGTGATCAATGAGGCCGTGGAGCTGGCGAAGAAATTTTCGTCGGAAGGGTCGGGCGCGTTTGTCAATGGGATTTTGGACGCGTTCCGCAAGACGCTGCGGGCGGGCGCGGAGGCTGAGTAGGTGTACTTCCCATCGATGGTGATTCCGATCCAGGGGTTGAGATTGCGAAAGCGGCGCAGCGGCGCCGTGCTCGACATCATTGCGCCTCGCGATCGAAATGAAATGCTCGCGCTGCAGCGTTAGAGTTCGATTGTACCCGCAAAAACTTGAACGGCGGCGCCGCTGACGCGCGGGACGAGTTTCTTGCCGCTCTGCGTTACTTCGACTTCGATGTGGCTCGGGCGGCCCATCTCTTCACCTTGCAAGATGTTCAGCGTGTGACCAGCGGAGAGTTTGCCGTGACGCACCAGGTACGCGCCGAGCGAACCGGCGGCTGAGCCGGTGGCGGCGTCTTCGTATTGTTCCCAAGGAAGCATTCCGCGCGAGAAAACTTTTCCGTTACCGCCGTTTGTGGCGAAGCAATAGGCCATCGTGCCGTTTTTGCCGATGACTTTGCGCAGGTCGGTCATGTTCATTTCGATTTTGGCGAGCGCGGCGCGATTTTTCAGTGGAATCATCAAGTTGAAGATGCCGGTGGAGACGAATTCGGGTTCGAGCTTGGAGTCGAAATCCTTTGGCGTGAGACCGAGCGCGGCGGCGAGCGCTTTTTTGTTGAGTTTGGCGGGGCGGAACTTCGCCTCCATCTGCGTCATCGTGACGCGCTGGGGGCGGCCTTCCTTGAAACGGATTTCGACGGGGAGGACGCCGGCGCCGGTTTGCTGCGAAACGTGCACGCCACCTTCTTGCGCGGGAACGACGCCGAGTTCGGCCAGAAGAAACCACGTGCCGATCACCGGATGGCCAGCGAGTTTCAGTTCCTGTTGCCTGGTGAAAATGCGGAGGCGGGCGAGCGCGTTGTCTTCGGTGGGTTTCTGGACGAAGACGGTCTCGGAGAGATTCATTTCGCGCGCGATGGCGAGCATCGCTTCGTCGGAGAGGCCGTCGCCGTCGGTGATGACAGCGAGCGGGTTGCCTTCAAAGCGCGTGGTGGTGAAAACGTCGAGCGTGTAAAAGCGGCGTTCCATAGACATTGAGTGTCACTGCTGAGCTGGATGGGTCTGCGGTTGCGCTCGAGCTTGGCGACGTCCTTTCGTTTCCTAGCGGATTTCGACGGGGTCGTTCACCCGCTACTGATATTACCTGCGTCGCGGTGCTGGTTGCTACAGGCGGTGCACGATTTCGGTGACCGCGGCGAGAACCTTTCTGGTCGTATCGGGCTGGTTGGTTTCGGAGTAGACGCGGAGCAGGTTTTCGGTACCAGAGGCGCGCACCATCACCCAGCCGATGTTGCTTAGATAGAGCTTGATTCCGTCCATGTTTTCGCGATTGGTGACCTCGAGGTCGAGGACTTTTTTCAGATTTGGGCCGGAGAAATGATCGATGGCCTTTTCTTTTTGGCCGGGCTTGAGGTCGAGATCGACCCGGCCGTAGTGATATTCGCCGAATTCTTTGTGAAGGGCGGCCAGGAGTTCACCGAGCGTTTTGCCATGCCACGCCATGAGTTCGGCGAGGAGAAGCGCGGAGACGGTCGCGTCGCGCTCGGGGAGATACATGCTGGTGCCGATGCCGCCGCTTTCTTCGCCGCCGATCAGGATGTTTTGCTCGAGCATGAGCTCGCAGATGTATTTGAAGCCGATGGGGACTTCATGGAGCTTGCGGGCGTATTTTGCGGCGAGCTTGTCGATTAGTTTTGTGACGGAGAAAGTTTTGGCGATTTCGCCTTCGAGCTTGCGGGTGCCGACCAGGTGCCAGACCAGGAGTGCGAAGATTTGGTGCGGGTTGACGAAGGACCCGTCGCGGTCGATTGCGCCGATGCGGTCGCCATCGCCGTCGGCGCAGAAGCCGACGTCATATTTGCCCGCGAGGACGGCTTTGCGGAGCGGGTCGATGTGCGGCTCGATGGGTTCGGGATGCGCGCCGCCGAAGAGCGGGTCGCGCGTGCCACGGATTTCGTCGCAGGCGATGCCGTTGCGCTTGAAGATTTCGGGGAGCAGGCCGGCGGCGGAACCGTGCATGGCGTCCGAGACGTAGCGGAATTTCGCTTTGCGAAGGCGATCCCAGTCCACGAGTTTTTCGACGGTCTCGATATAGGGGGCGCGCGGATCGAGTTTGTTGATCAGATTTTTTTGAGGAGGCAGCGGCGGGACCCCGGTTTCGAGGACGCCGCTGAGCTCGGTTTCGATTTGCGCGACGATCGAGGGCAGTGCGCTGCTGCCATAGCTGGCTTTGTACTTGATGCCACTCCAGCGGGCGGGATTATGGCTCGCGGTGATCACCAGGCCGCCGGCGGCATTTCGCTGGCGTACGAGCAGGGAAATCGCGGGAGTCGGGCAGGGTTTGTCGGTGAGCCACACGGGAGTGCCCGTTGCGCTGATCGTTTCGGCGACGGCTGCGGCGATCGTGTCGGCCGCGAAGCGGTGGTCGTAGCCGATCAGCACCCCTTTGCGTCCGTCTTCACCGCGGACAACGTAGCGGGCGATCGCGTGCGCGACGATTCGCGCGTTTGCGTATGTGAAATCTTCGGCGATGATGCCGCGCCAGCCGTCGGTACCGAATTTGATCGCAGCCATAAATTTTGAGTATACGCGACGGAGGTGGGCTCGCCACGCGTTGCCTAGGGTGAGTGTTACAAGAGTTTTTCGAGCTTGGCTTCTTCCAGCTTTTTGACGATTTTGCCGACGTCTTGCGCTCGCTCGCGTGGGCAGATCAGCAGCGCATCGGCTGTTTCGACTACGACTAAATCCTTGATGCCGACGGCGGCGACGTATTTCTTGGGGCTCCAGAAGAAGTTGCCTTCAGCATCGATGGCTTGGCCCGTGCCGGCGCCGCCGAAGATATTTTCGCCCGGGCGTTTTGCGAGCAGTTCGTAGACTGCCCCCCAGGAGCCGATATCGCTCCATGCGACTTCGGCGGGAATGACGAAGACACGCGGACTGCCTGGTTCTCGGGTGGCGCGCTCGAGGATGGCGTAGTCGACGGAAATATTCTCGAGGGTTGGATAGCTGTCGCGCAGATTTTTCTCGTATGTTTTTTTGCCGATGCTGGTCGCTAGCGTTTCCA
>Ga0307474_10002692_pt1 | contig 12780 bp, 7 predicted proteins | sample atmos_gasesECM1C_2_FD_203312 | JGI IMG/M metagenome (GOLD analysis project Ga0307474, IMG submission 203312) | Hardwood forest soil microbial communities from Morgan-Monroe State Forest, Indiana, United States - atmos_gasesECM1C_05 | ecosystem: Environmental > Terrestrial > Soil > Temperate... | reverse complement strand
GCTGTGTCTTCCACGTCCAGATTAGCTTTTCGGGCTCATTGCGCAGGACGGTTTCGGCGAAGGTGCGCATCTCCTGCTTGTCCAAGTCGGGCCAGAACTTTACGAGCGGCATGGAACCGTAGAAGCGGACGTCAAGCGTGGAATAGTAGGGATAGTCGTAGCACTCCATAAACGAGAACATGGGCGGAGATTTGGGATCGGCCCCGACGGGGCGTCCCCAGAATGATCCGCCGTCCGCCAGAGTGTAGAGTTCGTTGAAGAGCTCGGCGCGATACCATTCGGGCTTGCTGGCGTCGTTGATGTAAGGAGCCTGCCAGGCGTCGATGGCGTCGCTCCATTCGGCGGCGTGCGTCAGGCCTTCCGCGGCGATCTTGAGAGCGTTTTTTCCTGAGGTGCCAAAAAAGTCGGTGTAGTGGCGATGCCATTTGCGCCCGGTGCCAAACTCCATGAGAGGAAGATCCCAGGAGATGACCATTGGCACGACGCGCTTCTCACCGGGCTTCAAAGTGAAGCGAACCGCGATTGCGCCAGCCAGGGTTTCTCCGCTGCTGATCCACTTGAAGTCGTTGTTGGCGAGGCGTCCATCCTTCGAGAAAGGAGTCCAGACCTCGTCACCGCCGCTCTCGGGAGTGAATGTGTCTTGATAAGTAATTTCCACGCCTGGAGATTCGAGAGACGAAATGGCGAATTGTCCGTCCCAATCGTCCTGAACCTCGCCGGGACGAATGCGGTCAAACACCACGGATTTCATGGTGCCGGTGTTCCCCAAGGGTGTGGAAACGACGCTGTTGTAATTGCCAGCACTCATCTTCCCGCTAAGATCGTGCGTCGTGTTACGAAGCCAGCCCACCATGTTCGCCCAGGAGAGCAGCACCGAAACTGTCACGGGTTTGTCGGTGGGATTGTCGGCATGCCAGCGATATACGGCGACCGGATAACTGGTTTCGCGATAGTTATCGGGGAGAATCGGAGAGAACTGCTCCAGGGTGACGTGCGCCGGCAATTTGTCCCAACGGTAGTCGTACCAGGACTTCGGGTAGAGCGCGTAGTAAGTGCCGGCGCCGACAGGATAGTCCCACTTCCAGGAGCGGAGGTCCTCATTTTTGGGATGATCAGCGAGGAGAACCTGGGCGATGCCTTCCGGGGCGCCCTCGGATTTCTCGTAGATCGCAAACTGGTTGGAGTAAACAGTTTCGTATTTGTGAATGCCGGCTTTCAGGTGCCAGCGGGAAAAATCACCGCGATAGGTGCGCGAGAAGGTGCCGGAGCCAAAACCGCCGACCGGCGCGCCTTGCCAGTAACCATCGTCGATCAGATCATTCAGTTGGGGCTTGCGGGTGCCGGGATTGGCGAGCGGCTCGCCAATGCCTCGCTTCCAGGCGATTTTCGGAATCGTGTCTCCCGCCCACAGGGAAAGCGCACAGAAGGTGACAAGGAGAAGAGCGGCACACTTCGCAAAGCGGAATTTCATGGAGCCTCCGGCGTTGGGGACGGATGGGTTCGACGAGTTTATCGTTAGATCACTGCAAAATCGTTATTGTAGGCTAGATTCGCGCATCTGGGAAGAACCTTTTCTACGGCGATCTGGCTGCTGGTGTCGGCGCCCTGCGAGTATAATTCGGCGCGCATCACAACTCGGTCAATGTACTCTCGCTCGCAGGCGAATTCACATTGTCGAAACATTGTGATTGAGACTCTTCGGGAGTTCTATGGTCGTTAATCGAGGCTCCAAGTGTTGTGGAATTTTGGCCGTTGTCTTTGTCTTCGCCTGCCTTCCAGCTCTCGCCCTGCCACCCCGCGCTGTGGTTCTTCATAGCGGCTGGCGGTTTCATGCCCTCAATGACAGCGGCCATCCCGGGGTCGAGCAGTGGCACGACGCGGAAGTCCCGGGCGTCGTCCAGACGGATCTTCTACGCAATAAGTTGATCGCCGATCCGTTCTATCGCGACAACGAAAAGTCGCTGCAGTGGATTGGGCTGACGGATTGGGAATATCAGACGGAGTTTGAGGTGGATGCCGCGACCCTCGCGCGCGCCCATGTGGACCTGCTGTTTGGCGGCCTCGACACCTTCGCCGATGTTTATTTGAATGATGCGGAGCTGCTAAAGGCCGACAACATGTTTCGCTCATGGCGGCTTTCGGCAAAAGATCGGCTGCACGTCGGGAAGAACACTTTGCGGATTGTGTTCCACTCTCCCATTGTGCTGATGATGCCGAAAGTGAAGGCCGAACCTTATCGGTTGCCGACGGTTAACCAAGTGCAGGCCATCAGCGAAGACGGAATTGCCACGGACCCATACACGCGTAAGGCGCCCTACAACTACGGTTGGGACTGGGGTCCGAGATACGTTACCGAGGGGATCTGGCAGCCCGCGAAGCTGATCGCATGGGACGATCTGCGCATCGACGACTTTCATATCCAGCAACAGAAGATCAGCAAGGAGGAAGCGGAACTGTCGGCGGAGTTCGATATTGTTGCCGGCAAGAATGGCGATGCGAGCCTCTCAGTCGAAGAGGATGGCGCGGGCGGCAAAAAAATCCGAGCCGTCGAGCAGAGAGTCCACCTCGACAAAGGGACGAACCATATCTCAATTCCTTTCCGCGTCTCCAATCCCAGTCTTTGGTATCCCAATGGATATGGGCAGCAGACGCTCTACAAGTTCTTTGCAACGATCTCCATCGCGAAGGGCAAGAAGTCTGTTATAGAGGACACCGCCGAATTGCGGACGGGACTGCGCTCGCTGGAATTGCGCCGCGATTCGGATCAGTGGGGGAAAAGCTTTACCTTTGTGGTGAATGGGATTCCGATCTTTGCCAAGGGCGCGGATGTGATTCCGTTCGACAGCTTCCCGACTCGCGTCACGCCCGCGCAGCATCGGCAGATTCTGCAGGCGGCGCGAGATGCTCACATGAATATGATCCGGCACTGGGGCGGAGGCTACTACGAGTCGGACGACTTTTATGATATCTGCGATGAACTGGGCATCATGGTCTGGCAGGATTTCATGTTCGGCGGAGCCATGGTCCCGGGAGATCCCTCCTTTCAGGAAAACGTCCGGCAGGAGGTGATCGAGCAAGTGAAGCGACTGCGCGACCATCCCAGCATTTCATTGTGGAGCGGCAATAACGAGGTCGAAGGCGGATGGAAATTCTGGGGCGACCGGCTGCAATTCAAGGAGACTCTGACTCCGCCGCAGCGCGAGCGCGTGTGGCAGGATTACGTCGTGCTTTTCCACGACATCATTAAGAGTGTGGTGGCTGAGCACGGTGCGCCGGTGGCGTACTGGCCCAGTTCGCCGTCCGCTAACTTCGAGGATATTCCGGGTGGCCAGCGCAACGGCGACATGCACTACTGGGACGTGTGGCACGCGCTGGCACCGATCGAGGAATACACACGTCAGTTTCCACGCTTCATGTCGGAATACGGATTTCAGTCGTTCCCCGACATCCAGACGGTGCGGAAGTTCGCGGAGCCGCAGGACCTCGATATCATCTCGCCGGTGATGCAGGCGCACCAGAAGAATGCTGGCGGCAATGAGCGCATTCGCACTTACATGCTGCGCGAGTACCGCGAGCCTCGGGACTTCGAATCATTTCTATACGTCAGCCAGGTGCTGCAGGCTGAGGCGATTAAGGTGGGCGCCGAGCATCTGCGGCGGCAGCGTCCGCGCACCATGGGATCGCTCTACTGGCAGCTCAATGACTGCTGGCCAGTCGCCTCATGGGCGAGCATTGATTACTACGGCCACTGGAAGGCGCTCCAGTATTATGCGCGGCGATTCTACGATGATTTGCTGGTGTCGCCGTGGGAGGAGGATGGAGCGGTGTCCGTATATGTCGTTTCTGACAAGCTGCAACCGACGGCGGCCGAGTTGCGCGTCCGTGTGCTCGACTTCCAGGGCAAGATGCTGCTGGAGAAATCCCAGCCGATCACCGTGCCGGAGCTTTCGAGTAAGGTGTATGCCACATTCTCGCGGCAGGAACTGCTGACAGGGACCGATGCACAGCACGCTTTTGCCGTGTTCGATCTGATACAGGGCGGCAAGATTGTCTCCCGCAACCTTCACCTGTTTGATCGCACGCGGAATCTGGCGCTTCCGGTTCCGGCGATTCAGGCGGATTGGAGCGGTGGGGCCGGGGCCTACTCTTTTTCTTTGCGATTGCAGTCGCCGGTGCTGGCTCGCCATGTCTACGTGAGCTTCGGCGACAACGAGGTTGAGGTTTCTGAGAATTATTTCGATCTGCTTCCCGGCGAGGCGGTCACTCTTCAACTGAAGAGCAAGGCGGACTGGGACCAGCTTCGGCGATCGCTGAAGGTGCGGAATATTACCGATGCGTTCCTTGTGGATTCGGAAAAGCAGGGTGAGAGGTAGCCCTCTCGCGACGAGTCGTGAGGTCGTAAGTCGATTGCCGCCGCCTATGGACTCACTGCATACTGAGAAGCATGGGAACAGAAGGTCTTGTGCTAACGGGTAAGCACATTCGTCTCGAACCGCTTGAATACCGCCACGTCGATGGCTTGGTAGCCGCCTCGGCAAATGACTCCTCCCTCTACCAGTGGAGTCCTGTCCCGCAGGGCAAGGTCGAGGCGACGAGCTACGTCGACACCGCTCTGGCCTGGCGGGACGCCGGCACCGCGGTGTCGTTCGCGATCGTCAGATCGGACGACGGTGTCGTCATCGGGTCTACACGATTCTTTAACCTGGAGCGATGGTCGTGGCCGAAGGGCCACCCGCGGCATGGTCGCCGCGACCCCGACGTTTGTGAGATCGGCTACACGTGGCTGGCGCGCTCGGCAATCCGGACCGCAGCCAACACCGAGGCGAAGCTGCTCATGCTGACGCACGCCTTCGAAACGTGGCAAGTGCTCGCGGTCTGCTTTCACACCGACTCGCGTAACCAGCGTTCGCGCACCGCGCTCGAACGCATCGGCGGTAAGTTCGATGGGATTCTCCGAGCCCATCGGATGGCCGCTGACTACATTGCTCGCGACTCGGTGCGCTATTCGATCGTGGCCGCGGAGTGGCCAGCTGTGAAGCAACAGCTGAGTCAGTTCCTGAGTCAAGCGTAACCGCCTTCCGTGGCAAAGCATAATGAGAGGTACTAACCCAGTTTCGGGGAAGTTTAGGGTTGACTAAGCTGAAGCCAAGATTGAGCGCCCGGATCGCCACTTGTTCTCTTTAGTGCAATACGCGAGTTTAAGTACGGATGTATGATGGGTCGTCTGCGATAATCGCCCAAAATGGGAAAAAAGAAGAAGTCTGGCCTCAGCCAGCCGGGAAGAATCACCCTGCGGGAAGTCGCGGAACATGTTGGCTTGGCGGCCGGGACCGTCTCAGCGGTTCTGAACAATGCCCCGTCATCGCGCGCCATTCCGGAGCGCACGCGGCAGCGGATCCAGGTGGCAGCCCGGGAACTGAACTATCGTCCCAATTTCCTGGCAAGATCGTTGCGCAAGAAGCGCACCTACACCGTTGGACTTATCATCGAGGAGATCGGCGATGCCTATGGGTCGCTGGTCATCAGTGGAATTGAGTCCTATCTCCGGCAGCACAATTACTTTTTCCTGACCGTCATTCATCGGCACGACGCATCCATGTTGCGCGAATACTCGCAGCTTCTGCTGGAACGGGGGGTGGAAGGATTCATCACCGTGGACACCAGCCTGCAAGAAGCCCTCCCATTGCCGACGGTTTCCGTGGCCGGCCACAGAACCTTGAACGGGGTGACTAACATCGTATTGGACCAGGAGCGGGGTGCACGGGTGGCTCTCGAGCATCTGCTGTCTCTGGGTCATCGCAAGATCGCATTCATGAAAGGCCAGCCCTTCAGTTCGGACTCGGAGGACCGATGGAAGGGAGTATGCAGTGTGGCGCAAGAACTGGGACTTGAAATGGACGCCGACTTGATCGTCAACCTCGAAGTGGACGACCCGTCTCCCCAGGTCGGATATCCCTACGCGAAGCAATTGCTGGCCCGCAAAAAGCCGTTTACCGCGTTGTTCGCCTACAACGACATCTCGGCGATTGGCGCCATCCGGGCCATTCGGGAGGAATCTCTTCGTGTCCCGCAGGATGTTTCTGTGGTGGGTTTCGACGATATTCAGTGGGCCGCCTTCCACACGCCCAGTCTGACCACGGTGCGGCAACCCCTGGGCAAAATGGGACAGATCGCCGCCGAGACTGTGATCCGAATGATCGAAGATCATGGGGTGAGCTCCCCTGAGATCGCGATTGAACCGACGCTGGTAGTGCGTGAGTCGACCGGACGAGCGCCAAAATAAGAACCGCTTGATCGGAAATTTCCAATGAGAACCGCCGGGGTGTTTCCGCTGCGCGCGCTTTTAGGCTTGGCACTGGCGATCAGATGGTTGTCCGTCCTGGCGTCCGGCGATGACGGTCCACAACATTGGGTTACGACGTGGACCACGGCGAACGCGGCCAGCGACCAGCCGACGGCTTTCTCCAATCAAACCATCCGCGAGATTGTGCACACCACGGTTGGCGGCAGCTCGGTTCGTATCCGGCTGTCGAATACTTTCGGCACGCACGCGATTCGTTTGGACGCGGTCTTCATTGGTCTCCAAAAGGCGGGGCTGCGAGAAGCGGAGCTGCAAAAAGACGGAGCGGCTTTGGTTCCCCGTTCGAATCATGAGGTAACTTTTGGCGGAAGCCGGTCGATCGCGATTCCTGAAGGCGCGGAGGTTGTGAGCGATCCAATTTCGTTGTCCGTGGGGCCGGAGCAGAATCTGGCGCTCAGTTTGTTTGCGGCGGGCGAGACCGGGCCAGCCACGGTTCACGGGTCTGCGTTTCAAACCAACTATGTTTCCGGCGCCGGCAACTTCGCGGCCGAGGAAGGCGCGAATGCGTTTGCCGTGGCCGCAGGATCAAAGACCACCGGGTCGTGGTACTTCCTGAGCGCGGTGGAGGTGCTGGCGCCCGCCGATGTGAAAGGCGCGGTGGTTGCGCTTGGCGACTCGATTACCGATGGCGCATCTTCCCGTCCCGATAAGAACGAGCGGTGGACGGACGTCCTCGCCCGGCGACTGCTCACCGGTCACACTAAAATTGCCCTGCTGAATGCGGGCATCGGCGGCAACCGGGTGCTGACCAGTTCACCCTGCTGGGGACAGAACGCGCTGGCCCGGCTGGGACGCGATGTTTTGGCACAGACCGGGATTGAGGCCGTGATTCTGTTCGAAGGCACCAACGACATTGGTCAACCAGACGCACCGGCCACGGATACCAATCCTTGTCGCAGCCGGACGCAAGTGACGGCGGATGAAATCATCGCGGGATACAAACAGATCATCGCTCGGACGCACGCCCGGGGGCTGAAGATTTTCGGCGCGACCATTCTTCCTTATCAGGGCGTCGGCGCCTGGACCACAACCGGTGAGGCGAAGCGCGTGGCGGTGAATCAGTGGATTCGAACTTCGCGAGCTTTCGACGGGGTCATCGATTTTGACGCTGCCCTGCGCGACCCGGCGACTCCTACCCGCATGGCTCCTCAGTATGACAGTGGGGATCATTTGCATCCCGGCCCCGCGGGGCATGAGGCGATGGGGAATGCGGTCGATCTGGCGTTGTTTCGGTAAACGCGCGGGGCCGTCCCTACGCAAACCTGGACGGGGCGGAGTCCCGTCCCCACACAACCCGCTCTAGAAGCCGTACTTCGCGACCACAGCTTTCTCGCGCTTTCCAATCACCGCAATCGCGGCATGTTGCGCCGGCAGCAGCAAGCTGAGCCGCGCACCAGTGAGCTTGTCGCGAAGATCGATTTTGGAATCTTCCGCCGCGTCCGAAACCATCACGTACAGGACGGAATCATCGAGCACCGTCGGATAGATGAGTACGCCGGGGGACAGGCTCGACTGGAGTTCGAATGCGGTTGTAACTCCGACGCGGCCAGCGACGTAGGCGTATAAATCGGCGGCGGGTTGCGTTCCTTCCGCCAACTCGACGGGATAGGACGCCCAGAAGATCCGCCCTTTGCCGTATTGAATTTCTTTGAGAGTGGATCCATCGTTGAAGTGGAGGGCGTCGAGCCAAGTCTGCTTCTGCGTGTCGAACGAGAGTATGAGCGCGCGATCGTTCAACTGAAGGCTGGCGTCATGGTAGGTCAGCGGCTCGGTTTGAGCTTCCAGGTTCAGTTGCGCGGTGCGGTCGGCGTAATGCCAGTGTTCGTCGTACTCCACCGGCCCGGTGATCAGCAGATTGCCGCCGTCATTCGCGTACTGCAACAAAGCATGCCACGCTTTCTCGGTTAACGCTTGCGCGGAAGGCAGGATCGCCAGCTTCGGTGTCCCGAGTTTGTCGATCTGATTCTCAGCAATCGCGTAGGCAGTCAGGCGATCGTTGTAGGCTAGGGCGCGGACCGCGTTCTGTTGCGCCTCCAGTTGTAACCCTCCGATAACCGAGAACTGCGCCGCCTGCGAAGTGACAATGGCGACCGAGGGCAGGTGTGGGTTATGGAGGTGCGGGCTGAGGGATTTGGAGAAAGCAGCGTAAGCGCGGAGCACGGTTGCTTCCGGCTTCTCTGTGGCATCGGGGAGAACCGCCCCAATCGGTGTCTCGTTACTCTCTGTCATGTAGGAATTCGTGTTCCATAGCCATTCGATTGCGCCGGAGCCTTCGATGAACGACGTGGCAATCTTACGTTCGAGAAGAGCGGCTTCGTTCTCGGGTGTGCGGCGAGCCGTTTCGTCGAGCTTCAACTCTCGTTGCAATCCGGTCTCCTGGATGAGCATGGCCTCTCCCGGCTGTTTGGCCAGAAGTGAGTCCCACAGCACATAGTCGTTGAGCCACCAGGAATGGTTGGTGGTGAAGTCCACAAACCGGCCCCAATAGGCGGGCGACGGACGATCCTGAATGCCGCCCTCGTCCTGGCCAACCGTGACCAACTGCTGCGATCCAGCGCCGTGAATTGCGTCGTGCATGGTGTGGACCCAATTCGCGAAGACATCCTGCGCAAAGAGAAAATAGTCGTAGACTTTCAATGAATTGTGGCCGACATACATGCCGCGTGCCGCGAAATCGATTTCTTCGGGGAGCGCGACCGTCCCCTGCACTTCGCTGACGGGGAGATTCCACGCCGCGGCCAGCGCCGCTCGATCGGGATAACGGAGGTTGAGCCATTCGTTCCATTTCTCCAGTTCGATGAGGTCGCCATTCGGGCGCATGGTCCAAAGATGTTCAGATATGCTGGGCTCGTTGATCAAGTCCCATGCCAGCCATGGAACGTCGCGAAAGCGCTCGACAACCGAAGAAATCAAGGTCTGCTGGCGGCGGACCGCCTCGGGATCCAGGTAAGGGTTTACGCCTCCCAGAACATCCGGCAGGAACGCGAGAAAATTGAACTGTACGGGCAGGCCGTTTTTCCGCGCGGTCATGAGATAGGCTTCGAGCGTCCGCAGAGTGCGCTCGTAAGGCTGACCATTCTCGTCGCAGACCTTGTCCCACCCCGTCCACCAGCCAGTGCGGATCATGTTCAGGCCGGCGGAGTGAATTAGCGCGAGGTCCCGATCCCACACGTAGACGTTCGGATGATCGAAATAAAGACGCTGGGACTCACCCGACATGTAGGTGGTTCCGACGACGGCGAGGGGTTGGCCATCGAGTTCGAAGTAGTCCTTGTTCACCGTCATGCGAGGGCCGGAGCGCAGGAAGGCTTGGTCGCGAACCCAAAATGCGGAGTGATAAATGGCGCGAAGCTTGTCGTGAACTCCGTCGCCTTCCCGCAACTCGGCTTCGATAACGTAGAGCCCCGGCGCTTTCGGAGCGGGCAGCAACAGAGGTTCCTCGGACGGAACATTTCCGGAAATTTCGGAGCGGGCTTGCGGCTGATCTTTTGGCTGAACTTCTGGGAAGCTGGTGATCTTGATAGTGAGTGGGAGCGTGGACGGAGTGCTCGCGTGCCAATTCACTTCCAGTTGGATCGGTTCGCCGGGAAAGTAGAGCGGGAACACAGGGTGCACGGTAAATTCCTCGCTGCCGCGCAGGGCCAGCTCCGCCAGCGATTGGACTAGCTCGGCAGACGCCCGGCCACTATAGAAATCCGGCGCCAGTTCAGAATTCAGAAAAACCCAGCGGCCGCCGCCGAAACCATTTCGCAAATGGTCGATCGCAATCGCGGGTGCGGCGAGCTTGCGGCCATCCTTAATACCCCATGCGAGCGCGTCGAGGCGCGCATCGATTGAGCCAGCGGCTCCTCCGCGATGATAGAGATCCACGGCGCTCAGACGAATCACGGGACTGAAAGCGCGCGCCCAGGCGAAGCGAGGCAGGCTCGACGGCAGGTCGGGATTCGTCTGAAATTGCAATCCCTCGGAACCAGGAGTGGTCTGGTACTGGTCAATCATTAGAGCTCGCGCGAACCGGACACTATAATCCCGCAGCTTCCAGCCGGTGGCGTCGTGATAACCGGAGCGCGTGAATGGCCTGCCGCCCAATACCAGCAGGTTGCCTCCGTTCTGGAGGAACGCGAGGATCTCTGGCCAGGACTCTTCGGGAAACGCCGAACCGTATGGCAGTACCAGTAGCCGGGTGGCGGGATCTTTGAGTAAAGTTGCAAGCTGTCCCGCATGGGCGAAACGAGCGCCGGGCAGCAGCGCCGCGATTTGGTGGGCTGAAGGGCCGGCCGCATCGGCCGCCGGGAATCCAGCTTCGCTAAACACAACCGTGCCGGAAAACCGATCGGCCGCCAAAGCTCCCGTGCCAAGCGACAGCAGAAGCGCGGCAACTATAACGAGCGAGATTGTTCTCATCGGGCGACTTGTCGACAAAGATACTATAACGATTTTCTAAACGAAGGTATCAATCACCGTTTGCCGGAAATCGTGTTATCTTGAGGGTCGCAATTGCATGACGCTTGCCCAGGTGTAGCCCTGCGAGGCAACGCCGCAATTGCCAGGAGATAAGAACGGATGCCAATGCCGACCAACGTCAGCACAGGAACTCGACCGGAAGCGTTGAATGCGCCAGCTGCAAGTTACGGCGGGCCGCTGGCTATTCTAACCACACTGTTCTTCATGTGGGGCTTTCTTACCTGTCTGAATGACATTCTTGTGCCACACCTGAAACCCATTTTCGATTTGAATTACCGGCAAATCATGCTGGTTCAGTTCGCTTTTTTTGGAGCTTATTTTTTGTTTTCCATTCCCTCGGCCAAGATCATTGACTGGATCGGTTATCAGCGCTCGATGGTTGTGGGCCTGCTCACCATGGGGCTGGGCGCTTTCCTGTTCGTGCCCGCGGCCAGCGTGCCATCGTACCCGTTATTTCTGGCTGCTCTGGTTGTGCTCGCGGCCGGCATTACCTGCCTGCAGGTAGCGGCGAACCCCTACGTGACAGTGCTGGGTAAACCCTCCACCGCCTCGAGCCGCCTGAATCTTACGCAGGCGTTCAATTCCCTGGGAACTTTTCTGGCTCCTTTCTTCGGAGGTCTGCTGATTCTGACTGCTGCTCCAAAGACTATCGAAGAGATTCGGGCGATGGCGCCTGATGCGCTGCAAGCCTATCGCCTGCACGAGGCCGCCACCGTCAAGACGCCGTATGCTGGTCTAGGCATCGCGTTGGTGCTTCTCGCGGTCGCCATCGGCAGTTTCAAATTACCGAAAATCCCGCACGCTCAACACAAAGTCGGCGAAATGGTGAACGATTCCATCTGGAAGCACCCGAATTTGATTTTTGGCGCGATCGCCATTTTTGTATATGTGGGCGCAGAAGTCTCCATTGGAAGCTTTCTGGTGAACTATTTCAGCCAGCCGGAAATTGGCGGCCTGACGGAAAAGTTGGCCGCGAGCTTCGTGTCGTTCTACTGGGGCGGAGCGATGCTAGGACGATTCATTGGATCGAATTTCTTGGGAGGCGCGAAGGCCAAATACATGGGCCTGGTAACAGCCATCAGCATCGCGTTAATCCTGCTCTCCTATCCAATTGAATCCCACATGCCGCCAGGATATCAGCCGGGAGTGCCGAATCTAACCTGGCTTGCGTGGCTGGTGGTTGCAGGGCGTCCGTTGTTCATGCTGGTTGCGATCGCGGCGTCAATGATCGCGCTGGTCGCGATGCTGCGCGGAGGCACGGCCACAGCAAATACGGGAGTATTGCTCGGAATTTGCGCCATCTCCACGAGTGCACTCGTCGCAATCTCAATGCTCACCAACGGTCACGTTGCCTTATGGAGCATCATCCTGGTGGGCTTCTTTAATTCCATCATGTTCCCCAGCATCTTCACTCTCGGCGTAGCGGAACTTGGCCCGCTAACCGGGGACGGTTCAGGAATCATGATCATGGCAATCGTTGGCGGAGCCTTAATTCCGCTGGCGCAGGGTGCGATTGCCGATAAGATCGGAATCCACCACGCGTTCTTCCTGCCGGTGATCTGTTATCTCTACATTTTGTTCTTCGCAGTGAGCGGATCGAAACCGAACAGCGAGCGATATGCCACAGGTGTGGCTGCATCGGACTAGCGCCGCGACCGCGTGATGATACGGTGAGGTGACGCCGTCTCGCGAGCCTGCCCTGAACGAAGTCGAAAGATCCAGCCGGGCGGGGACGCCCGGCGCTCCACCAGCAAACCTGGATATCACGCCTTAAGGAGCACTCCACGTGAGAAGAACCCTCATTCTCCTATCGGCTCTCTTTGTGATGAGCCCGGTGGCCGTGTCACTGGATCAGCAGCCATTGTTGGCCAGCACGCCGCCGATGGGATGGAACAGCTGGAACAAATTCGGCTGCAACGTCAGTGAGGATCTGATCCGCCAAGTTGCCGACGCGA
>Ga0307474_10002691_pt1 | contig 12780 bp, 10 predicted proteins | sample atmos_gasesECM1C_2_FD_203312 | JGI IMG/M metagenome (GOLD analysis project Ga0307474, IMG submission 203312) | Hardwood forest soil microbial communities from Morgan-Monroe State Forest, Indiana, United States - atmos_gasesECM1C_05 | ecosystem: Environmental > Terrestrial > Soil > Temperate... | reverse complement strand
GCGCTGAATGGAGCGACCGGCCAGCTTTCAGCGCTTCCGCAGCTGTCGACACCGGTGGCGCCTTACGGTATCGCCACGCGTTAACGGCTGGCGTTTAGGTCGGGACCTTGAGAATCAGGTAAGCTCCCAACAAAGCGAAAATCAAATCCGGAGACCAGGCCGCGAGCCCGGGCGGCAGCTGGCTCAGGTTCCCCATCGATTCGAAGAGTCGAGAGACGACCTCGTAGACCCCGGCAATGCCCACCGCGACGGCAATCCCCGTCACCGCGCCACGCTTGCCGGCAGAGAGCGAGAAGGGAATCGCCAGGACAGCCATCACCAGCGTGACCACGGGCACGGCCAGCTTTCTTTGCAACTGCACTCTGAGGCGGACCACATCGAAGCCACTCTGCTGCAGATCGTGGATATAGCGGCGCAGCTCGTCGAAGCTCATCTCCGAAGACTGTTTGACCTCTTTCTTGAAGTAAGTCGGAGGCTCGCTGTACTGGGCAAAGGCGGTGACGTCGAATTGCCGGTAACTTTCGATGGAGTCGCCGCTTAAGCTGCGCACCCAACCTTGCTCGTAGATCCAGCGCTGCGTCACATCGGACCAATGGGCGCGTTCGGCGTAGACACGCTGCGTGATGGCAAAGGTTCGCGGATCAAACTGAAAAACGGAAATGTCGGCGAACTGATCGCGGTCAGCGTCGAAGAACTGGTAGTAGTAGATATCGGAGTGCTGCCCGAAAATCCATTTGCGATCGGGCCTTAAGTAGGTTTGCGCCGGCTTGCCCTTGATCTGGTTGCGTAATGCGTCCTGCCGCTTGTTGGCGTGTGGCAGGTAGACCTGATCGAAGAAGAACAGTCCAGCGGCCAGCACCGCGCAGATCACCAGGACAGGAACAATGAAGCGGTAGATGCTGATGCCCGTCGCCTTGATCGCGGTCACTTCATTGGATCGCTCCATGAGTCCGAAGGTGATCAGCACTGCGAGCAACACGCCGTACTGGGCGAGGTTGTAGATGAAATAGGGGCACACATTCAGCAGATAGTCGCCCACGACCACCGCCGAGATGTGATTGCGCATGATGTCGGTGAGCAGCTCAAACAGAGTGAACACCAGCATGAGCGTAAGAAACGTCGCCATGATCATGCCCAGGTACGCGAAGAAATCGCGCAGGACGTAGTCGTCGAGGAGGGTGGGAAAATCAACTCCTGAGAGACGACGGCGCGAAAAAGCGCGCTCGAAGGCAGCGCCGGCACCCGCAACCCCGGTTGTGAGAACGCTTCCGGCCTCACTGCGGCGGAACGGATTGCGAAAGGCAAGCCACTGCGGGACTTCGATCGGCCGACGCTCGGCACGCCAGAGCAGAAAGACTCCTCCCAGCAGAAATACAAAGTCCGCGAACCAAACTCCAAGTCCCGCAGACACGCGTCCCTGACGCGCCAGGGAGAGTCCGATCAGCGAAGCCGAGTAGTACAGGAAAACCAGCCCGATCGCCAACACGAATCCAGAGGACTTGCCGCCTTTTTTCGAAGACAGTCCGAGCGGAATTCCGACCAGCGCGAGAACAACGCATGCAGTGGGAAGCGCGAAGCGGCGGTGGAACTCGATCAGATACCAGCGAGCGTTGATGGGATTTGCTTTGCGCGCCTGCTCCAGCAGCCCGGAGGTTTCCATTTCGCCCATGGGCGCGGGTTCGATGTCGGGTTTGTTGTCGGCGGCCGGAACTTCGATCGGGATATCGGTCTGCTGAAAGCTTGAGATTTGATAGCGGTCGGGCAGCTTGGGATCGGTTTCATGGGTGGAACCGTTGATCAGATGCAAGTGCAGCCGGGTTGGTCCCTCGCTGACCAGGATGCCCTGTTCCGCCTGCCAGATGCGCGGCGATCCGGGTGTGCCGATGTCGGCGAGAAAGACGCCTTTCCACACGGCGGCTCGCTGGCCCCCGCGCACGTCCTGAACATACAAAACAATCTTCGGGAAGCCTTCGTAAAAGACGCGGGGCTGCACTTCGAAGGAAGCTTGCGCGGTCTTGAGCTTGTCCTGCAGGCGACCGAGGGCGGCCTGCGAGTAGGGCGCGAGATAGACATCGTTGCCCAGCGCCACCAGCCACGCGCCCAACACGAAAATGGCAAGGATCCGCAGGAAGGACCAGACGCCAATTCCGCTGGCGCGCATGGCCGTGATTTCGCTGTCGGCGGCCAGCCGGCTCAGGCCGATCAGAATGCCTACCAGTACGCCCGCCGGTATGGTGATGGTGAAAGCCAGAGGGAGGCTGAGCCCAACCACCTCGAACACGCTGCTCAGCGGGGCGCTGTTGCGCACGACCAGTTCCAGGATGTGGCCGAGATCCTTGGTGAACAGAACGAAGGTGAAGATCGCGATGCCGATGGCGGCGTGCGACACCACCTCGCGCAGAATGTAGCGCGTCAGAATCCGCATAAAATACGGGGAATTCCAGCCCTCAGGCGAGTCTAGCATGGCGCGCTCGACAGCCAGTTGCTGGGAAGACAGAATACAAACGTCTATGTTGCAGCACTTGCGCCGTGCCCGCTGTCTCGGTCACAATCGCGGGCCGCTGTCTCGTAGCGTGCCGCATCCATCCCACTCAACGGATAGAAACAAACCCATGAAAATTTGTCGTGTCCTGATTGCATGGTTGCTCTCTTTGCTTTTCCTTGTCCCCGTGCTGATGGCCGGGCTGGCTAATGATGTATTGGAGACAGCCGATCGGCTTGTCGGCTCGGTGTACACGGGGCCCGCTATGCACACGCTGCGCGATCTGTCGGATGGCTTCGGCGGCCGCCTCACCGGATCTCCGGCCTACAACCGTGCCGCGGAATGGGCTGCGGACCGCTTTCGCAGCTACGGCATCACGAGTGTGCGGCTGGAACCCTTCACGATTCCCAACGGCTGGGTGCGAGGCACGGCGCACGGCGCACTGCTGACGCCGCTATCGCGCCCGTTGCACCTGGAATCGCTGGGCTGGTCGCCCTCCACCCCGGCCGGCGGAATTCAGGGCGAGGTCATGATCGTCGACGACGTTTCCCCGGAAAAACTCGAGACGCGTGCGAAGGAGATGAAGGGCAAGATCATCATTATCGACGTTTCCAAGATCTTCGCCGAGGGGTGGATCAAGGTTTTGCCTGCGGTCGAAGCTTCCTACCAGATATTCAAGGACGCGGGCGCGGTGGGCATGGTCTTTCCTAGCAGTGAGCGCAACAACGTGTTGAGCGCCACCGATCCTTATTGGGGAGCGAAGTTGATGGTGCTGCCGGGCGCACAAATCGGCATGGAAGACTGGCAACTGATCCGCCGCTCGATCGAGCACGGACCCGTCAGCGTGGAATTTGAATTGCAAAACACCACGTCAGGTCCGACGCAGGTGAACAACGTGATCGCCGAAATCCGCGGGAGCGACTTCCCGGATCAGTGGATCCTCATTGGCGCACACCTCGACTCGTGGGACTACGGCACCGGCGCGCAGGATAATGGAACGGGAACGGTGATGGTTCTTGATGCGGCACGCGCCATCGCGGCGCTGGGCAAGGCGCCGCGCCGCTCGATCCGCTTTGCTCTTTGGGGAGGGGAAGAAGAAGGCATCCTCGGGTCGTATGCCTATACGCAGTCGCATCTGAGTGAAATGGCGAACTGCGTTGCTGTACTCAACACCGACAATGGTGCGGGCCATCCGCGGGGCTGGAAAGTGGAAAGCCGCGCGGACCTGCGCGAGGCCATGCAGCCTATCAGCGATTCGCTGCTGACTGGAATCGGCGGCGGCGCGCTGTCGCTGCAGATGACTTACGACACTGATCACGGACCTTTCATGTTGCAGGGCATTCCGGTCCTCGATCTGTGGGTCGATATGAGCCACTACATGGAGGTTCATCACAAGGCGAGTGACACCTACGACAAGGTCGACCCCATCGACTTCAAAGCGGGCGCGGCCATTGTGGGGGCTACGGCGTGGGTGATCGCCGAAGATTCCGCGCCGATTGCTCCGCATCAGGATCACACCGCCGTTGCTGATATGCTTAAAAAGGCGAATCTCGATGCCTTCCTGGTGCATATAGGAGTATGGAAGCCGTGAGAGAGGGAACTCTTTTGCCTAAGAGTGCTGCCGAAACTACACGCCTCGTTTTGCACAGGGCCGGGCAAGTGGTTCTTTCCGCTGATGGATGCATTGGCAGCCCAGATGCAGGATTATGCCGGGCTCTCGGGTCAAATTCTGGGCTCCGCTGCGCAACTGACTCCACGTCTGAGAGTTGTCGGAACTATGAAACGCCACCGCTTGCTGTGCGTTGACGACGATTCGGCATTTCGGCAGTTTTATAAGAACCTGCTGGGCAGCTACGGATACGACGTCACTGTGGCGGCCAATGGAAAGCAAGCGCTCAAGTTGTTTCTTTCCCGCAACGTGGACGCGGTTTTAACGGACTTAGAGATGCCGGGCATGACTGGAACGGAACTGGCAGCGCGGCTCAAGAAAATGCGTCCCGAGCTCCCTGTGCTGCTGGTGTCTGGCTCGAAGACCGCGCAGCAGGCCCCGCCACCCGACATTGACGCCGCCGTGGCCAAGGGAGTGCCTACCAACAAATTAGTCGATCAGATCGAGAATATCCTGGCGAAGTACCGCAGCCATCCACCGCGGTTGAAGGCGCGCCGATTCGCCCCGCTTGGGTCGATTCTGGCCAGCATCGCACTCGTGGCCTACGCCCTGCCACGCATTCTGAAATAAGAAATCTGAGGTTCACTCGGGCCGGAAGAACACCGCTCCCAGCGGCGGCAGTGTGAGCTCCAACGAAAACGGCCGGCCATGCTGCGGTTGGCCGGTGCTCATGACGCCCCCGGCGTTGCCCATGCCGCTGCCCGCATAGTCGGCGGCGTCGCTGTTGAGGACTTCCTTCCAGAGGCCTCCCATGGGAACACCGACTCGATAGTGTTCTCGGGGAATTGGAGTGAAGTTACATGCCACCAGCATCAGGTCTCTGGGATGCTTTCCCTTGCGCAACAGGGACACGACGCTCATGGGCGCGTCGTTGCAATCGATCCACTCGAAGCCCGCCGGTTCGCTGTCGAGTTCGTGCAAAGCCTTTTCGTTTCGATAAAGGTGATTCAGATCGCGGACCCAGCGCTGCGCGCCCCGATGCACGGGGAACTGCAGCAGCCACCAGTCAAGCGAGCGATCGTGCGACCACTCGTTCCCTTCGCCAAATTCATCGCCCATGAACAGCAACTTCTTCCCGGGCTGCGCGTACATGTAGGCGAAAAGCAGCCGCAGGTTCGCAAACTTCTGCCATTCGTCGCCCGGCATTTTATTCAGCAACGACCCCTTGCCGTGCACGACCTCATCGTGGGAGAGCGGTAACACGAAATTCTCGGTGAAGCCGTAAAGCATGCGGAAGGTCAGCAGATTGTGGTGGTACTGGCGATGAATCGGGTCGTGGCGAAAGTATTCCAGGGTGTCGTGCATCCATCCCATGTCCCACTTCATACCAAAGCCCAAGCCCCCGACATAGACCGGCCGCGACACCATGGGCCACGCGGTCGATTCTTCGGCGATTGTCTGAATATCCGGATGCTCCTTGTAGGCTTCTTCGTTGAAGCGGCGGAGGAAGTCGATCGCCTCGAGATTCTCGCGGCCGCCGTATTTATTCGGAATCCATTCCCCTTCCTTGCGCGAGTAGTCGAGGTAGAGCATCGAGGCAACCGCGTCGACCCTCAATCCGTCGGCGTGGTAGCGATCGAGCCAGAACATGGCGCTCGACATCAGAAAACTGCGTACCTCGGCGCGACCGTAGTTGAAGATGTGCGTTTTCCAGTCGGGATGGAATCCCTGGCGCGAGTCGGCGTGCTCGAACAGGTGCGTGCCGTCGAAATAGGCCAGGCCATGTCCATCGGAAGGGAAGTGCGATGGCACCCAGTCGAGGATCACCCCAATGTCATGCTGGTGCAGGTAATCCACCAGGAACATGAAGTCCTGCGGCGTACCGTAGCGCGCGGTAGGGGCAAAGTACCCTGTGGTCTGATAGCCCCAGGATCCGTAGAACGGATGCTCCATGATCGGCAGAAGTTCGACGTGCGAGAAGCCCATGTGATGGACGTACTCCGCGAGCTTGGGAGCAATCTCGCGGTAGGTGAACGGACGATTGTGCTCCTCGGAAACCCGCATCCACGAACCGAGGTGCACTTCGTAGGTCGTGACCGGGGCCTTAAATGAATTTTGTGCGCCTCGCTTCTTCATCCACACGCCGTCATTCCACGTGTAGTCGAGGTCCCAGACCACCGACGCGGTGCGCGGCGGCTTCTCCTGAAAAAATCCGATTGGATCGGTCTTATCGGCGGAGAATCCGTGCTGTTGCGATTCAATGTGGTACTTGTAGAGCGTTCCCTTGCCAACCGCTGGAATAAAACCTTCCCATATGCCAGAGTTGCCATGCGGACGCAGCGGGTGCATCTTCGGATTCCACTGATTAAAACTGCCGATCACCGAAACGGTGCGTGCGTTCGGCGCCCACACGCTGAAAGAAGTTCCGGTCTCGCCTCCAACTTCCCGGAAGTGCGCGCCCAGCTTGTCGTAAATGCGGTAGTGGCTGCCCTCGTTGAACAGGTACACATCCTGATCGCTGAGGAGGGGAGTGTCATAGCGAACATTGCTGGCAACGGTTTCGATGCGTTGGGTCATAGGTTGGCTTCCGTGTGGGCCAGACGAACGGTCTCCTAGTGTATCAATCTGGACGCGGTTGCCGTCCGCTGCCATGCTAGACTGCGGAATTCTTTCAACCCTGTTGATCTGAAGGAAACCTTATGTCATGCCGGCGCTGCGCGTAATCCTTCTGTGGCATCAGCATCAGCCGTTTTACAAAAACCTGGTTACGGGCGAATACCGCCTGCCCTGGGTGCGGTTGCATGCCTTGAAGGATTACTACGGCATGGTGAAGCTGCTCGACGAATTTCCCGGAGTGCACCAGAACTTCAACCTGGTGCCCTCGCTCATTACGCAAATTCAAGATTATGTCGCTGGCACTGCGGAAGATCCATTTCTCCAGGTAGCCGCCCGGCCGGCGCGCGACTTGAGCCTCGACGAGCGACGTTTCGCGTTGCAATATCTGTTCCAGGCGAATCCCACGAACCTCATCGGGCGCTATCCGCGCTATCGTGAACTGTGGGAACGCTTTCGCAGCGCCGGGGACACGCCCGAACGCGCGGAGAAATACTTTCAGCCGCAGGATTTCACCGATCTGCAGGTGCTTTCGCAAATCGCCTGGTTCGATGAGTTTTTCCTGCTCGATCCCGAGGTCGCGGAACTGGTTCGCAAAGAGCGGAACTATTCCCTGGATGACCAGCGTTTCGTGATCAAGCGTGAACGGGAATTGCTGGCCGAGGTCTTGCCCGCGCACGCTGCGGCCGCCAAAAAGGGCGAGATCGAAATCTCGACGTCTCCTTTTTATCACCCGATTCTGCCCTTGCTCTGCGACAGCAACGTTGGCGCGGTCTCTTCTCCCGGACTGTCGTTACCGCAGAATCGTTTTCATCATCCCGAGGACGCGCGCGATCAAATTCTTCGCGGCCTCGATCTGCACCAGCAGGTTTTCGGGGTTCGTCCGCAGGGGATGTGGCCTTCGGAAGGCAGCGTCTCTGAGGAAGCGATTGCCATTGCCCACGATCTCGGCGTGCGCTGGATGGCCACAGATGAAGGCGTTCTGGGCCGAACGACCGGACTGTTTCTGGCGCGCGACGGTGAAGGCCGACTTCCCGAACATCTCGCGGAGAAGCTCTACACGATTTATCGCTATGAGAACGGGCCTGCTTCCATGCACCTGGTGTTTCGCGACCACACCATCTCGGATCTGATCGGCTTTGTGTATTCGGGTATGCCGGCGCAGGAGGCCGCGAACCATCTGATTCAGAATATTCGTCGCGCCGCGCAGCCCGTGCTCAATCGCGGCCAGGATGCGGTAGTGTCGATCATCCTCGACGGGGAAAATGCCTGGGAATACTACCCTGGCTCAGGGCGCGAGTTTCTGCGCCGTTTTTACGAAGGATTGCAGAGGTCCGACATCGAAGCGGTCACGATTTCCGAGGCCATCGAGCGCCACCGAAACTTCGGCCACCTGGGTTCACTCATGCCCGGCTCATGGATTTCGGCCAACTTCAACGTGTGGATTGGCGCCCCTGAGGATAACCGTTCCTGGGACTACCTGTATCACGCCCGCCAGTTTTACGAGCAGAACGCGGCGCAATGCAATGAGCTTCAGCACAAGCTGGCTTACGAAGAATTGCTGATTGCCGAAGGCAGCGACTGGAACTGGTGGTACGGACCGGAGCATCATTCGGCCAACGACCGGGACTTCGACGAGCTTTACCGCAAGCACTTGTCGAATATCTACCAAGCACTCGGAGCCGCGCCACCGGATTACCTGGCTCAGCCGATCAGCGGAGTTGTTGCTCGTCCTTCGTTCACGCCGCAGACGGCGTACATCCACCCGCGTATCACCGGAGACATGATCCGCTATTTCGAATGGATGGGCTCGGCCATCTATACCGCCGATCATCGCGCGGGAGCGATGCACGGGAAGCAGTTCCTGTTGGACTCTGTCCATGCCGGCATCGATCAGGAGAATGTTTACGGGCGGCTCGATTTCAAGGGCCCGATTCCCGAAATGCAGTTCGAGATTGTCGTGAACCTCGAGTCCTGGGCCGACAGGGAAACCCATCCACGCCGCGCCCTCCGGCTGGATGCGGTGGTGCAGAACCGGCGGATCCAGGAATGGAAGCTGCGAACCGTTGGAACCGAAGGCACGCTTCCGTTCAGCTCTGTCGAGCCCGGGGCCGCCGTCGCCATGGTCCGAACCTTCGAGTTTCGTGTCCCGCTGGTCTGGTTATCCGTGGCGCTGCCGGAAGATGCTCCGAAGGATCGCAATGTCATCAATCCGTCTCGTGTCCGGTTGCGATTAAGCCTTTGGCAGAACCGACTGCCGGTCGACGCCTTGCCCCTGGAGGGATGGATCGAGCTGCACGTGTTGGATGAACTGGAACTGATGTCGATGTACTGAAGCGGTGGTCAGTGGCTAGTGGTTAGTAGCCAATTGAGAGAAAGCTTTTAACCGCTCTTCGGCTTCGCTCAGGGCAGGCTCCGGTCGCGAAGGGCCGCAAAGGTCGCGAAGACAAACAATGCTCGGGAAGAAAAGGAAGGTTTGGAGACAAAAAACCCGGAGCCATGCTCCGGGTGCAAGTTTGACTGAAGCTCTCCCTAAGACCTGAGACCTGAGACCTGCTTCTCTACTGTCCCGCCCCAGCCGCCGTCGTCGACATCGTCATTGGGCGGCTCAATTCCAACAAAAGCCCGGTTCCCGAAGGCAGTACCGCCGAGCGTCTCTGCACCAGCCAGTGCGTGGTGGTGGCGCCGGCACCGATTGCGCCGCCGATCAGCAATCCCGGTGGGCCGCCAGCCAGGCCGCCGATCAGCATGCCGGCTCCCGCGCCGCCGGCCACTTCGATCTGATCGCGCTTATCGTGGCCAGTTCCCTTGAACTGTCCCTCTTCGTTAACATCGGTTCCCTTGATGTCGGTGTCCACCAGGACAGCGTTCAACATGAAACGCTGACCATCGGGCAGGACAATGTGCTCAGGGAAGATGACAATCGTCGGTTTCCCTGAAATGCGCCGGGGCTCGTTGAGCTTCGTGACCCGGCCTTCGACGGTCGAACCGGCGGGAATCAAGATTTTCCCCTCAATTACCACCGGCTCGGTGGTCTTCCCCTGGAACGGATCTCCAACTTTGCTGCTGAATGTGGAGATGGTGGTTGCGAGTTTCACTTTCAGTGGCGTCCCTTCGGGCACGGACACCCCCGTCTGCGCCCAGCCGGCGGCTGCCAGTAGCATTACACTCAGGCTTCCCAGGAACTTCCTCATGACTCCTCCTGCAAAATCTGTGGTTTAGCTTGCTGTTTTCTTCACTGCGGCCAACACGTTAGCCAGGGGAGCGCGATCGTGCTGGTTATCGCCGCGGTAGATATAACGAACGGTTCGGTCACGGTCGATCACCAACGTGGCCGGGTGCGCGATATTCAACGCATCCATCCCAATCAAGTGATACAACCCATAACTTTTAGTAACCACTCGGTCCTCATCGAGAAGAAACGGAAAGCTTACCGGGTTCTTCTCCAGAAACTTGGACGGCTTAAACACCCCATCCCGTTTTTCGGCGGCGATGTAGGCCAGTTCCGTCCCGGCCTGCGCGATTTCTTCCTTGATCGACTCGACCTGAGCCATGCGCTGGACGCAATTCGGTCACCATGTCCCCCGCAAAAACTCCGCGATCAAAACCCCACGCCGCAAAAACCCTGACAAGGTCAGCACGCCCTCGCGGTTGGCTGCTTCGAGCGTAAATTCCGGAGCCCGCGCTCCAACCTGCAGGGTTTCGGTGTGGTCGAGCATCTGAAAATTGACTGTAAATCAATAGATATGCAGGGACAACGATTGAGACACGATGCGAACCAGACGAGGCACTCTCAAAGAGACATTTCGTGAGTGTGCTTAGGTTCGTGCACGTCGCGTTAGTGCAGCGGTCACATTGGCGGGGAGTGGGTTCCGATATAATCGCGAGTTTCGGAACAGCAATGGGCAAGCGTTATAGCGGCGTCGGATATCTCACAGGTCGAAAGTTAATTGTCGATACGACCATAAAGGAGACATTCGTCGACGAGGGGACCAAAGCTCAAATCGATCATAAGGATAAGAAGCAAGCCATGACTAATATCTCTGAAATTCGCGCGCGCGAAGTGCTGGATTCGCGCGGAAATCCCACCATAGAAGCCGAAGTTCTGCTGGCCGACGGGACTGTCGGCCGCGCTATCGTGCCCAGCGGTGCCTCGACCGGCGAGCACGAAGCGGTCGAACTGCGCGACGGAGACGAGCAGCGTTATCTCGGCAAGGGTGTGCTGAAGGCGGTCGAGAACGTAAACAGCGAAATCGCGGACGCTTTGGGCAACTATGATGCGGCCGACCAGCGCGCGCTCGACGCCAAGATGATCGAGCTCGACGGCACTGAGAACAAGGGACGGCTGGGGGCAAACGCAATTCTGGCGGTGTCCATGGCTGCCGCTCGCGCTGCTGCCAAGTCCTATGGGCTGCCGCTTTATCGCTACCTTGGCGGAGCCGGAGCCAACATCCTCCCTACGCCGATGATGAACATCCTGAACGGCGGGGCGCACGCCGACAACAACGTCGATTTCCAGGAATTCATGGTCATGCCGGTCGGGGCAGCCAGCTTCTCCGATGGGCTGCGCTGGGGCGTAGAGGTCTTTCACACCTTGAAGGGTGTGCTGAAGAAGCGTGGGTACAACACGGCGGTGGGAGACGAAGGCGGATTCGCCCCATCGGTGAAATCGAATGTCGAGGCAATCGAAGTCGTGCTCGAAGCCATCGAAAAGGCAGGCTACAAGCCGGGCGAAGAAATCGCCATCGCGCTCGATCCCGCTGCCAGCGAGTTCTACCAGGACGGTAAATACGTTTTCAAAAAGTCTGATAAGTCCGCGAAATCGTCGGAAGACATGGCGCGTTTCTGGGCCAAGTGGGCGAATGACTACCCGATCGTCTCGCTCGAAGACGGCCTGGCGGAAGACGATTGGGATGGCTGGAAGAAACTGACGGAACTGCTCGGCGACAAGATCCAGTTGGTTGGCGACGATCTGTTTGTCACCAACACCCAGCGCTTGCAGGAAGGCATCGACAAGGGGATCGCGAATTCCATCCTGATCAAGGTCAACCAGATCGGCACGGTTTCAGAGACGCTCGATGCCATCGACCTCGCCCGCCGCAACGGCTACACCTCGGTCATCTCGCATCGTTCGGGAGAGACGGAAGACACCTTCATCGCCGACCTGGCCGTCGCCACCGGCGCAGGCCAGATCAAAACCGGCTCCGCCTCGCGCACCGACCGCATTGCCAAATACAACCAACTGCTGCGGATTGAGGAAGAACTGGGCGCGGCGGCTCGATTTTTGGGTCTGGGAGCAGTCAACTATAAAGCATAATTGCTGCTGGAAAAGGGAGGATGCCTTGAAAACACTGTCCGGAGTTCTCATCGCACTGCTGCTAAGTTGTCCCGGATACACTCAACAGCCACCCGAAGCCGAGAAACCCACAAAGGAACAGGTTCAGGAATTTCTGGATCTTATGCAGGTTAAGCAGACGATGCTTCAACTGGTCGACGGGATGAAGGCAGCCCAGAAGAAAGGGGCCGAAGAAACTTTCAAGCGTCTCGTCCCGAAGGCACGTCCGGAACTGCTCGAGCAGGTCAACTCCTTCACCGACGACGCTTTTCGTGACTTCCCCGTAGATGAGATGATCGCCGCCATCATTCCCATCTACCAGCGTCACTTCACGAAAACCGACCTCGACACAGTCATCAGCTTCTACAAGTCGCCAACCGGTCAGAAATTTCTGAAAGAGCGTCCCGCAATGACCGCCGAAAGTATGCAAGCGGGCCAGGACATCATGTTGAAAAAACTACCTGAAATCTTAGATCGCCTTAACACCCGCATAGCCAGGCTGGCGGATGAAGAATCAAGAAAGGCTAAGAGATCAACCAATGTCGATTAAGAGGACAACTTCGAACCGCCGCCGACGATATCATATCCGATAAGAGAGGAATTGATTTGATGTTTTCCTACGTGTCTCTGTGCCTCCGTGGTGGGTTTGGAACGGTAAGAGCCAGGAGCTAGAAGCCAGGAGCTGATTTTGCCTCCCAAACCTCTCGTCCTCATCATCCTCGACGGATGGGGTTACAGCCC
>Ga0307474_10002690_pt1 | contig 12781 bp, 11 predicted proteins | sample atmos_gasesECM1C_2_FD_203312 | JGI IMG/M metagenome (GOLD analysis project Ga0307474, IMG submission 203312) | Hardwood forest soil microbial communities from Morgan-Monroe State Forest, Indiana, United States - atmos_gasesECM1C_05 | ecosystem: Environmental > Terrestrial > Soil > Temperate... | reverse complement strand
GTAACCCGTCCACGGACCCCTCCAATGATGAGATGGACTCCTCCTGGATGGCAGTACGGCATCGATGTGCCAAGCTGAGTTTGCGTACACAGCTAAAGCCCTTCCAGAAGGAGTCCGTCGATGCACTCTACGACTGTTGCTGTTGATCTGGCAAAGAACGTCTTCGAACTCGCCGTGGCTGATGCCGAAGGAAAGTCGGTGAGCGGTTAAGGCTCAATCGAGCACGGTTTTCTTCTTTCTTTGTGCATCGTGCGCCATGCCGCGTGCTCATGGAGGCCTGCGGCAGTGCGCACTACTGGGCACGCCGGATCGGCGAGCATGGACATGCAGTTCAGCTGCTACCCGCGCAGTATGTGCGCCAATATGTCAGGCGCAACAAGACTGATCGTGCGGACGCCGCGGCGCTGATCGAGGCGGCCCGTTGCACTGCCATCCGCACGGTGCCACCAAAATCCCTCGAGCAGCAGCAGGTCCTGGTTCTGCATCGGCTGCGCAAGCCAGTGGATGAGCACACAACAGCGCTATCTCAATACGTTGCGGGGGGTGCTACGCGAATTTGGCATCGCAGTTCCACTCGGGCGCGGGTCGCGCGAGCACGGATCGCTCACTATCTTGCACAACCCCCGCAAGAGCTGCCCGCAGCGACCCGTCCATTGCTGGCCCAGATGCTCAGCGAGGTCAAGGAGCTTGAACATCGCATCGAGCAGATCGAGCGCGAGCTCGCTGCCCTCACTCGCGCAGATCCGGTGGTTCGGCAGCTGCGCCAGATCCCCGGGATCGGCTTGCTCAGCAGCACTGCGATCCGAGCCGCCGTCGGCAACGTCGAGCGTTTTGACTGCGGACGAAGCTTCGCTTCCTGGCTCGGTCTCACCCCCCGCGAGTACTCCAGCGGTGAACGTCGCCGGCTCGGTGGCATCTCAACGCGGGGTGATGTCTATCTGCGCACCCTACTGGTCCACGGTCCCGCAGAATCGGACGCTTGGTGGCTCAGTGGTGGCTCAGTCTTTTAGCGGAGTGCTGAAAACACCGCGCGCCCGGAGAGATTCGAACTCCCGACCCTCAGGTTCGAAGCCTGATGCTCTATCCAACTGAGCTACGGGCGCGAGGCGCGGATTGTACTACGGGCGGCGTCGCCACCCGGCGCCGGCCACATGCGCTGGAGCAGCCGGTCGCGCCGCACGAACTGATGCCAGAATGCCGTCAGCACGTGAATGCCGATGAGCGCGAACAGCGTGTACGCGAGATAGCCGTGAATGTCCTCGGTGGGATGAAAGATCGCGCGATTCTTGTGCACACCGAAGTCCACGCGGAACAGCCCGAAGTCGAACGCGCGGCCGTGCCAGATGAAGGTCACGATGCCAAGGAGTGGCGTGACGAACACGAACAGGTACAGGAGCAGATGCACGGCCGACGAGAGCCGGCGCGGGAGTACGCCGACTTCCGGCGGCAGTGCCGGCGGTGGGTGGGTGCGGCGCCACCACAACCGCACAACGATCAGCACCCAGACGAGCAGGCCAATGAGCGCGTGCACATTGATCCAGAGCGCCTGCGAGCCCCGCGGCCACGAGTCGTGCAGCAGGCCGAGCACACCGACCACGACGATGAGGACCGCCATGACCCAGTGAAGCACCACCGCGGCGTGGGTATAGCGCGGCTCGACAGACGTGCGAGCTGCTTGCCGGACCGGGGAGCTCATCGTTTTGGGTTACTCCTTGTCCGCGAAGCGCCGTGCACTATACGGCACGGAATCCCGCGAGACGCACGCTGAGCCGCCGTATCTCGTCGAGATCGAGGGCCAGCGTGAGCCCTAGCACACGGCACAGGCTCCCGACCACCCACAGTCCCAGACCGAGCCCCGGAGTCGCCCTCCCGCCAGGGGCGCCGCGCCAGAAGCGATCCGTCAGGCGCGGCAGGTCCTCGCGCGTCAGCTGCGCGGCCCCGTTGCGCACTTGCAGCGCGCCGCTCGCGCCACCACCGCCTTCCTGCAACCAGTCGATCTCGATCGGCGCCTCCGCGTCGCCGTGCTGAATTGCGTTCGCCAACAAGTTGAGCAACATCGCATCGAAGAGTCGTGGATCGGACTGGATCCAGAGCCCATCCGGAATGCGTGCCACGATCCGCGAGCAGTCTTCCGGCGCCGTGATGCGCAGCCGCTCGATGCGAGCGCGAACGGCTGCACCGACTGACATCGGCTCGAGCGCCTGCTCGACGGTCGCCCGATCGGCGCGCGCCACCGCGAGGAGCGACTCGATCACGCTCTGCATGCCGACGGCTGCGGCCGTCATCTGCCGGAGAAACTCGTGCAGACCCGCGACATCCTGACGTGCGAGGCCGGCCTCGCCGAGGGTGCGGATCTCGGCGAGCGGTGTCCGCAGCTCGTGTGCGAGGTCCGCCCCGAAGCGCCGCTCGTGCTCGAGAGCCTCCGTCAAACGCTCGATGAGCTGATTGAAGCGATCGCCAAGCGGCTGAATCTCGGCCGGTACATCGCCGAGCGGCAGGGCACGTGCGTGCTGATCGATCGAGATCTCCTGCGCGGCGCTCGCCACCCGCTCGAGCGGCTTCAGTCCCGAACGCACGGAGACCACCGTAGCGAGCGCACAGACGCTGAGGACCGTTACGACACCCCCCAACAGAATGATATCGACCTCGCGCATCAGCTCGTCCCGTTGCGCCACATCGCCCGCCTGGGCACTGAAGCTGCGCTCGATGTAACGATCGACGAGGCGGTCGACGACGATCTGAAAGGCCGCAAGGCTCAGTCCCACGCCGAGCAGCAGCGACACGAGCAATCGCCGCTGCAGCGAGCGGCCCGCCCACTCACGGAACACGATAGCCAAAGCCTCGTCGGGTCTCGATGAGTTCTCGGATCCCGGCGCTCGCGAGCTTGGTGCGCAGAGTGCTCACGATGACCTCGACGACGCGGTCAGAGGCATCGCTCAGACCGTCGTAGAGTCGCTCGAACAGCGCCACGCGCGTGAAGCTCCTGCCACGGTGGCGCAACAGCGTCTCGAGCAGCGCGTACTCCTTGGGGGTCAGTGGCAACGGCGATCCACGTACGGTCGCGAGCCGGGCATTGGTGTCGAGTGTCAGCTCACCGTGCGCTAGCACCCTGGAGGTCTCCCCATAGTGGCGACGCAGGAGCGCGAGCGTGCGCGCCTTGAGCTCGCTCAGGTCGAAGGGCTTCACCAGATAATCGTCGGCTCCGAGGTTCAGCGCCGCGACCCGGTCCTCGATCTGGTCGCGGGCCGAGAGGACGAGCACGCGTGTCGGCGCCCGCGACGCTCGCAGGGCGCGCAACACTTCGAGCCCGGGGACGCGCGGCAGCATCAGATCGAGAATCATCAGATCGTACTCGTGCGCTTCGATCTGCCGCAGGGCCGCCTGGCCGTCGCCGGCATGGTCCACGGCGAATCCTTCCCCGCGAAAGTCGGACGTGAGTGCGGCGGAGAGCCGGGCGGAGTCCTCGACGATCAGAAGTTTCACCGTGGCAGTGTAACTCGGTGTGCCGCGCTTTAAGCGAAACCAAAGCTTTTCTCAGGCATCATGCGCATGCGCGCACGTCGTGCCGATGCCTATTGAATTCAGCAGCGCATGTCACGCTCATACTGCGGTCCCGGTCCGATCTGGCAGGCGGTGAGCTCTTCTCCGGCGCAAGGTAAAGGTGCGGCTTGCGGCCGCTGGCTGACAACAGCTGCTTTGTCTGCCGCGTTCGTATGCGGCTGCGCTACAGAGAGCGCGCCGCAGCCGCCAGCCGTCACGCCCGCCGCGTTCGAGCACCGCGCCGCGGCGGCGGGCGCCGCGTGGCCCGCCCAGGACTGGTACCACGGCTTCGGCAGCGAGGAGCTGAATGCCCTGGTTGATGAGGCCGTGCGCGACAACACGGATCTGACGGGCGCGCGCGAGCGTGTCGCTCAGGCTGACGCGCGGGCACGCCAGGCTGGCGCGCCGATCCTGCCGAAGGTCAGCGTCGATGCGAACGGTACCTACCTGTCGGGCCACTCCCAGCAGGGAAGCGGTCACGAGCTCGACTGGTTCGCGATGCTCTCCGCCAGTTATGAGGTCGACTTCTGGGGGAAGAACCGCGCCACCGCCAACGCCGCGCGACTCCAGGCAGGAGCCTCGCGCGCGGAGCGTGACACGGTGGCACTCACGCTACTCGGCGGTGTCGCGAGCCAGTATTTCCAAGTGCTGGCGTTGCGTGAGCGTCTGGCGATTGCGCGAGCCAACCAGGATGCCGCCAAGAAGATACTCGAAGCCGTTCAGGCACGCTTCGACGCCGGAGTCGCGAGTCCCACCGAGCTCGCCTCGCAGAAGGCCGCCTGGTACACGGCGCAAATCGGCATCTCGGACCTGGAGCAACTGGAGATGGAGGCGCGCGCCGCGCTCGCGCTGCTCCTCGGGCGTCGTCCAGAGAACTTCGAGATCCGCGCAAACGATCTCGACTCGCTGCGCGAGCCGGTAGTCGCCGCAGGACTGCCGTCGGAGCTCCTGACCCGCCGGCCCGATCTGGTGGTGGCCGAAGCGAATCTGCGCGCCGCGCACGCGAACCTCGCGGCGGCCCGCGCTGCGATGTTCCCGAATCTGACGCTCACCGCCGCCGCCGGTGTACAGAATCCGGCGCTGCCGGCCATCGTCCTCACTATCCCGGGCGTGGGTCCCTCGTATTCGGCCATCGCCGGGCTGACGCAGCCGATCTTCGATCACGGCCGTCTGGCGGCGCAGCGGGACGAGGCGCTGGCCAGGGAGCAGGAGCTGCTCGCGACCTATCGCGCGGCGATCATCGCTTCGCTGGTGGATGTCGAGAAGGCGTTGGCCGCCGTGCAGCACCTGGACGCGGTACGCGAATTCCAGCAGGGGAGCGTCACGGAGAGCGAGCGCGCCTTCGAGGGAGCGCAGCTGCGCTACCAGCGGGGGTCCGGGGACTTTCTCACGCTGCTGGAATCGCAGCGTACGCTGTATGCCGCCCGTGATCAGTATGCGCAGTACCGCCTGGCGCGCCTGCAGGCGCTGGTTGCGCTGAGCAAGGCGCTGGGCGGCGGCTGGAGTGCATCTCCCGGCACGACGCCTGGGCAGGCAGCGCCCGCGGGCGCGCGCGCCGGCGATGCGGCGTCCTCCTGAAGTCAGCCGCCGCGGCCTTACCCGCATGAAAGGCCTGCCGATGAATCCCGCCCGACTCTCCCTCCGCACCCTGCGCGCGCGCATTCGCCCCGGGGAGTCGGCGCTGATTCTGTTGATCGTGGCTGCGGACATCGCCGCCCTGCCGATCGCGGGCTGCCAGCGCGCGCCCTCCGCGACGGAAGCCCCGGCGGCCGAAGCGAAGGACAAGGGGGCTCCGGAAGCCGAAGGCGTGACACTCAAGCCCGAGGAGATCGAAAAGGCCGGCATCAAGACAACTGCGCTCGCAGCGGTAACCCACGCACCCGAGAGTACCGGCTACGCGCTCGTGACGACGCGCGAAACGATCGCGCAGGCGGTTGCGGACCTCACCAGCGCCGCCGCGGTCGAGCGGCAGAGCCGCTCTGCGCTTGCTCGCGCCCGCAGTCTCGCCGGCACGCCGGGCGCCATGCCGATCGAAGCGCAGGAGGCGGCCGAGCGCCAGGCGGCTGTCGATCATGCCGCCTTCGTGCTCGCAGAGAGACGTCTGTCGGCAACCTATGGTCAGAACTCCCCGTGGAAAGAGAACTACAACAGTCCGCTCCTGGGATCGCTCGCTCGCGGTGAGACCAAGCTGGCGCGTGTGACTTTCCCTTTGGGCGCCCTCGGGTCTGCAGTGCCAACGAAACTGCGGCTGACGCACATCGGCGAAACTCAAGGCTCGAAGAGCATCGACACACTCGCGGTGTGGAGCGCACCGGCCGATGCCACCATTCCCGGGAAAAGCTTCTTCGCCATTCTGAACGGTGGCGATGCAAACGAAGGAGAGCGCCTCATTGCGCACGCCGCCGTCGGCGCCGCCGAGAATGGCGTCGTCGTGCCCTACTCTGCGGCGGTCATCAGCGCCGGCAAGTACTGGTGCTACGTCGAGGAGAAGCCTGGCCTCTTCGTGCGAACCGAGATCGACCCCAACATGCCGACCGATGAGGGCTACTTCATCAAGCAGGGTCTGGAGCCGGGGGCGCAAGTCGTCACGACCTCGGCGGGACAGTTGCTGGCGCGCGAAACCAACCCCAGCACCGGGGCGGATTGAGTCATGATGCGTGCACTGGTCGCATTCTGCGTGCGGCATTTCGGCACGGTGACCGCGCTCACCGTCGTGGCGCTGGCGCTGGGCTCATGGAGCGCGCTGCGCTCGCCCCTCGATGTCTTCCCGGAGTTTGTCCCTTCCCAGGTCACCATCCAGACCGAAGCACCGGGCTTCGCCCCGCAACAGGTCGAGGAACTGGTTACCAAGCCGATCGAGAACGCCGTCAATGGAGCCGCCGGACTCGCGACCCTGCGATCGGAATCCATCCCGGGGCTTTCGGTGGTGAACATCACCTTCACCCGGGATGTCGATGTGCACGTCGCGCGCCAGGGGATTTCTGAGCGCCTGTCGGAGCTCGGCAGCACCCTGCCCGCGGGCGTCGGGCCACCAAAGCTGTCGCCGCTGGTATCGAGCACCATGGACCTGCTCAAGATCGGCCTGCTGTCGGACAAAGTCGATGCCTACACGCTGCGCGACACCGCGGACTGGGTCATCAAGCCCCGGCTGCTCGCGGTGCCCGGGGTCGCGCACGTCATCGTGTTCGGTGGCCAGGTGCGGCAGATTCAGATTCTCCCCGATGCCGGTAAGCTGGCGAGCTTCAACATCACCATGAGCGAGATAGCCGATGCCGCGCGCACCGCGCTCTCCTTGCGCGGCGCGGGCTTCATCGATCTCGCCGCGCAACGTGTGTTGATCAAATCTCCCACGCCCGAGCCTGACATCGCGGCGCTCAGCGAGGCAGTGATCACGGTGCGCAACGGCACACCGGTGCTGCTGCGCGATGTCGCCACGGTGGAACAGGCACCGGCGTTGCGCTTCGGCGACGCCCTCGTCATGGGCAAGCCCGGGGTGTTCCTCTCGCTGGCCAGCCAGTACGGAGCCAACACACTCAGTGTGACCCTTGCGGTCGAGCGTGCGCTCGCCGCGCTCGAGCCGGCACTCAACAGCCAGGGCATCACCGTTTATCCGGCGCTGCACCGCCCTGCCAATTTCATCGAGCGCGCGCTCGGCAATCTCAAGGAATCGCTCGCGCTCGCCGCGGTGCTCATTCTCGCAGTGCTGTACCTGTTCCTGCGCGACTGGCGCGCGGCGCTGATCGCCTTCACAGCGATACCCCTGTCGCTGCTCGCCGCGGTGGCGGTTCTGAACCGCATGGGACTCACCCTCAACACCATGACCCTCGGCGGTTTTGCGGTCGCGCTCGGTGTACTGGTCGATGACGCCATCATCGGCATCGAGAACATCATGCGGCGCCTGCGTGAGAACGCCCATCTGGACCTCCCGAGGCCGCGCCTCGAGATCATTCGTGACGCCTCGCTGGAAGTGCGCGGCCCGGTCATCTACGCCACCGCAGTGGTGATCGTGGTCTTTCTGCCGGTTCTGTTCACCTCGAGCGTCCAGGGACGCTTTGTGGGACCGCTGGCGCTGTCGTTCATCTTCGCGGTCGTGGCCTCGTTGATCGTCGCGCTGACCTCGACGCCGGCGTTGTGTGCGCTGCTGCTGCGCCGCCACGACGAGCGCCCGGAGGCACGCTGGCTGCAAGTGCTCAAGGTGTGGCAACGCCGCGCATTAGAGCGTGTCGGCGCGCACCTCAAGCTGACGATTCTTTTGCTGATCGCACTGGCGGTCGCCGCGGTCGCCGCGCTGCCATTTCTCGGGGGCACCTTCATGCCGGACTTTCGCGAGGGACACTTCGTGATACAGATGTCGAGCTCGATCCCCGGGACATCGCTCGATGAGATGCTGGCCCTCGGCAAGCGGGTCAGCGCCGAGGTGCTCGCACTGCCGTACGTGAAGACCATTGAGCAGCAGGTCGGGCGCGCCGAGCTGGGCGAGGATACCTGGGGGCCGCACCGCAGCGAGTTCCACGTCGAGCTGAAGCCCGACGCCAAGGTCGATCAGGCGGCCGCCCAGGAAGCGCTGCGTGGCATCCTCGAGCACTACCCGGGCACACAGAGCGAGGTCGTCACCTTCCTCGGTGACCGCATCAGCGAGAGCCTGAGCGGCGAGACGGCGCAGGTCGCCATCAAGGTGTTCGGCGACGACCTGGACGCGCTCGATGCGAGCGGCGACAAGGTGGTCGCGGCCCTCGGCAAGGTCAAGGGGATCGTCGATCTGCAGTTCAAGCGTCAGAGCGGCACTCCCGCGCTCGCAATCGAGCTCTCCCCGCAGGCACTCGCCGCAACCGGCCTCAGAGTCCAGGACGTACTCGACACCATCGAAACCGCTTACGCGGGTGCGCGCGTCGGGCAAACATTCCGCGGCACCCGCACCGTCGATGTAGACGTACTACTGCCTCCCGCCGCGCGCCATCAGCCCGCGCAGCTGGCACGGCTGATGATCGCGAGCCCGTTGGGTCCCGTGCCGCTGTCACAGGTGGCGCGCATCGATGTGAGCCAGGATCGCTACAGCATCGAGCACGACGGCGGCCAGCGCCGTATCAGCGTGACCTTCAACGTCCGCGGCGCCTCGCTCCAGAGCGTGGTGCGGGAAGCCCAGGGCGTCATTGCCAGCTCGGTCAAGCTGCCCGCGGGCGTGTACCTCGAGTTCACGGGGGCGGCGGCTGCGGAGCAGCAGACCCGTAACGAGCTCATGTTGTATTCCGTGCTCGCGCTGGCGTTGATTCTCGTCATCCTGTTTGCGTCGTTCCACTGGCGGATCAACGCCTGGCTGGTGTTGGCCAATCTGCCCTTCAGCCTGATCGGCAGTGTGCTGGCGATCGCGGTGACCGGGCTCGGCGTCTCCCTCGGTACCGTGGTTGGCTTGGTGACGGTCTTCGGTGTGAGCGCCCGCAACTCGATACTGCAGCTCGCGCACTATGAGCATTTGGTCGAGGTGGAGGGCGCGGCCTGGAATCCGGACCTGGTGCTGCGCGGCGCCAACGAGCGGCTGATCCCCATCCTCATGACCGCCACCGTCACCGCGCTCGGCCTGGCACCGCTCGCCTTCGGCCTCAATCGTCCCGGCATGGAGATCGAGGGACCGATGGCGGTGACAGTGCTGGGTGGCCTCCTGTCCTCGACTCTGCTCAACCTGCTGGTGTTGCCTGCCCTGGCGCAGCACTACGTGCGCGTTGCGACGCCCGCCTCCCTGGTGACGCCCGCCTGAGCGGCGCTCGCGAGCGTCGCCACCAGCCGCTAAAGCTGACGACGAAGGGGTGCGCGGGCCTGCCCGCCCGCGCACTCTCTTCTGGGCCCGCGGCGCGCGTGTCATCATTGGGCAATGGGGACTGCACGCACGACGCGACGCGCCAGGCTGCTGGCGCCGCGTCCCGGCCGCCGGCGCTGTTGGTGGGCCGAGACAGCCGATGCCGACTTCGTGCGCTATCACGACGAGGAATGGGGGCGCCCAGTGCACGATGACCGGCTGCTGTTCGAGATGTTGACGCTCGAGGGGGCGCAGGCGGGGCTTTCCTGGTTGACGATCCTTCACAAGCGCGCAGGTTACCGCCGCGCCTTCGCGAACTTCGACGTGCAGCGCGTGGCGCGTTTCGATGCGCGGCGCCGCGCCGCGCTGCGACGCGACAGTGCCATCGTCCGTAACCGCCTGAAGATCGACTCCACGGTCAGCAACGCGCGCGCCTTCCTCGCCGTGAAACAGGAGTTTGGCTCGTTCGATCGTTACCTGTGGGCGTTCGTCGGTGGCCGTCCGCTGGTGAACTGCCCGCGACGCGGCGCGGTGCCGGCTCGTACCGCGCTGAGCGACGCTATCTCGCGGGATCTCACGCGGCGCGGGTTCCGCTTCGTCGGCTCGACCATCATCTACGCCTTCCTGCAGGGGGTCGGGGTTGTCAACGACCACACCCGCGACTGCTTTCTTTGCCCGCGGCGCGCGACGCGGGGTGCAGGTACCGGGCGGAGGCGGCGGACGGTGCGTCCCGCTCGCGGATCAGAGTAGCGCCCGCTCCCGAGCGCCTTTTAAGATAGCGTCCCGATTTCTCGCATCAGGACTTTATCTATGAAGGCTCTTCTGGTGATGGCGTTCGCGACGGCCACGGCGGCAGCGTATGCAGACTGCCCGTATCCGCAGGCTCCCACGAAACTCCCGGACGGCGCGACCGCAACGCTCGAGGACATGGTTGCCGGACAGAAGGCAGTGGGCGCGTACCAAAAGGCGATCAATGACTACACGACCTGCATCGATAAGGAGCTCGATGACGCCATCGCCAAGGGCGGTGACAAGCTGAAGCCCCAGCAGAAGCAAGACATGCAGCGCGTCGAGGCACAGAAGCACAATGCCGCCGTCGATCAGCTGCAGGCGGTCGCCGACCGTTTCAACGAGCAGGTGAAAGTCTACAAGGCCAGGACTGCCGACAAGAAGGGCTGAGTGCTCACCCCTGCCGAGGCCGACCAGCTGATCGGTCAGCATCTGCAGTGCCTGCCGATCGAATCCCTGCCGTTGGCGCAGTGCGCCGGTGCGGTGTTGCGCGAGAACATCTACGCCGAGCGCGACCAGCCGCCCTATGACCGGGTCGCCATGGATGGCGTCGCGCTCGACAGTCACGCGGTGAGTGCGGGCGAGCGCTCCTTCCGCATACAGGCGACGCAGGCGGCCGGCGATACGCCGCTCACCCTCGATGCGCCTGCGAACTGCATCGAAGTGATGACCGGCGCGGTGCTGCCGCTGGGCTGCGACAGCGTTGTGCCGGTCGAGAGGCTCACCATCGAGCGCGGCCATGCGACTCTCATGCCAGATGCGCCGGTCGAGCCCTGGCAGAACGTTCACCGGCGCGCCACCGACACGCGTCAGGGTGCGTTGCTTCTCAGTGCGGGGCAGCGCCTGCGGGCTCCTGAGATCGCCATTGCCGCCTCCGCAGGCATGGCGCGCATCCGCGTGGCCAGTCAGCCGATGTTGGCGGTCATCTCCACCGGTAACGAGCTGGTCGAGCCAGGCGAGCCGGTGCTCGCGCACCAGGTGCGCCGCTCGAACGCCTACGCCATCGTCAGCGCGCTGCGCGAGCACGGGTTCCAGCGCGTCGCGGACGATCACATCCGCGACGATGCCGCGGAGCTGCGCGAGCGACTGCACTTCCACCTCGAGACGCACGATGTGCTCGTGCTTTCCGGCGGCGTATCGATGGGCCGCTTCGACCTGGTGCCGCAGGTGCTCGGCGAGCTGGGAGTGCGTACGATCTTCCATAAGGTTGCACAGCGGCCCGGCAAACCACTGTGGTTTGGCGTTGCGCCCTCGGGAGCCGCGGTGTTTGGACTGCCGGGCAACCCGGTATCGACGCTCGTGTGCCTGACGCGCTATGTGCTACCGGCGCTGCGCGGCAGCCTCGGGCAGACCCCCCAGCCGGTGCAGCGAATGGCACTTGCCGCCCCGGTGAGCGTCACGCCGCCTCTCACCTACTTCATCCCGGTACGGCTCGAACAGGATGACTGGGGGCGCGACTGGGCCGTTCCCGCCCCCACCAATGGCTCGGGTGACTTCACCGGACTTGCGGGCACGGAGGGCTTCGTGGAGCTCCCTCCAGGGCCCAATACCTACGTCAAGGGGTTCGTGACGCGCCTGTACCGCTGGTCGTGATGGTTGCAACGGCGGAGGGCGCCCCCACCAATCCGGCGTACGCGGGCCCTATTAGCCTTTGACGCGAGCGGTGCTCATACTCTCGTAAGCCATGTCAAATCGTGAAGTCGTTGTGCCCCTGCGGACGCTCGCCGCGCCGCGGGATTCCCTGGGCCGTCCGATGCGCGATCTGCGTATTTCGGTGATGGACAGGTGCAATTTCCGCTGCCCCTACTGCATGCCACGGGAGACCTACCACGAGCGCTATCGATTCCTCGGTTCGCACGAGCGGCTGTCTTTCGATGAAATCGTGCGTCTCGCGCGGCTGTTCGTGCAGCTCGGCGTGCGCAAGTTGCGCCTGACGGGCGGTGAGCCGTTGCTGCGCACGAACCTGCCCGACCTGGTCGGTGATCTGACCGACATCCCCGGCGTGGAGGATGTCGCGCTCACGACCAACGGCGTGCTGCTTGCGCGCTATGCGACCGAGCTCAAGGCTGCCGGGCTTCAGCGGGTGACCGTGAGCCTCGACAGCCTCGATGCAGAGGTGTTCGCGCGCATGAGCGGTGGCTTCGCTGGCGTTGAGGACGTGCTCGATGGCATCGAGCATGCGCGGCGCGCAGAGCTCACCCCGATCAAGATCAACGCCGTCGTACAGCGCGGCGTGAACGATCACACCGTACTCGACCTGGTGGAGCGCTTTCGCGGCTCCGGCGTGGTCGTGCGCTTCATCGAGTACATGGATGTGGGGAACCGAAATCATTGGAGCGAGGGCCTGGTGGTCCCGTCGAAGGAACTGATGGCGCGGATCGGCGCGCGCTGGCCACTCGAGCCACTCGAGCGTAGTTATCGTGGCGAAGTCGCCCGGCGCTATGCCTTCACCGACGGACAGGGTGAGGTCGGCTTCATTTCCTCGGTGTCGCAGCCCTTCTGTGGTGATTGCACGCGCTCGCGCCTGTCCTCCGACGGCGTGCTCTACACCTGCCTGTTCGCCACCCACGGCACCAGCCTCCGCGATGCGTTGCGGGGTGGCGCGAGCGATGACCAGCTGCTCGAGCTGATCCGTGGCGTGTGGCTCACCCGCTCCGACCG
>Ga0307474_10002689_pt1 | contig 12784 bp, 10 predicted proteins | sample atmos_gasesECM1C_2_FD_203312 | JGI IMG/M metagenome (GOLD analysis project Ga0307474, IMG submission 203312) | Hardwood forest soil microbial communities from Morgan-Monroe State Forest, Indiana, United States - atmos_gasesECM1C_05 | ecosystem: Environmental > Terrestrial > Soil > Temperate... | reverse complement strand
TTTCTTCATGCTTCGCGCCCTTGGGAGACACCTCGTGAAAGAATTTACCCGTCGTTCCGCTCTTGCGTTTTTCTTAGCTCCGATCCCTTTCGCGTTATTTTCCGAGATGTCGAAGGTTTTCGCTTTCCCGGCAGCCTCCGACGATTCTGCCCCTAACGGTCCGTGGTCGGCCTCGCAGACTGTCGTGCCGGACGCGCTCGCTGCGGAGCTGTCCGCAAAGGAGCAAGCCAAGAAGCCGATGGTGGTGTGCGTCGGCTTCCGGCCGCTGTATCAAGGGGCGCACATTCCAGGGGCTTCGTTCCATGGAGCAGCCTCCACACCCAAGGGAATTGCCGACCTAAAGGACTGGGCGCGGGCTGTTCCGCGCGCTGCAAATGTGGTTTTGTACTGCGGTTGCTGTCCGCTACAGCGCTGCCCGAATCTGAAGCCTGCATTCCTGATTCTGCGCGACATGGGTTTCACCAATCTTCGCGTGCTGCTGCTGCCTAACAACTTCAATACCGATTGGATCGAAAAGGGCTACACGGTTGAAAAAGCGAAATAGCTTTCCGGGCCCGGCCACTCGATTTTGTACGCGCCCCGGATTGATATAGAATTACATATGGAACCCGCAGCGAAACCTGCGATTACCGAAGCCGCCCGCCGCGCCGTTGACCTTCGTTTTGTGGAGCTGGTGGATAAGGTTCGCCGCAATCGCCCCGGGGACGACCTCGAACTACTCCGCCGGGCCTACGATTTCGCGGCCGAGCAGCATAAAACGCAAACGCGCCTCTCCGGCGAGCCCTTCCTTTCCCATCCCGTAGAAGTTGCGCACATCCTCGCGGACATGAAACTCGATGTCACGTCGATCTGCGCCGCGCTGCTTCACGATGTGGTCGAAGACACCAAGATTCCGCTGGAAACCATCACCGAACATTTCGGCGCAGATGTGGCGCGCCTGGTGGAAGGCACGACCAAAATCAGCCGCCTGGACCTGCTGGCACCGGAGGCGCGCCAAGCAGAAAACGTTCGCAAAATGCTGCTGGCCATGGTCAACGATGTCCGCGTGGTGGTGGTGAAGCTCGCCGACCGCCTGCACAACATGCGCACGCTGAACTACCTGGACCCGGCGAAACAGCAGCGGATTGCGCGGGAAACCCTGGATATCTATGCACCGGTCGCCAACCGTTTGGGAATGGGTTTGATTCGCGGCGAACTCGAGGATCTTTCGTTTCGTTATCTCGAACCCGAATCTTTTTTCGACGTTCAGAAGAAACTCGCGGTCAAACAAAAAGTTTTCGACAAATTCCTGCTGGAAGTCCAGGATGCCATCCGCGACAAAATGGTGGAAACCGGCATACCCGCCGAGGTCCAGGCGCGCGTAAAGCGCGCCTATTCACTGCACCTCAAAATTCAGAAGCAGCAGCGCGTCATCGATCAGGTGTACGACTTGCTGGCGGTGCGGGTGATCACCGACAGCATCAAGAATTGCTACGCCACGCTGGGCGTGATTCATCAGATATGGCCCCCGCTTCCAGGGCGTTTCAAAGATTACATCGCCATGCCGCGGCCGAACTTGTATCAATCCCTGCATACCACCGTGATTCACGGCGGCCAGACCTTCGAAGTGCAAATCCGCACCCAGGAAATGCACCGCATCGCCGAACAGGGCGTGGCCGCACACTGGAAATATAAGGATGGCCACGCGGTCTCGAATGCCGACGACCAGCGGATCGTCTGGATGCGCCAGCTGATCGAGTGGGTCCAGGAAATGCAAGAGCCCAGCGAATTCATGTCGACGCTGCGGGTGGACCTGTATCCGGAGGAGGTTTATACCTTTACTCCCAAGGGCCGGGTGGTGGTGTTGCCGCGCGACGCCACGGCCATCGATTTCGCCTATGCGGTTCATACCGAAGTGGGGCATCAATGCACTGGGGTGAAGGTGAATGGCTCGATTGTTCCGCTGCGCCACACGCTGGCGAATGGCGACGTGGTCGAAATTCTCACCCAGAAAGGGCACGAGCCTTCGCGCGACTGGCTATCCTTCGTCCACACTTCTCGCGCGCGTAGCAAAATCCGCCAGTGGATCAATCTGCACGAGCGCGAGCAAGCCAAGGACGTCGGCAAACGTCTGTTGGAAAAGGAAGCGCGCCATGCCGGTATTTCGCTGAAAAAAATATCGAATGAAGACTGGCAACGCGTCGCCTCCGATTACGGCTGCGGACGCATTGACGACCTGCACGCCGATTTGGGCTACGGAAAATGGTCCGCGCGCCAGGTGCTGGCCAAAGCTTCTGGTCAAGCGCTGCCGGATACCAGTGAAGAAAAACAGCCCAAGATCGTAGATACCGTCAAGCGCATGCTGGGCATGAACGACGGTGCGATCCTGGTGCGCGGTCACGATGATTTGATGGTGTATCGCTCGAAATGCTGTAACCCGATTCCGGGTGACGATGTGGTCGGCTACGTGACCCGTGGCCGCGGCATTGCGGTCCACAGCAAGACCTGCCCGAATGTTCAGAATCTGATGTATGACACCGAGCGCCGCATCCCCGTCGAATGGGCGGGCGAAACTCAGGCTACCTTTCCGGTGCGCCTGCGCATTCTTACCGAGGACCGGCCGGGCATGCTTGCCGCCATCACCAACGTGATCAGCGAAACGGGGGCTAACATTCGGACGTTCGAGAGTGGCGGTCAAGATCTTCGCGCAAGAATCGAAGTTGCGCTGGACGTGAATGATCGCAAGCAGCTCGAGCGCATTCTCAGTGGCGTCAAACGCATTCCCGGCGTTTTCGACATCGAGCGTGTCTACAACGTCTAACACTCTCGTTATCCTTCCGCGACAGGCTCACCCGTGAGCCTTCACCTATCGCTACAATGGTGAAATGGGGATCATCCGGTTGGGCAAATCGAGGAAGGGGCACCCATACGCTTTGCGCGTTCGCGGCGGGCTGCAAGTCGCGTGCGTGATGCTCTCCCTTTTCGCTCTCGTAGGTTGCGACGCCTTTCGGCTTCTCGATACCGATGCGCTCGACCACGCCGGGATGAGCTACGACGCAATTAAAGAATTGAAATCTCTGCACATTTCTCAGGCCGAAATAAACGAAATCGCCAAGGTTCGCCGCGCGGGGCTGTCCGATTCCGAATGTGTAACTCTGCTCCGGACGTCTCACCTGCGCAATCAACCGTTCACGGAAGGAGACGCCATCGCCGGGCTTTATCAATCTGGAGTGGCCGAGAGCACGGTGATGGCGCTGGTGAATCTTGACCAAGTGGGGATGGGATCCGGCGAATTGCAGGCGATACACCTGGCTGGCCTACCCGACGAAGTGATCCTGGCCATCGCCCGGGATCGCGCCAATGGAAAATCCACTTTATCCGGCGCCGAGCTGGGCACCATGAAGAATCTTCGCATCGAAAATTCAACGCTGGTGCAACTGGTGCAGCGTGGCACGCCGGAGTCGGACGGCCCGCGGATTATTTCTGATCGGCGGCGCGGCGCGAAAGACTCGGATATTCTCCGCCATTTTCCTTCCGTGCTGAACTAACTCGATCCGCGCCATCACGGGGATTTGAGCAGGGAACCCAATTCTAGTATTTCGACCCCATCGCCACTTTCGTCCCCCATTTCCGGTAGAATCTCTAAATCTTGAAACGCTCATCCTGGTCTCGCGAAATTGGCGCCGTCGTGGTTGTTGGTGCGTTGCTTTTTACCATTTCGTGCGCCGTGCCGCTTGCCCCAGAGTACCAAATCGTGAAGCAGACCTTTGACGTGCAGTTCGTCCCGGGATCCGCGCCGGAGCTCCACATTCACAACGCTTATACTCTGCAAAATTCTGGTACCGCGCCGCTTGATTTCATCGATGTGGTGTTTCCTGACGCAAAAACGTACGGCCGCATTAATCTCCAGGTGGAACTCGGCGGCCGGCCGGTGACGCCGCAGAATCTTCCGGAGGAATATCAGGTGGGATCGCCTGGCGCGCTGCGACTACCGTTTGCGTCGCCCTGGACCCAAAAAGAGAAACGCGACCTGGTCATTGATTACACTTTCGCTCCGGCGGCTGGCGCCACCACCCAGGCTGCCGAAAGTTTTCAGCTCGGCACTCGCGGCTGGCTTCCCGTATTTCTTCCTCCGAACCATATACTCGCAGACACTCCCGGACAGCCGCCGACGATGACCTTCAGCGTGCGTGTTCCAACTTCGTTCGTGGTGATTGCGCGCGGTTCAGAAGCCGGCCGCAAGCAGGACGGCACCGAAAACATCTATCGTTTTAATTTGGGCGAGGACGATCTCGCGCCGTACGTTGTCGCCGGCCGGTATCTCAGTTCCCCCGAGGCGAAAAAGTCCAGCGGCGCGGTTTTCTGGACCACCCAACCGCTTCCCGCCGGTGTCTCGGCCACGCAGCAGCGCTTCACCACCGCCTGGGGCGTCTTGCAAAAAGACTTTGGCAAAATCAACAAGCGCGAGACGTATCCGTACTTCGTCGAATCTCCGGCTATTTCCTTCGCCGCCACGGATTCTTCACCGGGAGATTTCGCCTCGTTTCCGGGCGGCGTGTTTATCGACCAGGCTGCGTTGGCTCCGGGCGCGAACAACAGCGCATTCATTTCCGAGAGCGAGCGGGCCCTCGCTCGCACCTGGTTCGGCGACGCCTTGTATCCAGCGCGAACGGCTTTGATCGCCGTAGGCGAAGGATTGCCGGGCTACGCCGCCATCGTTATCGACGAAGCCAGCGATGGCCCGTCCGCGCGCCAAGAAGACGTTGTTCGCTCGCTGCATGTCTATGACGAAGCCCACGGCCGCCTGCAGGCCCCGGAAAAACCGGTTGTTGCCACGCTGCCGACTGACTCGTCCGAACAGCGGAGCATCGCTTATGCCAAAGCGCCTTTGCTTTTCATCGCTCTCGAGGATTCCTGCGGCGGCGCCAGCGTTCGCCAGGGCGTTGCGGATTCCATTCAACTGCTTCGCGGCAAGGAAGTTTCGATCAACGATCTTCGCGCCGCCATCGAGTACCGATGCGGAAAGACACTTGCAGAGCCTTTCCGCGCATGGCTCTACAATCCAGGAATTCCGCAGGCGTTTCGAATGCGTTACGCTCAGGCAGAAGCGAATAAAAAAGAAGCTGCCGCAAATTAATTCGTCCCAGGAGGATTCGTGCGGGAAATCATTCATACGGACAAAGGCCCGAAGGCCATCGGCCCTTATTCCCAGGCGGTAAAGGCCAACGGTTTTATTTTCGTTTCGGGCCAAACCGCGTTCGACCCCGCCACGGGCAAGCCCATCGAAGGCGGCGCAGCCGAACAAACCGAACGCATCATGCAGAACTTGAAAGCCATCGTCGAAGCGGCCGGCTCCTCTCTCGACCGTGCCGTTCGTCTGGGTGTTTTCCTGAAGGACATGAACGATTTCACTGCTATGAACGAAGTGTACGCGCGATATTTCCCGAGCAGTCCTCCGGCCCGCTCGACCGTCGAAGTGTCACGCCTGCCGCGCGATTTTGCGGTGGAAATTGATTTGATCGCACTGGCTTAAAACCTAAAATGGTTACAACCAGTCAAGGAGGTTTCATGAGACGGTTATTGACGCTCTTCTTTGCATTGTTGTTTGGTTTTGCCGGCCTGGTTCGGGCCCAGGCTCCTACTCAGTCTTCGGTAACCGATTCCGAAGTTCGTAAAGCCATCGAAGCCGGGAACGCCAAATATATCGACGCGTTCGCGCGCGCGGATGCCGGCGCTTTGGCCGGCCTGTACGATGAATCCGGCTCCCGCTTCAGTCCCAAGGGGGTCGTCGTGCGCGGCCGTCCGGCCATTGCCGAGAGTGTCGCCGAGTTCATGAAATCGGTCACCGGCCCAATCAAGGTCAGCATCGAAACGCAGGATCTCTGGGCCGTGGACGACCTGGTTTACGAAACAGGGAAGTACACCTACACTTTTACCCCTCCAGGCAAAAGCGAAACCCAGACGGGCGGCCACTATGTCACAATCTGGAAACGCCAGACCGACGGTGGTTGGAAAATTATTGTGGATATGGGTGTTCCTAACAACTGAGAATGGCGACCCATCTCGCTGGACCGCGAGCAGCAGCCTTAGCGCAAGCAGAAAACATTAAACCCAATCGCCATTTCTATACGATTATCTCCGATTTGCGATTCTTCTAGTCCGGCACCATAATCTTCAGGTTGTCGCCGTCTTTGGACTCCAGGCGGCGTCGCACCCAGCCCCTTCTGATAGCTGAACGAAGCGTCCAATTTGCAGGAGGATCCCTTGATTTCATTCACCGTGAATGGAAAACCCGTTTCCGTGGAAGATCCTCCGTCTACGCCGCTGCTTTGGGTGCTCCGCGATTCGCTCCAGCTGACCGGCACCAAATTTGGCTGCGGCATGGCCCTCTGCGGCGCCTGCACGGTGCACATCGATGGGGAAGCCGTCCGTTCCTGTGTGGCTCCGGTCTCCCGCGCGGAGAGTAAAAAAATCACCACCATCGAAGGACTTTCTCCCGACGGTACCCATCCACTTCAGGAAGCCTGGATCGAAATCGAAGTGCCGCAATGTGGCTACTGTCAGTCCGGCCAAATCATGAGCGCCGCCGTCTTGTTGCGCGAAAATCCGAAGCCAACCGACCAGGACATCGACGAAGCCATGTCCGGCAACATCTGCCGCTGCGGAACCTATCCGCGCATCCGACGCGCCATCCACCGCGCCGCCGAAATACAATCCCAACGGAGCGCGAAATGACAGTCGCGACTGTCGCGAACAAAAACGGTTCGGGGACGGAAGTGAAACGCCGCGATTTCCTAAAGGCCACTGTAGGCATGGGCGCCGGTCTGCTGATCAGCGCATACATTCCCGAATGGAACCGAACCAACGCAGCTACGCTGGTTGACGCCACTCATCCATTTGCGCCCAACGCTTTCGTGCGCGTCGGCACCGACGATTCCATCACGATCGTCGCGAATCACTCCGAGATGGGTCAGGGAGTTTACACTTCGCTCCCAATGATGCTGGCCGAAGAACTCGAATGTGATTGGTCCAAAGTTCGGGTGGAACCCGCGCCGGTGGATCCCGCTTACAATCACACCGTTTTCGGCTTGCAGATCACCGGCGGTAGCACCACCACCACTTCCGAATACGACCGCTTCCGCAAAATGGGCGCGATGGCGCGACTGATGTTGATCGCCGCGGCCGCGCAGACGTGGAGCGTTGATCCTCAAACCTGCCACGCGGAAAAAGGCTACGTGGTCCAGGCCGCCAGCGGACGCCGCGCCTCCTACGGCAGCCTGGCCGACGCGGCATCGAAGCAGACTCCGCCTGCTGATATCCCGCTGAAGGATCCGAAAAATTTCACGATTATTGGCAAACCGATCCATCGGCTCGATACGCCGTCGAAAACCAATGGGACCGCGCAATTTGGCCTGGATGTGTACATTCCCGGAATGCTCACCGCGGTGGTCGCGCGTGCGCCGGTCTTCGGCGGCAAAGTCGTGAGCTTCAATGCGGACAAGGCCAAGGCAATTCCCGGCGTGGTGGATGTGCTGCAGGTTCCTTCCGGTGTGGTGGTGATCGCCAAGGGTTTCTGGCCGGCCAAACTCGGCCGCGAAAAACTCGACATCACCTGGGACGATGGCCCCGGCGCGAATATTTCGTCCGTCGCACTGCGTAAGGAATACGGCGAGACTTCGCGAACTCCGGGCATCGTCGCCAAGAAAATTGGCGATCCGGCCGGGGCGCTCGCCGGCGCGTCCAAAAAAATCACCGCCGAGTTCGAAGTGCCTTATCTTTCGCACTCGATGATGGAGCCGCTCAACACCGTGGTCGATTTGCGCGCGGATAGCTGCGAAGTCTGGACCGGCACGCAGTTCGAAACCATGGATCGCCTGGCTGCGGCTAAAGTCGCGGGCCTAAAACCGGAGCAGGTGAAGCTGAATACCACCCTGCTCGGCGGCGGGTTCGGGCGCCGCGCCAATCCTGCTTGCGATTTCGTTACCGAGGCGGTGGAGGTGGCCAAAGTCGCCAAGGCTCCGGTGAAGGTGGTCTGGACGCGCGAAGACGATATTCGCGGCGGGTGGTATCGGCCTTTGTGGTACGACCATTTCGAAGCGGGCCTGGACGCGCAGGGTAATCCGGTGGCGTGGCTGCACACGATCGTGGGCCAATCGATCATGGCCGGCACGCTCTTCGAACAATTCGGCATCAAGAATGGCATCGACTCCGCGTCGGTCGAAGGCGCCGCCGATATTTTGTACGGCATACCCAATTTGCTGGTCGATCTGCACAGCCCGAAAAGCGTGGTGCCGGTGCAATGGTGGCGCTCGGTCGGGCACTCGCACACCGGGTTTTCGGTTGAAGCGTTTCTGGATCAGGTCGCGCACGCCGGCGGCAAAGATCCCTATCAGTTGCGCCGCACGCTGCTGGCGAATCAGCCGCGGATGCTCGCGGTGCTGGACCTCGCCGCGAAAAAAGCCAATTGGGGTGGTCCGCTCCCCGCCGGCCGCGCGCGGGGGATTGCCGGACATTTTTCCTTTGATAGCTACGTGGCCCAGGTTGCGGAAGTCTCGATCGACAAAGATGGAACGCCGCACGTGCACAAAATTGTCGCTTCGGTCGATTGCGGCCGAGTAATCAATCCGGACACGGTGAAGGCGCAAATCGAAGGCGGAATTATCTTCGGGCTGACCGCCGCGCTGAAGACCGAAATAACTTTGGAGAACGGCCGGGTGCAGCAAAGTAATTTCAACAATTATCCGATGGTGCGCATGTACGATTCGCCGGAAATTGAAGTGCACATCGTGGAGAGCGCTGAAAAACCGACTGGGGTGGGCGAGCCTGGAGTTCCACCGGTCGCTCCGGCGATTGCAAATGCGCTACTGGTGCTCACGGGCAAGCCGATTCGGCGGTTGCCGATCAAAGCGGAAGATTTGCGTTCCGCATAAATTCGCGCAGCGAGAACATGGTGGTTTCGAGGACTGAAATGCCAGAAAACATGAGCCGAAGGCGTTCCGCTTTTCTTGTCGGAGGATTGCTCATCGCGGGGTTAGCGGCGAGTTCGCTGGCCTGGTCGCAACAATCGTCGGTGACACCGGCGGCTGTTCCGAGCGCGATGCTCGACACCTCGAAAGCGGCCACCTCTCAGGCGGCGTTCCTTCGTGCCTGGACCGTTTTTGATTCGCCGCGCTGCAAGAATTGTCATCCCGCGGGTGATGCGCCGCTGCAAGGCGACGACAGCCACGTCCACATTCAAAATGTAAAACGCGGCGCGGACGGCAAAGGTCTGTATGGCATGAAGTGCCACACTTGCCACCAGGACGCGAATCTTGCGGGCGCGAATATGCCGCCGGGAAATCCGAAATGGTCGCTGCCGCCGGCGAAGATGAAAATGGTGATTCAAGGCGAAACAGCGGGCCAATTTTGCCGCCAGCTCAAAGACCCGGCGAAAAATGGCAACCGTTCACTGCCGCAGATCATGGAACACGTTTCGCAGGACGATCTGGTCGGCTGGGGCTGGAATCCCGGCGATGGCCGCACGCTTCCGCCGCTGAACCGGCCGGATTTCGTAGCCGCGATGCAGCAATGGGTCGATAACGGCGCCGCCTGCCCGCAATAGCCGCCACGTGGACCACTAGAATGTGATTTCCGCCAAACTCGCGGTATGATACCCGCGCAGTCCTCGCATATCCCGGACCGGAAGGGGCTTGGCCATGAATCACCGGTTCACCATCGGCGTCGAAGAAGAATTTCAAATTGTGGATCCCACCTCGTGCGAGCTGCGTTCGCACGTGACCGAACTGATGGCGGCCTCCGCCGAACTGGGCGAGCAGGTGAAGCCGGAGATGCACCAGTCCATCATCGAAATCGGCACGAAAATTTGCCAGAACGTGGGCGAACTGGATGTCGATATGCGCCGGACGCGCGGCGAACTGGTCCGCGCGGCCGAAAGCCGCGGCCTGCAGGTCGCCGCCGCGGGCACCCATCCATTTTCCAGCTGGATCGATCAGGTCATCTCGCCGGGCGAACGCTACCAGAATATCGTGGAAGAAATGGGCCAGTTGGCGCGTTCGCTGCTGATTTTCGGCATGCACGTGCACGTCGCGGTGCCGGATCGTACGACCATGATCGACCTGATGAATATGGCGCGCTATTTTCTACCGCATTTGCTCGCGCTTTCCACCAGCTCGCCTTTCTGGATGGGCCGTGATACCGGCCTGAAGTCATTTCGCACTACGGTGTTCCGGCGGTTTCCCCGGACCGGCATTCCGGATCACCTGGCTTCGTGGAGCCAGTACGAGGATTACGTCGAGCTGTTGATCCGGCTGCACTCCATCGATAACGCCAAAAAAATCTGGTGGGACGTTCGCCCGCATCCTACGTTCGGCACGCTGGAATTCCGCATTTTCGACGTCGTCACCCGGGTCGAAGAAGCCGTGGCCATCGCGGCGCTGACCCAGGCCATCGTGGTGAAGCTGCACCGTCTCTACACTTCCAACATGGGCTTTCGCATGTACCATCGGGCGCTGATCGAAGAAAATAAATGGCGCGCCGCGCGCTGGGGTATTCAGGGCAAGCTCATCGATTTTGGCAAGCAGATCGAAGTGCCCATGGGCATCCTGGCCGAGGAGCTTCTCGAATTCGTCGACAACGTGCTCGACGATCTGGGCAGCCGCGCCGCGCTCGAGCCGATTCACCAGATTTTCCGCGAGGGCACCAGCGCCGAGCGCCAATTGAATGTCTACAAGGAAACTGGCGACCTGAAGGATGTGGTGCGCCACATCGTGGCCGAAACGCGCGCGGGCGTAACGATACAAGCGTCATCCGCGGCTATGCCGAACAATCCGTAACCAAGCGGTCCATCGACTTTGTAGCGGCGGTCTGCAGACGCCATCGATGCCAGGTGCACAATCGTCAGGTTTTGCTAGAGTACGCTGCTAAAAAAGGGAATCGATCATGAAAATTGGACTGATGTGCGGCCGCGAATACAGTTTCCCCCCAGCCTTCATTGAAAAAGTAAACGAACTGGGCAAAAAAGACGGCATCACCGCCGAATTCGTAAAACTCGCCGGCACCAAAATGGGCGAACTCGCGCAATACAGCGTGATCATCGACCGCATTTCCCACGAAGTGGACTACTACCGCGCCTACCTGAAGCACGCCGTACTGCAGGGAACCTACGTGATCAACAATCCCTTTTGGTGGACCGCCGACGACAAATTTTTCAATTATGCGGTCGCCTCGAAACTGGGCCTGGATATTCCCAAGACGGTGTTGCTGCCGCAAAAATCCTATCCGGCAGATGTCGACATCAATTCCGAGTCGCTGCGGAATCTGGACTATCCCATCGATTGGGACGGCCTGCTCGATTACGTCGGCCGCCCGGCGTTCCTGAAACCCTATTCCGGCGGCGGCTGGAAACACGTCTACAAAGTCCACAATCGCGAAGAATTGCTGAAGGCTTACGACGGCACCGGCTCTACGTGCATGACCCTGCAGGAAAATATCGATTTCCAGCAATACATCCGCTGCTTTACTTTCGGCAAGAACGATATTCTTCCGGTGGTCTACGATCCCGGCCAGCGCCGCTACCTCATCGAGCACAAATATCTTTCCGACGAACTGGGGGCCCGGGTAGTGCGCGACGCCCAAACCATCAATCAGGCGCTGGGCTACGAAATGAACACGATCGAATTCGCAATTAAGGACGGCGTGCCTTACGCGATCGATTTTCTGAATCCCGCGCCCGATTTCGAGCGCGACCGCATCACCGAGTTTTATTTCACGCACGTTGTGGACCGCATGGCCAAGCTGGCCATCGACCGCGCCTTGCGCGGCGTTCCCTCCAATCCCTGGCCGCGCTGGGAAGAAATGCTCAAGATCGGCGCCCCTGCAGGATTCGTCGGCCAGCCAGCCGCAATTGCCAAGGCCGCTCCCAGCACATCCGGCGCCGCCGGCTTCGCGCCGGCGCCATCGAAGGCGCGGACCGGGCCAAAAACTTCATGAGCGGACCGGCCCGAGCGGCACATTCGCAAAATGTTCTGCCACCTGCCGAAGCGTGGAATCAACTTCTCCGGCACGACGTGGAATTGGCTCCTGCGTTCAGCAACGAACTGAATGCCCGCATGCGGGCCGAACGCCTGACCTTCGGCGACCGCGTGCACTGCCCGTTCATCCGGCCGTTTTTTCTGACCGCCGCAGACGAACAGCGCGTCCGTGAAATCGCCGAAGCGATCGCCGGGCTCGGCGAGCGCGTCGTAAAACAATCCCTCGTCGATCCTCGGCTGCTGGCGCAGTCTGCGCTCAGCCCGGAAGAGGAGCGTCTGGCGCGCATCAATCCCGGTTACGCTACTTCGAGCACCTCTTCGCGACTCGACGCGTTTCTGCTTCCCGATTCACTGCAATTCGCGGAATACAATGCCGAATCGCCGGCCGGCGCCGGTTATGCCGAAACGTTAGCCGAAGTTTTTCGCACTCTGCCGATCATGGAGCGCTTCTCGCACGAATATTCGGTCCGCAAATATCCGTTGATTAAATTGCTGCTTGGCGCGCTGCTCGATAGCTACCGCGAATGGGGAGGGAAGGCCACTCCGCCGGTGATCGCCATCGTCGACTGGCGGGAAGTCCCCACCTGGAATGAATTTGAAATTCTGCAGAAGCGTTTCCTTAAAGAAGGCGTCCCCACGGTTTTGTCGGACCCGCGCGATCTGGTTTTCGAAAATGGCAAACTCATCGCTCAGGGCCAGCGCGTCGATTTTTTGTATCGACGGGTGCTGATCAATGACATTATTGCCCGTCCGGAAGAATGTTCCGCGCTGATGAA
>Ga0307474_10002688_pt1 | contig 12789 bp, 9 predicted proteins | sample atmos_gasesECM1C_2_FD_203312 | JGI IMG/M metagenome (GOLD analysis project Ga0307474, IMG submission 203312) | Hardwood forest soil microbial communities from Morgan-Monroe State Forest, Indiana, United States - atmos_gasesECM1C_05 | ecosystem: Environmental > Terrestrial > Soil > Temperate... | reverse complement strand
ACTACAGCGTGTATTTAACCGATACGTTCGACCTCGTCGACGCATTGTCCGTCACACTCAACGGTCGCTACAACATCGCCAAGGTGGATCTCTCCGATCGCGATGGTGACGCGCTGAACGGCAATAACCGCTTCACCCATTTCGATCCGTCCGCCGGCGTTACCTACAAGATCCTGCCCGCCTTGACGGTGTATGGCAGCTACGCGATCAACAATCGCGCTCCCACCGCCAGTGAACTCGAGTGCGCGAATCCGGCCGCGCCGTGCTTGTTGCCCACGAACTTGGCTTCCGATCCGCCGTTGCAACAAGTCGTGTCGAAAACCGTCGAAGTCGGTGCGCGGGGCGCCCTATCCGACCGGCGTCTCGGCAAATTCGGCTGGGATCTCAGCGTCTATCGCACGAACTCCGAGAACGACATCTACGGCATCTCGACATCCATCGCATCCGGCTTCTTTCAGAACGTGGGATCGACGCGCCGCGAAGGCGCCGATCTCGACCTGACCTATCAAGCCGAGAAAGTTTCGGCGTATTTGCAATATAGCTATCTCAAAGCGACCTTCCGATCGGCGCTGCTGGAGCCCTCGCCGGCCAATCCGTTCCAGGACGCGAATGGCAACATTCAAGTGAGTGTCGGCGATGTATTGCCGTTGATACCGAAGAGTCGCGTGAAGCTCGGTGCGGATATCATGGTGCTGCCGCACTGGTCGGTGGGCGGCACGGTGAGCTACATAGGGCCGTCTTTTTATCGAGGCGATGAGGCAAATTTGAATCCGGAATTACCGGGCTACACGGTCGCCAGCTTGCGGACCTCATACCAATTCGGCCGGCATCTGCAGGTGTTCGCCAACATCCAAAACCTGTTCGACCGGCGTTACTCGACGTACGGTATCTTGGGCGACCCAACTGGCGTCGGCGCGCCGGGGGTGCCGGCCGGCGGCGAATTTGGAGATTCGGACGTCGATCCGCGCTTTCAGAGCCCAGCGATGCCGCGGGCCTATTTCGGCGGGGTGAAAATTTCGTTTTAGTCGTTGCGGATCCCTCTTTCGTGTAAATGCCGGTCGCCCTGCGCATCAAAAAGGGCCGCCTACCTCCAACACGGTTGTGGAGAGGTCGGAGCCGAGCAACTTGGCAAATTCTCCGGCCGCAATCGGTTTCTGAAAATAGTAACCCTGCCCCTCAGCACAATCTCGAGCTTGCAGGGCGAGAAACTGTTCCCGAGTTTCCACGCCCTCGGCGATCACCTCAAGATGAAAACTGCGTCCCAAATTAATCACGGCGCTGACGAGTTTCGAGTCGTCGGAATCCGTGCAAAGGCCGTGGACAAATGACTTGTCAATTTTCAAGGAATCGAGCGGAAACCTCTTCAAATAACTCAAACTTGAATATCCGGTGCCGAAGTCATCCAGCGAAAGATGAATGCCCATGCCCTTGAGTTCGCGCAACACGGCGACGGTGGATTCCGGATCCTGCATGAACGCGGTCTCAGTCAACTCGAACTCAAGATACTGCGACTCCAATCCGGTCTCCTCCAAGATTTCGCGCACATGTGCCACAAAGTGGGTAGATCGCAACTCCACCGCCGAAATGTTGATTGCGACGGGGATCGGCGCGAGACCCGCATCCAGCCACGATCGCCTTTGGCGGCATGCCTCGCGCAATACCCATCGACCGATGGGCACGATATAGCCGCACTGTTCGGCGATGGGTATAAAATTGCGCGGATAAACGACGCCTCGTTCCGGTTGCTGCCATCGAATGAGTGCCTCGGCGCCTGTGAGGGTTTCCGCAGAGAGATCCATCTTGGGCTGGTAATGCAAAACAAATTCGCCGCGATCCAGCGCATGACGCAGGCTGCCCTCGATGGATTGCCGCTCCAATGCATGCTGGTTCATGGTGGGTTTGAAAAACTGGTAATTGTTCCGCCCACTTTCCTTTGCATTCAACATCGCGATATCGGCATTCCTCACCAACGTCTCGGCATCCGTCCCATCATCGGGATAGATGCTGATTCCGATGCTCAAAGTAATCTGCAGATCGTGCGCCTCGAGCCGGTGGGGCATGCTCGCGGCTGTGAGGATCTTTTGCGCACTGAGGGCGGCATCTTCCGCAAGCACGACCGACGGAAGCAGGATCACAAATTCGTCTCCGCCTTGACGGCTGACGGTGTCTGAGCCACGCACGCAGCCGACCAGGCGCTGCGCAATTGACGCGACGAGTTTGTCGCCGATCAGATGCCCCAGCGAGTCATTGACGTGCTTGAAGCGATCGATGTCTACGAACAAAACCGCCGGATGTTGATGATGGCGGTGTGCCGCGGAGATTGCCTGGGTCAGGCGGTCGTTCAGCAACAGTCGGTTCGGCAGATCGGTCAGATAATCGTAGTGTGCGAGATGCGACATTTTCTGCGACATCGCACGCGCCTGTGTCACGTCGCGAAAGACCATCACTGCGCCGGTCACCCGTCCTCTGCGATCATGGATCGGCGCAGTGGAGTCCTCGATTGCCGACTCAATGCCGTCACGGCAAATCAGGACGCTGCCCTCCGGTAAACTCAAAGATATGTTGGTGCTGACGACCAAGGCCATAGGATCCACCGCACGGCGGTGATCCAAAACATCAACGATTCGAAATACTTGAGCAAAGGGCAGTCCGATGGCCTCAGACGCCGGCCATCCAGTCAGTGCTTCGGCAATTGGATTGAGAAACGATACGTTTCCCAGGACATCGGTGCAGACTACCGCATCACCGATTGAATCCAGCGTCACCTGCGCACGCTCTTTCTCTCTGAACAAGGCCTCGGCGTTCGACGAGCGCTCAAGCATGTTGCGTAGTGCCTTGGGGAGCAAGTAGCTGTCGAGATGATCCTCCAAAAGGTAGTCCTGCGCTCCGCGCTGCACGGCCAGCTTGGCAGCATCCTCATGCTCGAGACTGCTGAGCACGAGAATGGGAACGTCGGGCGACGTCTGAAATATCCGATCGAAAGTTTCAAGCCCGTGACTGTCGGAAAGAAACAGATTGACCAAGACCGCCGCTATGCGCTCTTTTCGGTCCTTGCGCAATCGCCGCACAGCCTCGGAGCACTGCTCCACCCACTCAACGTGGAAAAACCCCTCATTTGAATTGAAAAGTGCCTCTGTTACCCGCCTGGCCTTTGCGCTGTCGTCATGTATCAAAAGCACCGTTTGTGGCATTGCACGTTCCTTGCGCATCTACTGCATTGAACCCGCTTGGGTTTCTTCTTGTCTGTCTGGCAACGCACATTCAGCCGACACCACGGGCGGGCAAAAAAGCTTCGCCGCTCATGTATATACGTACAGTTCGAGAGTTGTCAACGAGGTGCCGCGTTGACAGCGCGCCAGCGTACAGACGGAAACAACAGATCGAGTTAGCATGGGGGTTTGCCGCTACCGACAGCGCCCCAGTGTGCACATCGCGCACATTAGATTTCTGAGGAGATAACATTTTGAAACCAAGGCAACGCGACACTACCACGCACAGAGACTTCGACGCCGAGTGACGCGCAATTGGGGCACTCGCACGACTCCGCGCGCGCCGAATCCGAAGCGAAGATGCGCGTCGATCGAGATTTGGAGCTCGACTTCATCAGAGAGTTCGCCACCGGCGGAGAATTGCTGATGGGTCTGGACGTCGACGGCCGCCGCGAGCGCATCAGGGTGGCCATCTATACCCACCAGTTGCCGCACATGCCGTTTCGCGGCGGACCGATGAACTATGCCGAGGCGTACGCAGAATGCTATGGAATGCCGCTCGAGATGCGCCGCACCGTTAGACACGAGCCCAAATCAGAGTCCGCGATGTCGACAAACTCTCCCGAAAAAAAGTCGACCCGCAGCGGCTGAGGATTCAGGCTTCGGTACGTTCGTCGGCCATGCATACGCGTTCCTTATGTTGCTACCAGTTCGACACCCTGACGCCCCGATTGGGAAGTTATTGCGCGGTTTCCCGGCGCATCTTGGCGACCTCGGCGGCACTTAGGTTCGAGGCACTCGACCCGAAGCGGGTCGTGACAAAGTTCGCGACGGCCGCGATGTCCGCATCCGAATAGGCAGCGCCGAAGCCCGGCATTTCCGTGACTCCGGCAGGACTCGAGCGCTTCATGCCGGCGAGCACGATTTGCGCCACGTTGGTGCCATGCGGATCGTTAACCGCGCGTGCGCCTGTCAAAGTGGCGTACTCACTGATATCGCTAACGCCGCTCCAGCCATGACAACTGGCGCAGGCCCCTTCGTACACCTGTTTGCCGCGCGACTCGGCCGTGGCGAGGCCCTCCTTATGCGAGTCCGGGGCAGCGGGCGCCAGGGTAGCGGGCAAATCGGAGGACGCGCTGCCCGGGATGCTGCGTAGATACGCCACGATAGCGTGGACATCTTCGGGCGCCAATTGGCTGAAGCTTTCATCCACCGCTTCGCCCATCGGACCGGCCGCAGAACCGTGACCGGCCGCGTGACCTCTCGTGAGATACGCAATGAGTTCCTCGTCATGCCAGGCGCCGACGCCGCTCGCCTTGTCGCTGCTGATGTTATAAGCGCGCCAGCCCGCGGTGAGTGCGCCACCGAATTTCTGGCGGTTGTTGAGTGCGAATGCAAGATTGCGCGGTGTGTGGCATTCACCGCAGTGAGCCAGGGCCTCAGCGACATAGGCGCCGCGGTTCCACTCGGCGCTCTTCTCAGCATCCGGCCTGAAGCGCTCGTTGGCATTGAACAAGGCCGACCATACGCCCATCGCCCAGCGCTGATTAAATGGAAATGCCAGTGCGCTCGGCTTGTTGGGTGAGTCGACGGGGGCGAGACTAAATAGGTACGCCTTGATTGCCAGGGCATCGGCATCGGTCATGTAGGTATATGAGGTATACGGCATGGCGGGATACAGATTGGCGCCATCCCGGCGGACGCCGCGATGCACGGCGGCGAGAAATTGCGCATCGGTGTAATTTCCGATGCCGGTCGCCTTGTCCGGCGTGATATTGGTGGAATACAGGGTGCCAAAGGGCAGCACGAAGGCGAACCCGCCCGCGTAGGCTTCGCCGCCTGTCGCGGTGTGGCATACCAGGCAATCCGCGGCTTTCGCGAGATACTCGCCCTTTTTGATCAATGATACTTGCGCAAGGGCTGCAGGAACGCCGCTGGGATTGGCCGCGTGATAATCCGCGAGATCGACTTTGCGGCCCTTGGAAAACGCCATCGGGCCCGGGCCCAGGACAAGGAAAAGCGCGACCGCGGCAACAAGCACCAGCACGGCGAGTGTGATCAGGAGCGGACGTCGTTTGCCCCGGTGCGGAGAAGGAGTTGCGTTCATGCCCTGGTGCTCCCAGCCAACAGATTTCGATCGATGGGCAGCCGCTTGAGCGCAATGCCGGTCGCGGCAAAAATCGCATTGCGCAGCGCCGGCGGCCCAGCCGTGGTGCCGGTTTCACCGACACCCCCGGGGGGCTCGCCGCTCTTGATCAAGTGCACGTCGATCTTCGGCATTTGATCGATGCGCAACATGCGATAGTCATTGAAATTGGACTGCTCGACCCGGCCCTTCTTGATGGTGATCTCGCCATACAACGCGGCGGTAAGGCCGAATACCAAGCCGCCCTGCAATTGAGCCTCCACGCTATCGGGATTCACGAGCGTTCCTACATCGACCGCCGTGGTGACCCGGCGCAGCAACACTTCACCGTGCTGATCGACCTCGGCTTCCACGACCGTCGCGATAAAGCTGCCGAAAGACGGTTGCACGCATACGCCCCGCCCGACTCTCGACGGCAGCGGCTTGCCCCAATCCGATTTGGCCGCGACCAGGTCGAGCGCCGCGAGGAGCCGCGGTTGCTTGCCCAACATGTCGCGACGGAACGCAATCGGGTCCTTGGCCGCTTTTCTCGCGAGCTCATCCATAAAGCTCTCAATGGCAAACACATTGTTGTTGGGACCGACGCCGCGCCACCAGCCGGTCGGCACGGCGCGCGGCTCGACTCTTAAGTATTGCACTTGGAAATCAGGAATGTCGTAGGGCATGTCGACGGCGCTGTCGACCGCATCACCATCGATTCCCTTTTGAAAGCCCGGCGGTAGCCAGCGCGCGATGATCGAGGCGCCGCAGACCTTGTATTTCCACGCCGCGACCTTGCCGTCCGCAAGACTCGCCGAAATTACATTACGATAAATCGGTCGATAAATATCCTGTTGGATGTCTTCCTCACGGGTCCACACCACTTTCACGGGCACGCCCTTCATATGCTGCGCGATGCGTACGGCATTCAACGCCATGTCGGGCTCCAGCCGACGGCCGAAACCCCCGCCTATCAAATGATTGTGGACCGTCACCTTGTCGATCGGTAAACCGGTGAGCGCGGCCGTAGTCTGTTGCACGCGTGCGATGATTTGAGTGCCGAGCCACAGTTCGCAGGAATCCTCCTTTAGCCAAACCATACAATTGAGCGGCTCCATGGTCGCGTGCGCCAAGAACGGCAATTCGTAGTCGGCTTCGAATCGCTGTCCTTTGGACAAGCCTTTCTCGACATCGCCCTGGGTTTTCGCAATCACGCCATCCTTGTGGCTGGCACTGCGAATGTCTTCCCAAATATCGGTGGAGGAAAGTTTTGCGTGCTCGCCCTCCGCCCAAGAAATCTTGAGCGCTTCCAAGCCCTTCTTGACGGCCCACATGTGATCGCCGACCACCGCGACCAGGTTGTCGAGCACGATGACTTGTCGTACACCGGGCAGCGCCTTGGCTGCCGCGTCATCCACATGCGCCACCTTGCCGCCAAACACCGGACAGGCGGCCAGAGTTGCGAATTGCATGCCCGGCACCATGGCGTCGATACCGTAGATCACCTTGCCGTTGACTTTGTTAGGCGTGTCGAAACGCTTCTGCGGTGTACCGACGAGCACGAATTTCGCAGGATCCTTGAGCGGCACGTTCTTCGGCGGCGTGATCCTGCCGGCCGCATCGATGAGCGCCCCGTAGCTCAGCTTGCGGTTGCTGGCGGCGTGCGAAACCTCCCCGCGGGAAGTCGTGCATGAGGCAGGCTCGACGTGCCATTGCTGCGCCGCTGCCTGCACGAGCATCGCCCGTGCGGTGGCACCCGCGGTGCGCAGCGGCATCCAAAAAGCCCGCAGCGATGTCGATCCGCCGGTGGCCTGAATTCCCAGCAATGGATTGGTATAAAACTTCTCATTGGACGGAGCGTGCTCGAGCAGGATTTTTGCGGGATCCGCATCAAGCTCTTCGGCGAGGATCATGGCGACACCGGTGTAGATGCCCTGCCCCATTTCCACTTGCGGCATCACGAGGGTGGTCGTTCCCGACTTGTCGATGCGAATGAAGGCGTTGGGCACGAATTTGCCCTTGGTGTCGTCCGGCGCTTGCTCCGGCTCGTTAACCGCGTGCGCGGGGACGTAAAAGGCCAGCAGAAATCCACTCGCCGCGGCACTCTTGATGAACTCACGGCGCGACGGTGAGAGGGAGATTCGCTTGCTCGCGTGCATCATAATCTCCTTACGAGGCGGCTCGATCAGCGGCGGCGCGCTTGACGGCCTCGCGTATCCTCACATAGGTACCGCAGCGACAGATATTGCCTGCCATGGCTGCGTCGATATCGGCATCATCGGGAGCGGGTGTCCTGGTGAGCAAGGCGCTCGCGGACATGATTTGTCCCGACTGGCAATAGCCGCATTGCACGACCTCGAGTTCCAGCCAGGCTTTTTGTACACGGGCACCCGCGGGGCTATTGCCCACCGCTTCGATCGTGGTGACGGCACGCTCGCCGACAGCACTGACGGGCAGGACGCAGGAACGCACCGCCTTGCCTTCGAGATGCACCGTGCACGCGCCGCACTGCGCGATGCCGCAGCCAAATTTGGTGCCCGTCATGGCCAAAACGTCGCGCAACACCCATAAGAGCGGCATGTCATCGGGAACATCGACTGCTTTGGATTCACCGTTGATGTTGAGGGTTCGAGTCTGCGGCACAGGGCTCTCCTTATGTTTTTTTGATGGCCGCCAAAACCTTGGCCGGCGTGAAGGGCACGGAGCGCAGCCGCACACCAATCGCGTCAAACACGGCATTGCCGATCGCGGCGGGCACCATGGCCGCCGTCGGCTCACCAGCACCCCACGGCACTTGATCAGGACGGTCGATCAGATCCATCACGACCTCAGGAACTTCGGGGAACCGCAATATGGGATAACTGGCCCAATCCACGCTCGTGACCTTGGATTGGCTGAACAGGAGCTCCTCTTTCAGCACCCGGCTTACCGTCTGCACCACATTGCCTTCGATTTGATTGCGCAAACCGTCGGGATTGATGATTTGACCGCAATCATGCGCAACAAAAAGGCGTTTGACGGCAATCTCGCCGCTATCGCGATCGACCTCGACTTCGCAGACCACGCCGGCATAGGTCCTCACCAGCTCGTACTTGGTGTAGGCGAGCCCGTGGCCCGTATGCTTGGCGCCGTGCGAGGACTTGGTCCATGTGCGCCATGCACTCAAGGTGGCCAGGCGCTCGAGCAACGCCTTGCCTCGGTCATCTTGCAAATAGCGCAGCCGCGCTTCGAGGGGATCCGTTTTAGCCTGCGCAGCAATCTCGTCAAAGAAGGATTCGTTCGCGAAGGAATTTTGCATGCGGCCGGGAGAGCGAATCCACGCCGGTTTGAAGGGCGTGCTCTCGAGCCGATGGGCCGTGGTCTTTACATTATCGATGGCGTAAGGAATGGCCAGGTCCTGAATGACACCGCCGGGACTCAAGGAGCCGAGACTATTCAGTCCCGCATGATCAGCACCGACCAAGGCGACGAATCCTGCACCCCCGTTCGGTATGAAAAGTTCGGATTCCCAGGCGGTAATCTTGCCGTCGGCATCGAGTCCCGCGCGCATATCGAGCAGCGTCGGCGGTCCCTTCGGGTCCCAGCCATGCTCATCGGCCCGCATCCACTGCACCCTCACCGGTGCATTGACCGCTCGTGCCAGCAGCGCGGCATCGGCCGCGGCGTCTTCATGGCCATTGCGGCCATAGCAGCCAGACCCGTCGATGTAGATGCAATGCACCTGCTCATCTTTGAACGAAAACATCGCGGCCAATTGTTTGCGCAGGTTGTGCGTTGCCTGAGATGCGCTCCAACACGTGAGATGATCACCGTCGAATCGCGCGACCGCGCAGGAGGGCCCGATCGAGCCATGCGTGTGGATCGCAAAATCATAGGTCGCCGCGAGGCCTTGCTTTGCCTCGCCGAGGGCTTTGGCGGAATCGCCGGTATTGCTGGTGACATCGTCTTTGACGATCTTGGTGCGGCGTACGTGATCCCACAACTCGAGGCGGTTGGGCAGCCCGTACCACTCCGACCAGGTGGCCGCCAAGCGCCGCGATCCCCGGATGGCCGCCCATTCCGTTTTCGCCACCACGCCGAGAAAATTATCCTGACGCACCACTTTGACGATGCCGGGAATATCTGCGATCGAGGCTTCATCGATGCTCAGCAGCGTGGCGCCGAGCGCCGGCGGCCGTATCACACGACCGTGATACATACCGGGCAGCACGAAGTCCTGCATATACGTGAATTGGCCGGTAATCTTGTCCGGTATGTCGAGGCGCGGCTGCGACTTTCCCACCAGCTTGAAGTCCTTGGGCGCCTTCAGAGGCGCCGTCTTGTCGAGCTTCAGTGACAGCCCTTGCTTATCGATGAGCGCGACCAATGCCACCGGCGCACCTTGTGGCGCGTATACCATACCGTCTTCGATGCGCAGGCTCTCCGCTGGAACTTTAAAGCGCCTGCCCGCCTCGATGAGCAGGGCGCGCCGTGCGGTCGCGGCCGCCTGCCGCAGTTGCACGCCGCCGTTCTGGATCGATAAGCTGCCGAAAGTGGGGCCTTGATCCGGCGTCAAGTCGGTGTCGCCTTGAATGAGAATAACTTTCGAGAATCCCACGTCAAGCTCGTCGGCAACCATTTGGGTCAGCGCCGTGCGCACGCCGGTGCCCAAATCGACCTTGCCTGAGAACACCGTCACGGTGCCATCCGGGTTAATGGCCAAAAAACTCTCGACGCTGCCGGGGTCTACAGGCTTCTTTGCCAGTTGCGCCGCGGCGAATCCGCGCCCGAGTGGAATCGCAAAGCTGACGATCAAAGCGCCCGACAATTGCAGCGCGGTACGACGACTGAAGACTGCCGCCATGAGCGCCCCTACTGCGCCGCGCGCATCACGGCGCGAACGATGCGCAGATGCGTGCCGCAACGACAAAGATTGGCGCCCAGCTCCTCGCGCACTTGCGCCTCGGTGGGCTTCGCCACGCGCTTCAAAAACGCGGCGGCCTGCATGATCATGCCGTTGATGCAGTAGCCGCATTGCACCGCCTGCTCATCGATGAAGGCCTGTTGCACGGGATGCAGGCCTTGTGGCGAACTCAACCCCTCGAGCGTCGTTACATTGCCCTTGATCATGCCGATCGGATAGACGCACGAGCGAATCGCGCCGCCGTTCAAGTGCACGGTGCAGGCACCACACTGGCCCAAACCACAACCAAAGCGCGGTCCGTGCAGCTGCAAATCATTTCTGAGGAAATAAAGCAGCGGCATCGCCGGATCATCGCTGTGCGCGACGACCTCTTTGCCGTTCACGCTAAATTGAAATTCCGGCATGCTTTGGACCTCGGCAGGCTATGCGCAGGTGCAAGTCTCGCTCCAAAACCACCGCTTAGGCAACTTCTTCCTGACTTTATCGCCGCCACATTCAGCAAGATCGTCCAATACCGGACATGAATCGCCAAGTGCCGTGCCGACCGGGCATACGCTCATGCAAACGTGATCTAAATGGCAGGAGTGCGGGCTGATACCCTCGTCATCTCACCACTCCCATGATCTTTCATTCCGAGCAGCCATGACCGATATCCCTCTCTACGCGGGCGCAGGACTTTTGGTCGGCACGCTGGTCGGTCTCACCGGCGTTGGCGGCGGCTCAATGATGACGCCGATATTGATGCTCCTGTTTGGGCAATCACCCTCGGTTGCGGTGGGGACCGATCTTCTGTTTTCCGCGACAACGAAGCTGGTCGCGACTGCTTCCTTCGGATTTAGTCGGCGTGTGGACTGGCCGATCGTCGGACGACTCTTGCTCGGCAGTGTTCCTGGATCCGCCGCGGTGGTCATCGGACTCTGGCTCGCGCGCCGCACTCCGAGTGCCGCCGATGCGATCACACTGCACGCCCTCGCGATCATTCTCCTGGTTACCGCTGTGGCACTCATCTTTCAGACACAACTTCAGCGCGTCGGTCTTAAGATCACCGCACGGGTACTCGCGCGGGTGGAGCGCCACAAACTCCTGCTCACTGCGCTTGCGGGATTGATATTGGGTGTCGCGGTGACGTTGACTTCAGTGGGGGCAGGTGCGCTTGGCGTTGTGATGCTGGTTGCGCTCTATCCCCTGAGGCTCACCGCAGACCGGCTTGTCGCGACGGATATCGCTCACGCTCTGCCGGTCACGCTGATCGCGGGCTTCGGGCATGCCTTGTTGGGCCACGTAAACTTCAACGTCTTGGCCGCCCTTCTTCTCGGCTCGATTCCAGGCGTATTGATCGCCTCGCGTATCAGCATCCGGCTGCCCGCCCGAATCACCCGCGTACTCATCGCGATAATGCTGGGAACCGTCAGTGAGCGCCTGCTCTTTGCTTGAGCCAGACGGGATCGTCGCTTTATTCGTGCAGACCACACTCGCGCTTTAGGCCAAAAAAGCGCAGTTCGTCCGCGCTCGTCACTTCGGCGAGCGAACGCGTGGTGTGCCAGTCGCCGATCGACACAAACCCTTGCTTCCACAGTGGGTGGTACGGCAGCTGGTGCTTTTCAAGATAACGGCCGATGTCTCGGTCGCTCCAGTCGAAGAGCGGATGGACTTTGTAGCGGCCGCGCTTGAATTCGATTGGAACAATTCGTGCGCGCGTCTTCGCCTGTGTTCGGCGCAGCCCGGCAAACCACGTTCTCGCATGAAGCTCATTCAGCGCGCGGTCCAAAGGTTCCTGCTTGTTGATGCGGTTGTAGCGCTCGATGCCTGTGAGGCCCTGGTCCCACAATTTTCCGAATCGGGTTTCTTGCCACGCTGGAGAAGACTCAGCACGGAACACTTTGAGATTGAGTTTCAGCCTTTCGGTCAACTCATCGATGAAGCTGTAGGTCTCGGGGAAAAGATAGCCCGTATCGAGCAACACGACCGACACTCCGGGATTGACCGTGTTCACAAGATGCAACATGACTGCCGATTGCGCGCCGAAGCTCGAGGTCAGTACATGCTCACCGGGAAGGAGTTCGAGGGCGCGCTCGACTCGCTGATACGCCGAAAGGTGTTCAATTGCTCGATTGAGTCCAGCGAGTTCCGGTGCAGTCTCGGGGCCAAACTCGTTCGACCACAATCGCGAGAGCTGCGCTTTTATGTTCATGTCTCGCCGTTGTTATGCGCCCTTGAGGCGCGTCGATCGCCGTGATTGTATCGTTCAGCAATACGCGTGCTTAGCTCAAAATTGCATTAGCCCATAACCGCGTCGATCGGTGGCAACAACTATGGTTATTTAATTCGAGCATTGGACGGCCAAGTCGGAATTCATAAGTATTCCCGTAATGCGATTCACACGGGTCTTGTTATTGAGCGCCCTCGTTGCTGGGTTTTCCGCCCATGCGCAGCAGAAGACCGGACCCGGCATCACCGGGGACGATAGCCTCACATGGCATGGCATTACGCTCTACGGCGTGATCGACGTCGGTGTCCAATACGATACGCACAGCGCACCCTTCACGCCCTAT
>Ga0307474_10002687_pt1 | contig 12790 bp, 10 predicted proteins | sample atmos_gasesECM1C_2_FD_203312 | JGI IMG/M metagenome (GOLD analysis project Ga0307474, IMG submission 203312) | Hardwood forest soil microbial communities from Morgan-Monroe State Forest, Indiana, United States - atmos_gasesECM1C_05 | ecosystem: Environmental > Terrestrial > Soil > Temperate... | reverse complement strand
ACCGCGTGTCCTCGCTCTCGCCGCTGCGGAACACCGTCCGCAAGACGAGGCGCGCGCCGTCGCGGGAGAGCTCGCGCAGCGTGGCGACGTCGGCACCGACGACGACCGCCGCGCCGGCCGCGCGCGCCGCCGCCCAGCCGCCGAGGGCCGGCAGGTCGCTCGCCTCGACGTAGGACATGCTCGCGTCGCGCGGGCCGCGCCAGGCGCCGGATCCCAGCAAGCGGCGCGAGCGGGCGAACGTCCCGCGCCGACCGAGCGCTGCGTCGCGCGCGGCGGCGGCCCGCCGGCCGAGCGCAAAGAGATCCTCCACGGGGGGCGCGGGCGCTTCGGACGCCGCGGGGCTCGAGGTCGACGTCGCGTCGGCGCCGGCGCTCATGTCGCGCCGCCGCCGCCCCAGCGCGGCATGAGCTGGTTGGGCAGGCCGAGTTGGTCGAGGACGCGGCCTACGACCGTGTCGAGCAGCGCCTCGATCGTCGTCGGGCTCGAGTAGAACGACGGCGCAGCTGGGAGCACGACCGCGCCCGCGCGCGTGACCGCCAGCATGTTCTCGAGGTGGATGGTCGACAGCGGCGTCTCGCGCACGACGAGCACGAGCTTTCGGCGCTCCTTGAGCATGACGTCGGCGGCCCGCCCGATGAGATCGTCGGACACGCCGTGCGCGATGCGCGCCAGGCCGCCCGTCGAGCAGGGGATGACCACCATGGCGTTCCAACCCGCCGAGCCCGAGGCGAACGGCGCGTGAAAGTCGCGCAGGCCGTAGCGCTTGAACGGATAGGGCGGCACCTCGCCGAGCTCGTGCTTCCACACCTCCGCCCCCGACGACGAGAACACGACTCCCGCTTGAAAGTCCTTCATCTGGCTCGCGGCCAGCACCTCCAGCAGACGCTTCGCGTAGATCGAGCCCGACGCGCCGCCGACGGCCACGACGAGCTTCACGACGCCACCACCAAAGAGGCGACGCCCGACGGGAAGAGCGGCTGACCGGCGACGTCGTCAAAGCCCGCCGCGCGCAGTAGCGCCTCGAGCTCGCCGCGCGAGCGGAACTGGGCGATGGAGTCGCGCAGGTAGCGGTACGCCTCGCGGTCGCCCGTGATGGCCCACCCGACGAGGGGCAGGACGTGGGCGTTGTACACGCGGTCGAAGAAGAAGCGTGGCTTGTCGGGCCGAAAGAACTCGAGGATCGCGAGGCGCCCGCCGGGCCGCACGACGCGCCGGAGCTCGGGGAGCGCGCGCGGCAGGTTGCGCAGGTTGCGCACGCAGAAGGCCGAGAACGCGCCGTCGAAGGCCGCGTCGCAGTAGGGCAGCGCGTGCCCGTCGGCGCCGTGCGTCTCGATGACGACGCCCGCGGGGAGCTTTTTGCGGCCCGCGCGCAACATCTCGCGCGAAAAATCCGCCGCCGCCACGCGCGCCCCGGGCGCGCGGCGCACGATCTCGAGGCCGCCGTCGAGCGTCCCCGCGCCGAGGTCGAGCAAGCGCGGCGCGCCTCCCAGTCCCTCGAGCAGCCGCGCGATGGCCTTCTTGCGCCAGATCCCGTCTACGCCGGCGGACATGATCCGGTTGGCGGCGTCGTAGCGAGGGGCGACGCGGTCGAACATGCCGCGCACGTCGTGGCCGCCCTCGGCGAGGCTCGTCGTCGTGGCGGCCGTCACGGCAGGCCCAGCTCTTTGTAGATGGCGTCGACGCGCGCCATCACGGCGGGCGTCATCTTGAGGACCTCCGGCCACTCCCGCGTGAAGCCCTCTTCCTTCCACTTGCGCGTGGCGTCCACGCCCAGCTTGCCGCCGAAGCCGAAGGCCGACGAGGCGTGATCGAGCACGTCGATGGGCCCCTCGGCGAAGAAGACGTCGCGCTTGGCGTCGATGTTGTTGAGGGCGCGCCACGCGACCTCGCGCACGTTCTGTACGTCGACGTCGTCGTCGACGACGATGATGCACTTCGCGAACATCATCTGTCCCATGCCCCATAGCGAGTGGCAGATCTTGCGCGCGTGGTGCGGATAGTCCTTCTTGATCGACACGACGCACAAGTTGTGGAACACGCCCTCGATGGGGAGATTCATGTCCACGATCTCGGGGAATGTCATCTGCAGGAGCGGCAAAAAGAGTCGCTCGGTGGCCTTGCCCAGCCAGGCGTCCTCTTGCGGCGGCGGTCCGACGACGGTCGTCGCGTAGATCGGCTGCTCGCGACGCGTGATGCAGGTCAGATGAAAGACCGGGTAGTCGTCGGCGAGTGAGTAGTAGCCCGTGTGGTCGCCGAAAGGCCCCTCGCGGCGGAGCTCGTCGACGTCGACGTAGCCTTCGAGCACGAAGTCGGCGGACGCCGGCACCTCGAGGTCGACGGTCTTGCAGGCGACCATCTCGACGGGCTTGCGGCGCAGGAAGCCCGCGAAGAGAAACTCGTCGATGCCGTCAGGCAGTGGCGCCGTCGCCGCGTAGGCCAGCATGGGATCGCCGCCCAGCGCGACGGCCACGGGCATGCGCTGAATGCCGAGCTCCTTGTAGCGGCGCATATGGCGGCGGCCCGTCTTGTGGAGCTGCCAGTGCATGCCCGTCTCGCGCGGGCCGTAGACCTGCATGCGGTAGCAGCCGACGTTGCGCGTGCCTTTGTCCGGGTCGCGCGTCACGACCATGGGCAGCGTGATGTAGGGGCCGCCGTCCTCGGGCCAGGTCGTGAGGATCGGCAGCTTCGACAGATCGGGCTCGCGCTCGACGACCTGCTGGCACGGCGCCGTCCGCACCGTCCGGGGCATGGCCGAGGCGACGCGCGCGACCTTGGGCAGCATGCGGACCTTGTCCATGAGCGACACGGGCGGTTGGGACTTCACGAGGGCGCCGATGGCGCGCGCGTGCTCTTCCAGATCGTCGACGCCCAGGGCCCACGACATGCGCCGGCGCGTCGCGTACGTGTTGATGAGCGCGGGGAAGCGCGAGCCCTTGACGCGCTCGAAGAGCAGCGCCGGTCCCTCCGCGCGCATCGAGCGCTGCGCGATCTCCGACAGCTCGAGCACGGGATCGATCTCGCGCGTGATGCGGCGAAGCTCGCCGCGCTCTTCGAGGTAGCTCACGAAGGTGCGCAGATCGTTCCAGTGCGCCGGCACGCCGGGCGCGCCCGCGCCGATCGCCACGCCGAGGCTGTCGGGCGCGAGCGCCATCAGGACTTCCTCTCGACCGACAGCACGGCCAGGTCGCGCAGCGCGTCCCGGAAGGGCGAGGGCGGCACGAGTTCGAGCTCGATCACGGCCTCGGCGGCGAGCGCGAGCGCCTTGTCGCGCGCGAGGACGATGCCGCCCGCCCTCCGCGTCTCGGAGAGGATCTCGGCGGCGACATTCGCGGAGACGCCTTTGTCGCCGAGTTGCGCGCGCACGCGCCGGCCGAGCGCGGGATCGGCCTCGCAGGCGAGGAGGACGGGTAGGGTGAGCTTGCCCTCTTGCAGGTCAAGGCCCACCGACTTGCCGGCGGTCGCCTCATCGGCGTCGGCGTCGAGCACGTCGTCGGCGATCTGGAAGGCTCTCCCAAGCGCGCGCCCATAGCGCTCGAGCGGTCCGTCGAGCGCGGGCCCGACGGCCCCGCCCACGCGCGCGCACCAGGCGATGAGCGAGGCGGTCTTGCGATCGATGACGCGGAAGTAGTCCTCGACCGTCGCGTCGGGGTTTCCGGCGCGCTCGAGCTGCGCGACCTCGCCCTCGGCCATCTCGGTGACGGTCGTCGCGAGCGACTGCACCATGGGCAGAGAGCCCGTGAGGGCCACCGTCTCGAGCGCGCGCGCCAGGCAGAAGTCGCCCACGAGGACGACGATGCCGTTGCCGAAGACCATGCGCGCTGCCGGGCGCCCGCGTCGCACCCGCCCGTCGTCGACGACGTCGTCGTGATACAGCGTCGCCGTGTGGATGAGCTCGGCGGCGCACCCGACGGCCACGCCGAAGTCCACGGGCGCGCCCGAGGCGCGCGCGCTCAGCACGGCGAGCAGCGGCCGTAAGCGCTTGCCCCCCGCGCCCAGGAGGTGCGCGCCCACCTGCGGGATGGCCCCCACGGGGCTCTCGAGGCGCTCGGCGAGGCGGGCCTCGACGAGGCGCATCTCTGCCCCCACGAGCGCCACGAGGTCCTCGACGAGAGGACGCGGCGGGATCCGCGGGGGCGCGCTCGAGCCGACGACCGACATGGCCGGTATATTGGTCAGGGAGGGCAAGCGGGTCACGACCTTTCTAAATATTCAAAATGAATTGAAAGTTCGCAAGAGGCAAAGTCACGCGCCGGCATCTTTCATCGCCGCGCGCGCGCGGCCCGCCGGCGCGGCGCGGGGGCGCGTGGACGCCCCGTGGCGGTCTGCGCGGCGGCGGGAGGCGGCGGCTCGACCTTGAGCACGTCGCGGAAGCGGCCCACGTCCATCGTGAGCTGGCCGAGCAGCATGTCGAGCAGCGTCTCTCCGAGAGCGCAGATCTCGTGCAGGCGCTCCAGCCGACCGGCCGTGAAGGCCGCTTCGGCCGCGAGTTTGCGCGGCGCCGCGTCCTGAGCGGCGCGCGCCATGGCGACGCCGTGCTTGACCGCCTCGACGGCGGCGCCGATCTCGCGGCGCTCGCGCTCGTTGAGGACACCCGAGATCATCTTCCAGAAGTCCGTCTCGGCCTGGTAGTGCTCGCGCCGCTGGCCGCGCACCCAGACGCGGTGCACGACGCCCCAGCGCCCGAGCGCGGCGAGCGTCATCGACGCGCTGCCCGCCGAGATGCCGAGCCGCGCCTGGATCTCCGCCTGCGGCAACGGCTCGTGCGAGAGATAAAGCAGGCCGAAGGCGCGGCCCATCGTGCGCGTGAAGCCCCAGAACTCGGCGATGCGCCCGCAGGTGTCGATGCCCAGGTCGCGCGCGCGCCGCAGCTCGTCCTCGGGCATCGCGGCGGCGGCCATGGCGGCGTTCTTATACGGCCTCGGCGGGCCGTTCAAGCCTCGACACGGGCACGAGGCCGGCATCGTCGCGCGCCGCGAGTTGGCCGCACGCGGCGTCGATGTCGTCGCCGCGCGGCGTTCGGATGTAGACGGCCATGTTAGCGGCGCGCAAACGTTGCTGGAAGGCCCGGATGCGCTCGGCGGACGGGCGCTCGAATTGCGGGCCCTGGAACGGATTCCAGGGGATGAGGTTGAGCTTGCAAGGCATTCCCCGCAGCAGGCGGACGAGCCGGTCAGCGTCGGCGTCGCTGTCGTTGACGCCCGCGAGGAGCACGTACTCGTACGTCACGCGCCGCCCGTGCGCGAGCGGGAAGCGACGCGCCGCTTCGAGAAGCTTGGCGATGGGCCACTTGCGGTTGACCGGCATGATGCGGTCGCGCACCTCGTCGGTCGTCGCGTTGAGCGAGATCGCCAGGTTAGGCGCGGGCGAGAGGAGCCCGAGCTTCTCGATGCCGGGCACGAGCCCCGCCGTCGAGACCGTGATCCGCCGCGGCGAGAAGTGCAGACCCCACGGGTGTTGGAGAAGCGCGAGCGCGCGCGTGACGTTCTCGAGGTTGTGCAGGGGCTCGCCCATGCCCATGAACACGAGGTTCGTGGGCCGCCGCCCCGCGAGCTTCGCAGCGCGGTAGACCTGCTCGACGATCTCGCCCGCCGAGAGATTGCGTCCGTACCCGAGCGTCGCCGTCGCGCAGAAGCCGCAATCCATGGCGCATCCCACCTGCGAGGACACGCACAAGGTGAGCTTGTCGCGCTCCTCGTCGTCGTCCGGGATCAGGACCGACTCGATGGCACGATCGTCGAAGGTGCGGAAGCGCAGCTTGCGCGTGCCGTCACGCGCCTCCTGCACGAGGTCGGCGCGCAGGGGGCGCAGAGGCAGCCGCGCGGCGAGCGCGTCGCGCTGCGCCTGCGGCACGTTCGTCATCTCGTCGACACTCTCGACGCCATGCTCGTGGAGCCACCGGAAGACCTGCTCGCCCCGGTAGGCGGGCGCGCCCTCTGCGCCGAGCTCGGTCGCGAGCTCGGCGGCCGTGAGGGAGCGAAGATCGAGATCCATTGGGCGCGCGCGAGACTAGCGCCGAGCGGGCCCCATCGCCAGTGCCTCGCCGTCGCCGCTCAGCGCGCGCGGCGGCGCCGCGTCACGGCCACGCCGACGACGCCCAGCAGCCCGAGGGCCCAGGGGACGCCGTCGCGGCCGGCGTCGGGGTCGAGCGCGCAAGTGCAGCCGCCGCCACGCTGGCCGAGCTTGGTCAGCGTCTGTCTGCATTGGCCGTTCGACACGCACGTGCCCACGCCGTCGGCCGTCGTCGTGCACACGTAGCAGTCGCCCGGGCACTGCATGAGGATGCAGGGATCGGGCGCGCATTTGCCCGTCGTCGAGACGCAGCGCTGGCCCGCGGCGCACTGGAACGCCTGACACGTATCGAGCTTGCACTCGCCGCTCGCCGGGTCGCAGAACTGATCCTGACGGCACGCGACGGTCGCGCACTTGTCGTCGTTGCACTGGCCGTTCATGCAGCTCTGCCCGGCGGGGCACTTGCCGGGCGGGCAGAGGCTCTGGCACTTGCCGTCGCTGCAGTACGTGCCGTCCCCGCACTTCACGCCGGCGCACTTGTCGGCCTGGCACGAGCCCTTGTAGCAGAGCTGTCCCGGATCGCACCCCAGCGTCTGGCAGTCGAGGCATTGCCCCTGCATGCAGACGGCGGGCGCCGTGCAGACAACGCCGGCGCACAGATCGACGCACGCGCCGGTGTTCTCGTCGCAGTGTTGCCCCTGCGCGCAGGTCACCTGGGCGCAGCGCTCGGGCACGCAGAACGTGCTCACGCACTTGTACCCGCTCGGGCACGAGAACTCGCCGCCCTGGCAGACGAGGGTGCAGGCCCCCTCGCGACATGCGAACTTCGACGGGCACGTCGCGTTGACGTCGGCCTTGCCGTCGCAGTCGTTGTCCTTGCCGTCGCAGATCTCGGCGGTCGGCCCCGTGCAGCCGTCGCACACGAGCCCGCCGTTGCGGCACACTGTCTTGCCGGCCGTGCAGACGCCGACGCCGACCTGCGCCGGCGTCTCGTTCGGGCAGAGGCAGGGGACGCCCGTCCCGGGCACGCCGTCGTCGATGAGGCCGTTGCAGTCGTCGTCCTTGCCGTTGCAGATCTCGGGCATCGGCATGCTCACCGCGTTGCAGATGAGCTTACCGTTGACGCAGGCGGTGATCCCCGTGGTGCAGGCCCCGATTCCGTTGCCGCACGCGACGCCCACGCCCGGCAGCGGGCCGTTGTCGACCTGGCCGTCGCAGTTGTCGTCGATGTTGTTGCACACCTCGGGCGACGGCGTCACGACGGGCGCGTCGCAGACGGTGCCGTTGCCGTTGCCGTTGCACGCGAGGATGCCGCCGCGCTTGCACGCGCCCACGCCGTTGTTGACGCACGCGCTGCCCACGCCGAAGCCCTCGTCGATGTTGCCGTCGCAGTTGTTGTCTATCCCGTCGCAGATCTCGGCGGGCACGGCGCAGCCGCACGGGCCGCCGCATTGGTTGGGGGGCAGACCCTCGTCGACTTGGCCGTTGCAGTTGTCGTCCTTGCAGTTGCACGTCTCGATGGCGCAGTGCTGCGCGCCCGTGCCCTTGAGGTTGTCGGCGTCGTTCGGGTTGTTGGAGACGGGGCACATGTTGCTGACGCCCTCGTCGATGAGCCCGTTGCAGTTGTCGTCCTTGCCGTTGCAGACCTCCGTGGGCGGCACCGTCGCCGCGATGATACCCACGAGCGCCGCCTTGACGGCCGCCGTGTCGGTGAGCGTCACGCGGATGGCCGCGCCCGTGCCGCCGGCCTTGGCGATGGCGTCGTTGGCCGCGCTCGTGCTGACGTCGGTGAGCACGTACGTGCGCACGGCGGAGGTCACGTTGAGCTGACAGGCCTGGACCTCGGGGTGGAAGGCCGTGTAGCCGGTCTGCGCGCAGGTCGCGAGGTTGAGCGTCGCGTTGCCCGCCTTGCCCGTGTCGCACGTCTCGTCGCCGTCCGTCACGAAGATGATGATGTTCGTGCGGCAGGCGCCCTTGGGGTCGGCGGGCTTGACGAAGTTGTCGAAGTACATGCGGGCGTAGAACAGCGAGCGTCCGATGGGCGTGTACCAGTTCGCGTGCGTGCGCAGCTCGGGGTCGTTGATCGTCGCGACCTTGCCGGCGTCCTCCGTGCCGTCGATCCAGCGGTAGACCTCGCTGAGGTTGCCGTCGGCGGGGTCGAAGCCGGCCGCCACGGGCTTGGTCGCCGCGGGGCGCTTCGTGACGTCGACCACGAGGGCGCGGCGGTAGCCATTGTCGAACCAGGGCGCGTAGGCCGTCTCCGTCGTGTGCGTGGGCAAACGGCAGCCGCACTCGCAGCCGCCGCCGCAGTTGCCGTTGCACCCCACGGGCAGCGCCGTCGTCGAGTCGTTGCCGTAGTGGCCGTTCGGACAGACCGGGTTCTGGCCCGGGTTCTCGAGCTCCGGGTAGCGCATGAGGCCGAAGTTCGCCTCGTCCGTGCCGACCTGCGCGAGCGCGTCGCGCAGCGCTTTCTTGAGGCTGAAGATGCGGCAATTCGTACCGTTGCCGTTGCAGAGCGCCGTGCCGTCGTCGGTGTCGTTGTGGAGCATCGACCCCGACGTGTCGAACACGACCAGGATGTTGGGGCGCAGCGACTGTGCGCGCGCGCCGCCGCCGAGGCCGAGAGCCGCGACGATCACGGCGGCCGCCGCGGCGAGCCGACCCGTCTTCACAACACCCAACAAGCCCGACGTCGACCGCGCGTCACGGCAGCATCCCGGTCTTACAGCAGCGGAACCCAACCGAAGGCAGACGCACGGGCACCGAGGGCGCTGGCGTGGACGCGTCGCACTGCAGTCCCGGGGCGCGCGTCGCGGCCGGCGTCACCGAGTTGTCGACGAAGCTCGCGATGTCGTAGGCGCCGCCGCGCAGCTCGTAGGGGCCGGCCGTCGACGTCGACGCTGCGCCCGAGACGACCCACTCCTTGACGTTGCCGCTCATGTCGTAAAACTCATCGCCGGCCGCCGCCGACTGGTCGGAGACGCACATCGTCGCCGCACCCGTCGGGATCGTCGCCGCGGGGTTCGGCTGCGTGTAATCGTAGCCGTTGCAATTCGTGCCGCTGTAGGTGTTGCCGTAGGGGAAGGTCGTGTTGCCCGAGCCGTTGCAGACGTCGAACCACTCGGCCGCCGTGCAGAGGCGCCAGCCGGACCCGGGCAGCCCGATCTTCTCGCAGGCCGCCTCCGCCTCTTCCTTCGTGACGTTCGTCCAGGGCTGTCGGCCCGGCACGGAGCACGGGCGGCGGGTCGAGTCGAAGCCGTGGTCGGTGGCCGTGGCGTCGTAGCGCGTGGCCTCGTAGACGAACATCGTGACGTTCTGGGCCGCGACGTAGACGATCTTGTCGTCCGTCGTCCGGTTGGCCTGGGAGTCGAGCTCGTCGACCTCGCCGTCGCAGTCGTCGTCCTTGCCGTTGCAGACCTCGACGCCCGGCGCCTTCATCGAACCCATGCAGTGGTGGCCGGTCGCTTGCGTGTTGTCGCAGACCCAGACGCCCGTGCCCGCGCAGGGGCCGGTGCCGACGACGCAGGCCTTGCCGATCTCGAACGGCTCGTCGGTGAGCCCGTCGCAGTCGTTGTCGAGCCCGTCGCAGCCCTTCGACGTGTCCTCGAGCTCCTGGTAGGTCGTCGGGTAATTGCAGACCCAGCCGCTCTGGCCCATGCACGTCGGCATCGTGCCGGAACAAACGCCCTTCGTCTTGCAGGTGATCGTCGCGGCCCCGACGTTGTTGTCGACGGTGCCGTCGCAGTCGTTGTCGAGCCCGTCGCAGATCTCGACGCCGCCGTTGGTCTTCTGGCAGGCCGTCTCGCAGCCCGGCACGTTGGGGTCGCGGTCGTAGAAGCCGGCGAGGCAGGCGCCCTGCGTGCAGACGCCCGTCTTGCAGGTCGCGGTCGCGAACGGGAAGGAGCAGCGCTTGTTGCAGCCGCCGCAATTGTCGATATCGTTCTGGAAGTCGAAGCCCTCGTCGACGGTGCCGTTGCAGTTGTTGTCGAGCCCGTCGCAGGACTCCACGCCGCCGTTCGATGGCTCGCACTCGCAGCCATTCGAGAGATTCTTGTCGGCGTCGACGAAGTCACCAACGCACGTGATCTTGCAGGCGCCGCCCGCGCAGCCGGGGACCGAGTTCGCCGCCGTGCAGTTGTTGAGGCACGTGCCGCAGTTGAACGGATCGGTCTGGCGGTCGGGCGAGGCCGGATCGCACAGCTGCACGGCGCCGCCCGCGCCGCCACCCGCGTGGCCGCTTGCGCCGCCGCCGGCGTCCATGCTGCCGCCCGTGCCCGCGACCCCTGTGACGTCCACGCTGGCGTCCGGCAGCGGGAGAGCGTCGACGAACGGCGTGCCCCCCGTCCCCGTGGCGCTCGCGTCGATCGGCTTGAGCGTTCCGCCGAAGTCGTAGAGGCGGTCCTTGCACCCGCCCGCGAGCATCACGACGAGCGCAGGAAGGCAGCTCGTGCGAAGTGACAGCAAAATGCGCGACCTAAGAGAACGAAGCGCGAAGGTCATAAGTAGGCTTGCCCCACTATAGACCAGTTTCAAAGGGGCAGAAATACTACGTCGCGTATCCAAGCAACGGGAGGCGCAGCTTCGCCGCACCGGCTCTCCTTGCGGAGTGGTCTGCGGGAGGGGCCCGCGGCCGAGACCGAACGAAGCGAGCGAGGTGGTGGCTGGGGGGGGGAGGGGCGCCCTCCCCGCGCCGAAGCTAAAGCTCGGCGCCCGTGAAGAAGAACCCGAGCTCGAGCTTGGCGTTGTCCGGGCTGTCGCTGCCATGGACGGCGTTCTTCTCGATGTCGGTGCCGTACTTGGCGCGGATCGTCCCCGAGGCGGCCTTTTTTGAGTCGGTCGCGCCCATGACCTCGCGGTACTTCGCGATGGCGTTCTCGCCCTCGATGGCCATGACGACACACGGGCCGGATGTCATGAATTTCACGAGATCGCCGAAGAACGGCCGCGCCTTGTGGACGGCGTAGAACCCCTGGGCCTGCTCCTGCGACAGCTTGAGGTAGCGCAGGCCGACGATCTTGAGGTGGCTCTTCTCGATGAGGTCGATGACGCCGCCGATGGCTCCCGCGGCCACGGCGTCGGGCTTGACGATTCCAAACGTTCTTTCGAGCGACATGTGATTCTTTTCTCCTGGTGGGCTTACGAAATCAACGGCGCGATGGTCTTCCCCAGATCCGCGGGCGTCGCCGCGATGGCGATGCCCGCGTCGCGCATGGCGGCCATCTTCTCCGCCGCCGTGCCCTTGCCGCCGCTAATGATGGCGCCCGCGTGACCCATGCGCTTTCCGGGCGGCGCCGTCTGGCCCGCGATGAAGCCCGCGACCGGCTTCTTCATGTTGGCTTTCACGAAGCGCGCTGCTTCCTCCTCGGACGTGCCGCCGATCTCGCCGATCATGAGGACGCCCTTGGTCTGCGGATCCTTCTCGAAGAGCGCGAGGCAGTCGATGAAGTCCATGCCCTTGACGGGGTCGCCGCCAATGCCGATGGCCGTCGACTGGCCGAGGCCGAGCGTCGTGAGCTGGTGCGCCGCCTCGTAGGTCAGCGTGCCCGAGCGCGAGACGACGCCCACCTTGCCGGCCTTGTGGATGTAGCCCGGCATGATGCCGATCTTGCACTCGCCCGGCGTGATGATGCCGGGGCAGTTCGGGCCGATGAGCGTCACGCCGGTGCGTCCTTCGAGGGCCCGCTTGGCCCTCACCATGTCGAGCGTGGGGATGCCCTCGGTGATGCACACCACGACGGCGATGCCGGCGTCGGCGGCCTCGAGGATGGCGTCGGACGCGCCGGGCGGCGGGACGTAGATGACGGTGGCGTTGGCGCCCGTGTGCTTCACGGCCTCGGCGACGGTGTCGAACACGCGGAAGCCCTCGTGCGTCGTGCCACCCTTGCCGGGGGTGACGCCGCCCACGACGTTCGTGCCGTACTCGCGCATCTGCTTGGCGTGGAACGTGCCGGCCGAGCCCGTGAGGCCCTGGACGATGAGCTTGGTCGATTTTCCAACGAGGACGGACATGGCTACTTGGCCCCCTTGACGAGCGCGACGATCTTCTGGGCCCCGTCGGCCATGTCGCCCGCCGTCGTGAGGGCGAGGCCCGACTCGGCGAGCATCTTCTTGCCGAGCTCGACGTTCGTGCCCTCGAGGCGCACGACGAGCGGCACCTTGAGCCCGACCTGCTTGACGGCCGAGATCACGCCCTCGGCGATCGTGTCGCACTTCATGATGCCGCCGAAGATGTTGACGAAGATGCCCTTCACCTTGGCGTCGGCCGTGATGATCTTGAAGGCCGCGGTGACCTTCTCGGCCGTCGCGCCGCCGCCCACGTCGAGGAAGTTCGCGGGCTGGCCGCCGAAGTGCTTGATGGTGTCCATCGTCGCCATGGCGAGGCCGGCACCGTTGACCATGCAGCCGACGTTCCCGTCGAGCGTGATGAAGCTGAGGTCGTGACGCTTGGCCTCGATCTCGGCCGGGTCCTCCTCGTCGAGGTCGCGCAGTGCCTCGAGCTCCTTGTGGCGGTAGAGGGCGTTGTCGTCGAAGGTGACCTTGGCGTCGAGGGCGAGCACGCGGTTGTCCTTGAGGACGACGAGCGGGTTCACCTCGAGGAGCGAGGCGTCGAGCTCGACGAAGGCCTTGTAGACGAGGGTGAGAAGCTCGGCGGCGTTCTTGGCGGCCGCGCCCGTGAGCCCGAGGCCGTACGCGAGGTTGCGCGCCTGGTAGCCGGCGAGCCCGACGACGGGATCGACGATCTGCTTGAGGATCTTCTCGGGCGTCTTGGCGGCGACCTCCT
>Ga0307474_10002686_pt1 | contig 12794 bp, 12 predicted proteins | sample atmos_gasesECM1C_2_FD_203312 | JGI IMG/M metagenome (GOLD analysis project Ga0307474, IMG submission 203312) | Hardwood forest soil microbial communities from Morgan-Monroe State Forest, Indiana, United States - atmos_gasesECM1C_05 | ecosystem: Environmental > Terrestrial > Soil > Temperate... | reverse complement strand
CCGACCTCCATGTCGTAGGGCTCGAGCACCACGCAGCCCGCGTCCGACCAGTAACGCTGCAGCGCGAAGATCAGCTCCTGGAATGTGCGTGGGGCGCGCCCGATTCTCATGCGCGAAGACTCACTGCGGCCAAAGAGCGCGCGAGTATACGGCGCCGGCAACGCCAACTGCGCACGCCTCATGCACCGCACCAAAACGGTGCCCGGAGGCCGGTACGCCTCTCGGCAGACCGGATCGGCTTATCAGTTCGGTGCGCTCTGAGTGCGGTGTCGCACTATCTCGGTGCAATAATGTCAGGTGTCCGCACCATCACGGTGCGGCGAAATGCGGGAACGCTACGTAACTAGTTGATTCCTTGAGGGCGAGCTCTGGCACGGGCCCTGCAGAAGCACAGCACTTCGTCGGGGGCCAGTAGGTTCGCGGCGAGTTACCCCTTTCCCGGAGGCGATATGACACCCAGCGATGTTCTGAAACTCATCAAAGAGAAGCAGGCGAAATTCGCAGACCTGCGCTTCACCGACACGCGCGGCAAAGAGCAGCACGTGACGATTCCCGCGCGGCTGGTGGACGAGGAATTCTTCAGCGACGGCAAGATGTTCGATGGCTCCTCGATCGCCGGATGGAAGGGCATCAACGAGTCGGACATGATCCTCATGCCCGAGGCGGCGACCACGATCATCGATCCGTTCTTCGAAGAGACGACGGTCAACATCCGCTGCGACGTGATCGAGCCGACCACCATGCAGGGTTACGAGCGCGACCCGCGCTCGCTCGCCAAGCGCGCCGAGGCCTACCTCAAGTCCACGGGCATCGCCGATAACGCGCTCTTCGGCCCCGAGAACGAGTTCTTCATCTTCGACAGCGTGCGCTATGGCAACGACATGCACGGCTGCTTCTACTCGATCGACTCGGTAGAAGGCGCGTGGAATTCCCCCCGCGAATACCAGGAAGGCAACAAAGGCCATCGCCCGGGCGTCAAGGGCGGCTATTTCCCGGTACCGCCGGTGGACGCCTATCAGGACATCCGCTCGGCGATGTGTCTCGCGTGCGAAGAGATGGGACTCAAGGTCGAGGTTCACCACCACGAAGTCGCGACCGCTGGCCAGTCCGAGATCGGCGTCGGCGCCGGCACGCTGGTGCAAAAGGCCGACCAGGTGCAGATCCTCAAGTACGCGCTGCAGAACGTGGCGCACGGCTACGGCAAGACCGTGACCTTCATGCCCAAGCCTCTGGTCGGCGACAACGGCACCGGCATGCACGTCCATCAGTCGCTGCAGAAGGAAGGCCGCGCACTCTTCGCCGGCGACAAGTACGGCGGACTCTCGGATATGGCGCTCTACTACATCGGTGGGATCATCAAGCACGCACGGGCGCTGAATGCCTTCACCAACGCGAGCACCAACAGCTACAAGCGCCTGGTGCCGGGCTTCGAGGCTCCGGTGTTGCTCGCCTACTCGGCGCGTAACCGCTCCGCTTCGATCCGAATTCCCTGGGTGTCGAGCCCAAAAGCCCGCCGCATCGAGGTGCGCTTCCCGGACGCGAGCGGGAATCCCTACTTCGCCTTCTCGGCGATGATGCTCGCGGGGCTCGATGGCATTCAGAACAAGATCCATCCCGGTGAGCCCGCCGACAAGGACCTCTACGACCTCGAGCCCGAGGAAGCGAAACACATCCCGACCGTCTGTCACTCCCTCGACATGGCGCTCGACTATCTCGACAAGGATCGCGAGTTCCTGACGCGCGGCGGAGTCTTCACGAATGACGTGATCGATGCCTACATGGGACTCAAGATGCAGGAGATCACGCGCTTTCGCATGTCGACTCACCCGGTGGAGCTCGAGCTCTACTACAGCTGTTGACAGGCCAACAGAGGTTGACGATCCGAATGCACCTGTGGAACTCCCCGCGGGTCGCTGCACATCGCGGCCGAAAGGGCGGCGGTGTGGCAGCGGCTGCGGAGAAGGGGGCGCGGGTAGCGGCGTTTGTGAGACGCTGCTACCCGCTTTTGTCGCGCGCGCCCTGCGGCGCTATGCTGAGGGTCGATGCGCCGAACCTTCTTTACCTTAATCTCGATCGGCTGCTCTTTCGCGGCAGCGGTCGCGCTCGCGGGCACGGTCTACAAGTGGGTCGACGAGAACGGCGTCGTTCACTACAGCGACCAGCCGCACCCGGGAGCACAGAAGATCACGGTCCGGGAAGTTCAGACCTACAAGGAGCAGTCGGGCGCGAGCCCCGCCGCACCGCCGGCGCCGCCCGTGCCGGTCTCAGCCGCATCGAGCGGTTATCGCGGCTGCGCGGTGACCGCGCCGCAGGCGGACGAGAGCTTCGCCAACCTGGACTCACTCACCGTCGTGGTGCAGACCGATCCACCGCTGCACCCGGGAGACCAGATCTTCGTCACCTACGACGGCGCGCCGCTCAATGGCAATGCGGCTACCGGCGGCCGGTTCACGATCTCACCCCTCGATCGCGGCACGCACACGCTGCAGGCGGTGGTGCGCGATTCCACCGGCAACGTTCTCTGCTCAGCGCCGGGCATCACCTTCAACGTGCACCAGCCCTCGACTCAGAGCCCCACAAATCCTATCCGGCCGCACTGACCGACTCCGCGGGCGCACCCCGCGATCGCGGGCCCCATGGCGGCTGAGCTCGCACCTCCGTCGGCACTCGCGCACTTCGATCCGGCCGACCTGCTCGATGCGCTCTCGACCGGCATCGTCATGCTCGATGAGCAGCTCTGCCCGGTGTACGCCAACGTCGCCGCACAGGATCTGCTCGCCTTCAGCCTCAACAAAGCGCGCGGCCGCCCCTTCACCGAGCTGCTGCACGAGCCCGAGGGACTCGGCGGGATCCTCAAGCGCGCACTCTTCGCCGGCGAGGGCATCGCGGACCGCGAGCTCACCGTGCGCCCGGCCGGCGCGCCCCGCGAAGCGCGCACGCTCGATGTGACCATCACGCCGCTCGGGGCGCTCACCGGCACGCACCTGCTGCTCGAGCTCGCCGACACCACGCAGCGACAGCGCATCTCGCGCGAGAACGACCTGCTCGCGCGCCTCGACGGCAGCCGGCTGATGGTTCGCCAACTCGCCCACGAGATCCGCAATCCGCTCGGCGGACTGCGGGGCGCGGCGCAGCTTCTCGAGCGCGAGCTGCCTCACCCGGAGCTGCGGGAATACACCCAGGTCATCATCGGTGAGGCCGATCGGCTAACCGGGCTGGTCGACGCCATGTCGAGTCCCAGCCGCGCGCCGAACAAGGTGCGGCTCAACGTGCACGAGATCTGCGAGCACGTCTATCACCTGCTGCGTGCCGAGGCGGCGACGACAGTGTTGATCGAGCGCGACTACGATCCGAGCCTCCCCGAGGCGCCGCTCGATCGTCATCAGCTGATCCAGGCGCTGCTCAACGTGGCGCGCAATGCGCTGCAGGCCGTCGGCGACCGCGGCCGCATCGTCCTGCGCACGCGCGCGCGATCGAATGTCAGCATCGGTTCCGCGCTCCATCGGCTGGTCGCGAGCGTGCAGGTCGAGGATGGCGGTCCGGGAGTTCCGGCGCATCTGCGCGGCTCGATCTTCTACCCGCTCGTCACCGGGCGTGCCAACGGCACCGGCCTCGGGCTCGCCGTGGCCCAGGAGCTGGTGACACGCAACGGCGGAATCATCGAATTCGAAAGCCAGATGGGGCGCACCGTGTTCACGCTGCTGCTGCCCCTCGGAGAGGAACCATGAACAGTGCGCTGCGGGTCTGGCTGGTCGACGACGATGCCTCCATTCGCTGGGTGCTCGAGCGGGCGCTGCGCAACGGCGGCATGGCGCCGCGCGCCTTCGAGGCCGCCGAGCCCGCGCTCGATGCCCTGCGTCGCGATACCCCCGACGTGCTGATCACCGACATTCGCATGCCGGGCGCCTCGGGGCTCGAGCTGCTGAAACGCATCCGCGATGCCCGCCCGGCGCTGCCGGTCATCGTAATGACCGCTCACTCGGACCTCGGCAACGCCGTGTCTGCCTACGAAGGCGGCGCGTTCGAGTATCTGCCGAAGCCCTTCGACATCGATCAGGCCGTGGCCCTGGTGCGGCGCGCGGCCAACGCGGCATTCAGTGGCGGCAACGATGCCGGCGGCACACCCCGCATACCTGAGCTCCTCGGCCACGCCCCGGCGATGCAACAGGTGTTTCGCGCCATCGGACGGCTGGCACGTTCTTCGGTCACCGTGCTGATCACGGGCGAGTCCGGCACCGGCAAGGAGCTCGTCGCCCGGGCACTGCACGAGCACAGCCCGCGCTCGGGGCGACCGTTCGTCGCCCTCAACACCGCGGCGATTCCGGCGGACCTGCTCGAGTCGGAGCTCTTCGGACACGAGCGCGGCGCCTTTACCGGTGCGGACGTACAGCGGCGCGGGCGCTTCGAGCAGGCCGACGGCGGCACACTGTTCCTCGATGAGATCGGCGACATGTCGCTGCCGCTCCAGACACGGCTGCTGCGGGTGCTGGCAGAGGGTGAGTTCTATCGAGTCGGCGGCCAGACGCCGATCCGCGCCGACGTACGCGTGATCGCCGCGACCAACCAGAACCTCGAGGAGCGTCTCTCGCGCGGCCTGTTCCGGGAGGATCTGTATCATCGCCTCAACGTGATCCGTATCGAGCTGCCGCCGTTGCGCGCGCGAGCCGAGGACATCCCGGACCTGCTCAATCATTACATGACCGTGGCCGCACACGAGCTCGGCGTCGAGCCGAAGGCGCTGGCCGCGGATACCCTCGCGCGACTCATCACCCACGACTGGCCGGGCAACGTGCGCGAGCTCGTGAACCTCTGCCGGCGGCTCTCCGTGCTCGCGCCGGGAAGCGAGGTGCACCTCGCCGACCTGCCTGCGGAGCTCAGCGGCAGGGCCGTCGCCGGACCGCGCGAGGCCGACTGGGCCCTGGCGCTCGCAGGCTGGGCCGAGCGGCATCTGACCAGCGCGGGCATGCCGCTCCTCGATGCGGCCCTGCCGCAGTTCGAGCGCGTGCTGATCCGCATGGCCCTCAAGCGCACGCAGGGGCACCGTCAGGAGGCGGCGAAGCTCCTCGGTTGGGGGCGCAATACCCTCACCCGCAAGGTCAAGGAGCTCGGCATGAACGGCGCCGCGGAGGGCGATGCGTAATCGCAGACGCGTAGTCTCGATCGCGAGAACCCGGTAAGGTTCGCCCGCGCAATTATCGCGCGGCGTGCAGTGACGGTGGGAGTCGCTGCCGGTTTGCGGAGCGTGGCGGTGTCGGACTGGCATCTGGTGTGGCAGATCAGCTTTCTCGGTAATTCGCTGGACGCCTGGGCGCTCTCGGTGATCGTCTTCCTCGTCACGATCACGGTACTGCCGCTCGCCAAGCGCTTCATGACCGTTCAGCGGCGCCGTCTCGCCCTGCGCCGCCCGGGGCAGGTGCACTACGCCATCGACCTGACGGCGCTCCTCGTCGCGCGCACCAGCCGTCTGTTCCTGTGGGGTGTCGCGGTCTGGCTCGGCTCGCGCGACCTCGTCTTCCCGCCGCGCCTCGAGCGCTGGCTCACCGTCGGCCTGGTGCTGCTCTTCTGGATGCAGGCCGCGCTCTGGATGATGACGGCCGTACGTTTCGCGGTCGACGCGCGACGGCTGCGCTCGACCGGGCCCGACACGTTGCTGAAGAGCTCGATGGAGGTGATTCTCTTCGCGGCCGGCATCCTCATCTGGGGAGTGGCGCTGCTGCTCGCGCTCGACAACCTCGGCGTCGAGATCAAGCCGCTGCTCGCGGGACTCGGCATCGGCGGCATCGCGCTCGCACTCGCGGTGCAGACGGTGCTCGCCGACCTCCTCGCCTCGCTGTCGATTGCGTTGGACAAGCCTTTCGGTCTTGGCGACTTCCTCACCGTCGATGACGTGCAGGGCTCAGTCGAGCACATCGGCGTGAAGAGCACGAGACTGCGCAGCCTCTCCGGAGAGCAGATCATCGTCGCCAACTCCGACCTCCTCAAGGCGCGGGTACGCAACTTCGGCCGCATGCAGGAGCGGCGCGCCTTGTTCCAGCTCGACGTGCACTACGAGACGCCGGTGGCGACACTCGCCGCCGTGCCACGCGCAGTGCGCGAGATCATCGAGGGCACGCCCGACACGCGCTTCGATCGATGTCATCTGCTGCGCTGTACCGACAAGGCGCTGCAATTCGAGGCGGTGTACTTCGTCACTCGCGCCGACTTCAAGGCCTACGCCGACGCGCAGCAGAGCATCAACCTGCGCATTCTCGAGCGCTTCCGCACCATGGAGGTGACCTTTCTGGCGACGTCACCGCGACCGGTGCGACTGCATCCTCCGCAGACACCGGCGCAGGACATCGGCGGCCAACAGCGATTGCTGTAGGCCGCCTCGAGATGAGCGCGACGATCGACGCGACGAGCGATTCCCGTCAGTGGCCGGCGAGCAGCCGGTCGAGGTAAGCCGCGAAATCACCGTAGGGCACGGCACCTGCCATGCGCAGGCCGTCGAGCTGACCGCGGGACGCACGTCCGATGACGAAGGTGGGCGTGCCATTCACGCCGAGCGCACTGGCCTGCGCCGCGTTGCGGGCGATCGCAGCCTCGTACTTGTGCGAGGTCACGCACTGCGTGAAACGCGGCACGTCGAGCCCGAGCGCCTGCGCTTTGGCGAGGATGGAAGCATCGTCGAGCTTCATGTTCCGCGCGAGCAATGCTGCGTGCATCGGCCAGAACTGGCCCTGCTCGCCCGCGCAGTGTGCGGCTTCAGCCGCAGGGCGCGCCGCGGAGTGGATCTTGAGCGGGAAGTCGCGAACGATGAAGCGCACCTTGCCGCTCGCGACGTAGTTGCGCTCGAGCGCGGGCCAGCTCTCGGCCTGAAAGCGCCGGCAAAACGGGCACTGGTAGTCCGTGAACTCGACGACCGTGACGGGTGCGGTGGCGCTCCCGCGCGACTGCTCGAGCGCATCGAGCGGCATGCGTACCGGCACGCCCTGCCCGGCGCCCCCGACCGCGGTCGCAGCGGTTGCGGTGAGACTGGTGATGGACAGAACGAGGGCAAGCACGCGCTGTGCAAAGATGGACCGGAACCTGGGCAGGAAGGCGGACCGCACCGTCATCATCCTGACACCGCACAATCAGCGATTTCGTTGGTGGCGCGCAGCGTGCCGACCAGGTCGGTCGCGTTGGCGAGCCCGTGCGTGCGCAGGTACGCGCGGATACCCGCGTTAATCTGCTTGCAGGCCATCGGGTCGTAGAAGAGCGCCGTGCCGACTCCGACCGCGGTGGCGCCGGCGATGATGAATTCGAGCGCGTCCGTGGCGCTCACGATGCCGCCCTGGCCGATGATCGGCACGCCGTGCGGGCGTGCGACCTCGTAGACCTGGTGCACCTTGAGCAGTGCGATCGGCTTGATCGCCGGCCCCGAGAGCCCGCCCTGCACGTTGCCGATGATCGGCCGGCGGTCCTCGACGTCGATCGCCATCCCTGCGATGGTGTTGATCACGGCGAGTGCATCCGACCCCGCTTCGATGCAGCGACGCGCATTCTCGCGGATGTCCGTCTGGTTGGGAGAGAGCTTGGTGATGAGCGGCTTCTTCGTCACGCGGCGGCAGGCCGCGACCACCTGTGCCGACATCTCCGGGTAGTTGCCGAAGGCTACACCGCCTTCCTTGATGTTGGGGCAGGAGATGTTGATCTCTATCGCATCGATCGGCGAGTCATCGAAGCGCCTCGTGACCTCGACGTACTCCTCGATCGTCGAGCCGCAGACATTCGCGATGAAGCGTGTCTCGGCGAAGTCGAGCTGCGGCAGGATGCGGCCGACTACCTGCTCGACGCCGGGGTTCTGCAGGCCGATGGCGTTCAGCATGCCGGCGGGTGTCTCCCAGACGCGGTGCGGCGGGTTGCCGAGCCGCGCCTTGCCGGTTGTGCCCTTGAGCACGATGGCACCGGCGTCGCGGTTGGAGAAGCCTTCGATGCGGGTGTACTCCTCACCGAAGCCGACGCAGCCCGAGAGCAGCACGATCGGCGAGGCAAAGTTCAGCCCGCAGAAGAGATAAGAGAGTGAGTCCGCGGAGGCGGCCGCCGGAGCGAGCGCGGCGGGCGCTGGTTTGAGGCTCGCCATGGCGCGCATTATCGCACGCGCGCAGAGCTACCGCCGCAGGCGCCCATGTACCACATTGTGCTGTTCCAGCCCGAGATTCCGCCCAATACCGGCAACGTCATCCGCCTCGCCGCCAACAGTGGCGCGACGCTGCACCTGGTGAAGCCGCTCGGATTCGAGCTCACCCTCAGGGCGGTGCGCCGCGCCGGTCTCGACTACGAGGAGCTGGCACGAGTGCACGTGCACGCGGGCCTCACGGCCTGCCTCGCCGCTCTCGGCGAGGCGCGACTCTTCAGCATCGAGACGGGTGGTGCGCATCCCTACAGCGAGGCGCGCTTCGAGAGCGGCGATGCGCTGCTGTTCGGCTCTGAGAGCCGCGGGCTGCCCGCAGAAGTGCTCGTGCAGGTGCCGCGCGACCGGCAGCTCGCGATCCCCATGCGCTCGGGAAACCGCAGCCTCAATCTCTCGAATGCGGTGGCGATCGTCGTCTACGAGGCCTGGCGGCAGGGGGGATTCGCGGGGGCTGCTAATGCGCATCCGTCTTAGCACGTGCCGTCTTCGCGTCGGGAGTACGTGCCGCCGCGTCGGGGTGTTCCTGTCCACGGCGGTCGAGGGGGCTGCGCACCCCACGGGCGCCTTTCGCCATGACGTGCGTATAGATCATGGTGGTCTTCAGGTCGGCGTGGCCGAGGAGCTCCTGTACCGTCCGGATGTCGTAGCCGTCTTCCAGCAGGTGCGTCGCGAAGCAATGTCGGAATGTATGGCAGCTCGCCGGCTGCGTGAGTCCGGCCTTGAGCACCGCTTCCTGCACCGCCCGCTGGACGACCTTCTCGTGCAGGTGGTGTCGCACCGGGACGCCGGCATAGGGGTCGCGACAGAGGCTCGCCGCAGGAAACAGATATTGCCATCCCCATTGCCGCCCGCTATGCGGGTACTTGCGCGCGAGGGCCAAAGGCAGCGAGACGCCGGGCTGCTCCCGACGGCGCTCCTCCTCGTACCAGGCGCGCAGCCGTGCCAGGTGTGCGCGTAGCGGAACATCCAGCGCCGCAGGCACCATGGTTACCCGGTCTTTGCCGCCCTTGCCATCGCGGACGACGAGCTCGCCGCGCTCGAGCGCGAGGTCCTTGACGCGCAGGCGCAAGGCCTCCATCAGGCGCAGTCCGCTCCCATAGAGAAGGTTGGCGATGAGCCACGATGCGCCCTCGAGCCGCGCGAGGAGCGAGCGGACCTCGTCGCGAGTCAACACCACGGGCAGGCGTTTCGCGCTTTCCGCACGGGTGACGTTGTCGAGCCATGGGAGCTCGATCCCGAGCACCTCACGGTAGAGAAAGAGCAGCGCCTGTAATGCCTGGTTCTGAGTCGCGGCGCTCACCTTGCGCTGCACCGCGAGGTAGGTGAGGAATTGCTCGACCGCCGGTGCGCCGAGCTCGCGCGGCTGGGTACGGTGATGGAAGTCGATGAAACGGCGCATCCATTGCAGGTAGGCCTGCTCCGTGCGTAGCGCCAGATGGCGCGTGCGCATGCGCTCGCGAGCCGCAGCGAGCACTTCTGGCGCTTGCTGCGCGGGTCCGATGGGATTACGCAAAGTCGTCATGAGATGGCGCGATGGCAGCAGAACACTCCCGCGGAATCCAGCGCGATATGTCACCCGTTTGTGAGGATTTGCCGGGCAAACCGTCACCAGTACCGCGAGTGGCAGGCGCCTTCCTATATAATTCGCCCGTGGCGCGCATCCGCCGGCAACCATAGGGTCAGCGGCATGACGTGGTGGGGCTGGGTCATCGCAGGCGCGGTGCTTCTCGGAGCAGAGCTCACTTTCGTGAGCGCGCAGTTCTATCTGGTGTTCATCGGCAGCGCCGCCATTCTGGTGGGACTCATCACCGTCGCCGCAGCACCCGCGACCTGGCTGCAGTGGGCGCTGTTTGCGGTGCTGGCGATCGTATCGATGCTGACGTTTCGCAGCCGCGTCTACCAGAAATTTCACCATGCATCCCCGCGAGTCGACGCAGGGCCGCGCACCGGAGGACTGATCACTCTGCAGGTCCCACTGAACGCGGGCGAGACATGCCAGACGGAATACGGGGGCGCTTACTGGACGGTCCGTAACGACAGCGACCTGCCCATTCCGTCAGGCGGCCGCGCCCGCGTGATCGGTGTGCGGGATCTGACACTTCTCGTAAGGCCTGAGGGCTAGTTAGTCACAGGGGCCACGCACAGTCATGTACGCCTCCTACGTCTTCATCGCCATGGCGATCATCGTCGTGATCGTCGTCTTCCGCACGGCAACCGTTGTGCCGCAGCAGAGCGCCTACGTCATCGAGAACCTCGGCAAGTACAGCCGCACGCTCCATGCGGGGTTCCACATCCTGATTCCGTTCGTGGAACGCGTCGCTTACCGGCACAACCTCAAGGAGCAGGCGCTCGACGTCCCGGAGCAGATCTGTATCACGCGCGACAACGTGCAGGTCGGCGTCGACGCAGTGCTCTACATGCAGGTCCTCGACCCGCACCTCGCCTCCTACGGCATCACCAACTACGGCTTCGCCATCGCGCAGCTCGCGCAGACCAATCTGCGCAGCGAGATCGGCAAGATCGAACTCGATCGGACCTTCGAAGCGCGGGCCACGATCAACGCCAACGTCGTCTCGGAGCTCGACAAGGCATCGGGCGCGTGGGGCGTCAAGGTGATGCGCTACGAGATCAAGAACATCACACCGCCCAAGGACGTCCTCTCGGCGATGGAGAAGCAGATGCGCGCCGAGCGCGAGAAGCGCGCCGTAGTGCTGACCTCCGAGGGCGAGCGGGACGCGAAGATCAACCAGGCGGAGGGCGACAAGCAGCGCGTCATCAAGGCATCCGAGGCCAATAAGCAGCAGCAGATCAACGAGGCGGACGGCCAGGCCGCGGCGATCCTCGCGGTCGCAACCGCCACCGCGGAAGGATTGCGCCAGGTGGGCAGCGCACTCAGCGAACGCGGCGGCATCGAAGCCATGCAGCTTCGCATCGGCGAAGAGTACGTGCGACAGTTCGGCAAGCTGGCAAAGCAGAGCACCACTCTCGTCGTTCCCGGCAACCTGTCCGATCTCGCCTCGGTCGTCAGCATGGCGAACAGCATCATCCGCAGGCCGCCGTCCGAGCAGCCGCGCGCCGGAGATTCGTCGGCTACGTCACCACGAAAGTGAGGCGGATTGGTCAACGGCGAGGCGTGAGAAATCAGGTGGTTGCGAGCTCTCCGGCTGCAAACAGGACCGAACTGCCGTGTTACGACCCGACGGATCGGTCAACGAATAGAGTTAGGGGACAGATGGACGGGGCAGCTGTCATCGAAACGCTTAAAGGAGCATTCCCGCTCTTTCCGCCCTTTCCGCTGCCTGCTATGTCGGTCCACCAGGCTCATCTTGCTGATGACTCGCTGAGTAGAAAGATCCCTGACGACGAGTGGGCGGTGGCAGGCGCATTGGACGCCGGCCGTACCTGGATGGACTTTTCAGACGCCGACCTGGTGCAATGTCGGGAGGGTCTCGCTCATTTTGATGAGGATTCGTTCGTCTACTATCTACCGGCTTTTCTTGGTTTTGCGGTGCGCCACTCCGATGAAGAAGGATCGCAGGACATGCGGTTTCTGGTCGGTAGTGCCCTGTTTGCGGTTACCGACCTTTCTGCATACAGCCGCGGTCGGTACAACAAACTCACTTCGACTCAACGTGATGCCGTCGTGCAATTCCTCGAATACATGGCGCAGCATGCCGTGTATCCATTGCCTGAGCGTGCCGAGGAAGCTCTGAGGGTGTACTGGAGGACACCTGAGGCGGGTAAACCCCTCATCCTTGTCCCCTAACAATCGTTGGAAGGGTCCGTGAAGCGCTTGCGGCTTGGCGCCTCGGGCGCTGAGAGATTGTGCGCCCTCGGCGCCATCGGGCGTCGGTGCCCGGCCCCTCAACTTCACCGTTAGGCCGCCCCGCAAGTCCACCATGTCGTCCAGCACTCTCCTTGGTCTTGCGCTTATCGTGGTCTTCGTGGCTTCGGCTGCAATTTTTTGCGGGCGGCGGCGCACATTTCGCGTCTATCTTTTGCTCCTAGGCAGTGCCGTGGTCCTCGGAGTCGTCAGACTGGCCTTTTCTGCTCTATCGGTCCCAGGGACTCAGATCACTCTATCGCTTGTTCTGTTCTACTTGGCACTCCTTCTACCCTTGGGCGTGCTGTATGGGCTTACGCCCGGGCTGTTGGTGAGGCGCGGAGCCTCAGATTGGCCGATCGTTAAGGCCACGCTTATCACGAGTGTCGTTGGAATTCCGCTGTGGTGGTACTACTGTTTGTTACTAATCTGCCGAAGCGGAGACTGTTGAGGCGAATGAGTACTCCACTGGGGCGCCCTAACAATCGTTTGGAGGGGTCCGTGAAGCACGGTAGTGTCGCCGCGGATGCGGGAAAGCAGTGTGCATCCGCGGCTCCAATCGGGCGCCTGCGCGCGGCCCCTCAACTTCACCGTTAGACGGCATCCTTCATGTGGACACACCACGTAGAGAGTATCCGGCTTGGTTGGGTGCAGAGGGCCACACTGTCGTCAAATGGCACGCCCCTGTCTTTCGGAGAAGCACTGCGTCTCCTCGATCGAGATGCGTCATTTCGGGAGTACTTAACGCAGCTACTCGCTGGCAGCACGAACGCCGCCTTCCGGTGGGAAACCCCACCGATCTCGGAAACCAGTCTC
>Ga0307474_10002685_pt1 | contig 12801 bp, 6 predicted proteins | sample atmos_gasesECM1C_2_FD_203312 | JGI IMG/M metagenome (GOLD analysis project Ga0307474, IMG submission 203312) | Hardwood forest soil microbial communities from Morgan-Monroe State Forest, Indiana, United States - atmos_gasesECM1C_05 | ecosystem: Environmental > Terrestrial > Soil > Temperate... | reverse complement strand
ATTTGTTACGACTCACTGGAGTGTGGTCTTAGCGGCACAAGGCCGATCGCCCGCGGCCGATGAGGCGCTGGAAAAGCTTTGTCGCACTTATTGGTGGCCCCTGTATGGATTCGTTAGGCGAACCGGTTACAAGCCCGAGGAAGCGCAAGATCTGACCCAGGGTTTCTTTGCCATGCTTCTCGATCGCCGCGATATTGATGCGGTCCGCCGCGAGAAGGGTCGTCTGCGATCGTATCTGCTCGTTTCGCTGAAGAATTTTCTGGCGAAGGCACGGCGTCGTGAGATGGCGATAAAGCGAGGAGAAGGTCGGGCGCTCGTTCCGCTCGATGAGTTGCTCGCGCGGGAACGCTCCGATCTCGAACTGGCAGATAGGCTGACCGCGGACCGAATTTACGAGCGTCGCTGGGCGTTGACTCTATTGGAACAAGTGCTCGCCCGATTAGAGACCGAGTATAAGTCCGCCGAAAAGGCAAAGTTGTTCGACCACTTGAAAGAATTGCTCTCGGACGAACCTGGTCGACGATCTCAAGCAGATATTGCCACTGGATTGGGAATGACCGAAAACGCAGTGAAGCAGGCATTTCATCGATTGCGTCAGCGCTATCGACAACTTTTGCGTGACGAAATCGCTCAGACTGTGGCGGTGCCTGGAGATGTAGAAGATGAGCTGCGGCATTTTATTTCAGTGTTGCAGGCGTAACCCGTGGAACAATTTCGAGCAGTACATAGCAAATCTAGAGACCAATTGAGCACCGCCACGAGCAGAGTAGAGAGAGTTTGTGCAAAGTGCGGGGCGACCGTCTTTGCCGACGCGCCCGGCGGATTTTGCAGCGTGTGTCTCTTCCGAACTGGGCTTGGATCGGTCGATGACGAGAAAGACGGCGCGCAGGAAGCGAGCCGAATGCAGATGGAGTTCGGCGACTACGAATTGCTGGAAGAGATCGGCCGCGGCGGGCAGGGCGTCGTTTATCGGGCGCGCCAAAAGAGTCTCAACCGCACGGTTGCGCTGAAGGTTATTGGGCTCGGTCAATGGTCGACCACTCCGCATTTGAAGCGTTTTCGTCATGAGGCCGAAGCGGCGGCGCGCCTGGACCATCCGCAGATTGTTCCGATTTACGAAATCGGCGAGCGCGACGGCTCGTGCTATTTCAGCATGAAATTCGTCGAGGGCGGGCAACTGGACGAAATCGTTAGACGCGAGCCGATGCCGCCCCGGCGCGCTGCGGAATTGTTGGTGAAGATCGCGCGGACGGTCCAGTTCGCGCATGACCACGGGATTCTTCACCGTGACATTAAGCCAGGAAATATTCTGGTCGATAATAATGGCGAGCCGCACCTAACTGACTTCGGTTTGGCGCGCCTCATCGAACAGGAGAGTACAATTACCAATTCATTCGACGTTCTTGGAACTCCAAGCTACATGGCGCCAGAGCAAGCCGCAGGTCACACCAAACAACTGACCGCCGCGGCAGACGTTTACTCGTTAGGAGCGGTTTTCTATCAAATGCTGACCGGCCAGCCGCCGTTTGCCGGCGGGACGACCTACGAAACGATTCGATTGGTCATGGAAACCGAGCCGCGCAATCCACGAGTGCGGAATCCCAAAGTAGATGTCGATCTTGGCACGGTTTGCTTGAAGTGTTTGGAGAAGGATCCGAAGAGGCGATACGAAACGGCGGAAGCGCTTGCCCAAGATCTCGAGCGTTGGGTTAGACACGAGCCAGTTCGGGCGAGACCAGCCAACGTTTTTACTCGCACACGGAAATGGATTCAACGCAATCCCAGCACTGGTGTCGCGGTCTTGGCGCTGATTGCGCTGGTTGTGGTGATTGGCGGAACGATGTGGAAAAGAGAGCTCACTCCGCCTACGCCGATCAAGAGCATCGCCGTGCTGCCGTTTGAGAACCTGGGCGAGGACAAGGCGAACGCTTATTTCGCCGATGGAATTCAGGACGAGATTTTGACGCGCTTGTCGAAGATTGCGGACCTGAAAGTCATTTCGCGCACTTCGACACAGAATTACAGAACCCGACCGAAAAATGTGCCGGAGATCGCGAGGCAACTTGGGGTGGCCCATATTTTGGAAGGCAGCGTGCAGAAGAGCGGCCAGACTGTGCGGGTAAACGTGCAGTTAATCAAAGCTGCTAACGATTCCCATCTTTGGGCCGATACCTTTGATCGAAAACTGACGGATATTTTCTCGCTTCAGAGCGAAGTGGCCAAAGCGATCGCTGATCAGTTGCGCGCGAAGCTGACTGGTCAGGAACAACAAGTGATCTCCGCCAAACCAACAGAGAACCCAGAGGCCTATGACGCCTACCTGCGTGGTCTGGCTTATAGCCTGAGAATGATATACGCGCCGGGGAATGCCCTTAACGCGCGGAAATATCTTAAGGAAGCGGTGCGGTTGGATCCGAAATTCGCCCCAAGCTGGGCCTTGCTCTCATACGTGGATGCGCGTGGCTATCTCACCCGGAACCTTCAACCAACGCTCGCGCTCCGCGAAGAGGCGCGACAAGCGGCTGAAACCGCGCTGATTATTCAATCTGATCTTGGCGAAGCGGTGGTAGCCGAAGGCTACTATCACTACGCATGTCTAAAGGACTATGACACTGCGGAGCAGTACTACGAGCAGGCCCGTCCGCTGCTGGCGAATAGTAGCCGTATTCCTGAATCGTTAGCGTATGTCGCGCGCAGGCGCGGACAGTGGGACCGGAGCGAATCCTATTTCAACGAAGCCGAGCGGCTGGATCCGCGCAATGTCTATCTTCTTACCCAGCACGCCCAATCCTATATCTTACTTCGTCGTTTCCCTGAAGCACGGCGAAAGCTTGATCAGGTTCTCAATATTACCCCGGACGATCCCGACGCGATTGCGATAATGGCAAGTGTCGCACAGGCCGAGGGCGATTTGCGGCTGGCTGCTTCACTCCTTGCTCGGTTACACCTCGCGACCGACGACCCCAGCGCGTTAGAAACACAGGTTTATCAGGCGATTCTGGAGCGCCGCCCAGCATCAGTTATCGCTGGCCTAAAGGAAATAGTGGCCAAACCTGATTCAGCGTTGGGTTATTACAATGGCGAACTGCGTTGGTGGCTCGGTTGGGCCCAAGACTTGGCCGGCGATCATGCCGCTGCCCGGCAAAATTGGCAACAAGTGCGCAGCGAACTGGAGCCTTACTTCAAGGAACAGCCCGACAATAATGCCATCATTGAAGATCTCGCCCTAGCCAACATGTTTCTCGGTAACAAAACCGAAGCGTTCAACCTGGCCGAACGCGCGATCGCCGCTACACCGATCGAGAAAGACGCGATGACTGGTCCCCGGCAACTTGAGATTCTGGCGCGGGTAGCGGCCCAGACCAGAGAGCCCGACCGCGCGATTGCTGCCTTACAGAAGCTACTCTCGATACCGTACGCTGGCCCGGTGGTTGAGGGGGTGCCGCTCACTCCAGCATTTCTCCAGTTCGATCCAATGTTTGATCCGCTGCGTGGCGATCCCCGTTTCCAGAAACTCGCTGGCTCGAACGGGACGAAAACGAGTCCGTAATTCTTAAAACGCTTACAGCGTTACGTCGGGCTGGCGACCTCTGCTTCCCGCGATCCGTACCGGTTCAACGAATCACGATTCAATGTAGCAAGCCAAGTTTGCGCGTAACCCCACCGCCGGCTCCGGACAGTACAACCTGTGAATGGCTACAACTCGAGTTCGATAAGAAGGCTTTATGAAAAACAACGCTCCCAAATCCGGTTTTTTTACCAGTCGTATCTTATTGGCCTGGACGCTTTGCTCAGTCGGCGCCCTGCTGTGCGTAGTGAGTTTGCCTGCACCCGGCGGCCAAGGTCGCGGCGCCCTCGCTAGCCCCAAATCGGCCCCGGCCCAGACCCAGATTGGCGCTTCATCTACATCGATGGGTTTGCCGTGCCCCGGCCCTGCAATTTGTGGACAGACCTGTAGCCTCGATCCCTTCGGCACTCCCATTTATTGCTCGAATGGGCAATGTCAGTGCGCGCCGGGATATGAATTACAGAACGGAGTGTGCCAGCCGATCCAGCCGGAGGTCATCGGATCGGAGAACGTTAAAGACTTTGGTGGTTATGCTTGCCCGGGCGTTTGCCCGCAAGCCCAGACAACCACATGGGCCAGTGTGGGCAGTATTTACAACGCTTTCGACCTTGTACCTGTCCATGGAACTGCGCCAGGCGGCGAGGCGTTCATGCCGGTTTGGGGTTATCAGGCAAACCAATGTGGAGATCACGGAGTGGGGGCCCGCTGCTCCGGGGGGAGCAGGGACGGCGGCAGCTGCAACACGTCCGCGGATTGTCCGGGTGGGACCTGCACTTTCGTTGGAACCTGTCAGGGAGGGAGCAAGGCTGGCGGAGTTTGCTACAGCGCATCCGATTGCGCGGGGACCTGCGATCCAGGGACCGAAATGCAGTGTGAGGGCGGCACTCGAGACGGCCTAACCTGTGATGCGTGCTGTGCCACCGGGAGTTGCACCGGCACCCAACGTTGCTGTCCGGGTGGGAGGTGCGTTGCGATGGGGCACTGCTCGGGACAGGGCGGGTTGTGCCAAGACGACACCGAGTGTTCAGGCTTCTGCGCTCCGGTCCCAGGACACTGCAGCGTCGACGGCCGAACTTGCGGGAGCGACGCCGACTGTGTTGACGTCGGGACATGCGTTGCGGGGCGGACCTGGGCGGGATGCGCTCCGGACCCATTCCCCTTCTGCTACGGTATCCAAGGGTCCAACCCCGACGGATTCAATTACAAGAGTTGCAGCACCAGTGACGGTCAGGGGACCTGTGGGATTGACCCTTTTTCATGCGATCCTATCAACGGGTGTGCGCGTTACTGCGAGGAAGGGGAAAACGAATATCTTCCGCACCATCACATAGACCCGGATCCGCGCTCGTCCGTGGGGCTATGTGATCTCTGCGGCGCATCTACCGCGGACTTCACGAGCGCGTCACCGTACTTGGGTGAGAGCTTCCTCTGCAATTTCCACATCAACGGATTCGACAATCCGGCCAGAATCGACTTCCCGAACAATGTCATCGTCTATCGTGCTCCGATTCGCTGGGAAGATTTTATGAATAACATTCTGACGATTATCGACGACGATTGGACATGGGATATGGAGAGCCAGGGACACGAACTCTTCGACACGGACACTCAGTATGCCTATCACAGCGGTTGTTCGGACGAAACCCATGGCCGCATACACGTCGAATTCTCATCAGGAGAAGTGACCGACAATTTCACGGACAGCAACTGGGGCGCCGCAAACGAATTTTGGCAAGGGCTGCGTTGCGCAGTTGACTCGAACTATTGCCAAATTGGTCCGCAGGGAGACAACATTGGCAATTGTTACTTGAAACACTTTGTCAACCCGGGGCTCGTTTGCCCGCCCGCAGCAGACGACACGATCGACAACGACTGTCAGTGGCACGACCCGATGGCGGTGGTCGTCGGTGTCCCCAGTATGGATTGCGCTGATGATCCGTACCAAGGCACCGACGAGATCCATCCCGTCCTGGCGATGGCGATCCGGATTCAGGAGCCGACTCCGCAGAACCCGCAGCCCGAAAAATGGGCCTTCTTTTACCGGCAGCATGGTAACGCGGGCCCGTGCGGAAACTCGACGTATTCGCGCTGTCTGTCGGATTTCCACCTGCCGCTCGGAGTGCCAGTAGTTCCTGGAAACGCCGTTCTTACGGGGGCTGATGTGCACGTCGAGTGGCACAAATGGGCGGACGAAACGTTCGGCTCCGGCTCGGCGGACATCTCAGTCTGCGGCGCCACAAGCGACGGTAGCGGCGCTGGCAGTACTGACTGCGCAAACAGCTTCGATCTCATAAACGGAACCGTGCTGAACATCCACCTGCCGCACAACGAGGACGGCGTCGTCGGACTCGTTACGGTGACTCCCCACTACGATACCACGCCACCCACAATCACCTGCCCTGCAAACATCACTACGCCGGTGGATCTTGGTAAGTGCACGGGCACGGCAACGTTCACGCCGATGTCGTCGGACAACTGCGCTGTGAACAACGTCGTGTGCACTATACCGTCGGGCTCGGCGTTCCCGATCGGAACGACGAGCGACACGTGCACTGCGACGGATCAAGCGGGGCTGACCGCAAGTTGCAGCTTTAACGTCACGGTGACCCACGGCAACAAATGCCCGCAGGGCCAGGGTTACTGGAAGAATCATACCAATCTGTGGCCGGTGAGCTCACTTACCTTGGGCGGCGTCACCTACACCAAAACGCAATTGATAGGCATCTTGAATAGTCCGACCGGGGGGGACGCCAGCGTGATCCTGGCCAAGTCCGAGATAACCGCGCTGCTGAATCTGGCGAACGGCTCCAATCCGGTCCCCATTTGCAACACAATTGTCGATGCGGACGGCGCCCTCAATGGGTGCCATGTGCCTTGCAACATCAGCCCCAAGACAGTCACCGGCCAAAGGATGATTAGCAACGCCAACACACTGGACAACTACAACAATGGCGGACTCACGGCCGGGTGCACACCGTAGGCCGGGCGGGTAAAGAGACATTGGAGGAGGGATGGACACGATGACGAATGATAAAAGCGACAAAGCCTCAGAGCGAGTATCACTCGCTATCCTTATCGGTGTTGCAGTTTTGATTGCGATTGCCGGAGTGAACCTGTATGAGACACGCCAGCAGCGAGCAGAGCTGAATGATCGCCTCAGGCAGCTGGTCACCGAGATCCATTCGCGACCAGTCTATCCCGCCGCGCCCGCGCGCCTATCCGGGCCCGATCCGGACAAAGTCTATACCGTGAATACAGAAGGCGCGCCGTTCGAGGGGCCGAAGTCGGCAGCGATCACGATTGTCGAGTTCTCTGATTTTCAATGTCCGTTCTGCGCGAGGGTCGATTCGACCGTCAAACAGCTTCAGGATGTCTACAAAGACAACGTCCAGATCGTGTGGAAGCATTGCCCACTCACCAACATTCATCAGAACGCCATGGGAGCTGCGGTGGCCGCTGAGGCAGCACACAGCCAAGGCAAGTTCTGGCAGTTTCATGACAAGCTCTTTGCCAGTCAAAGCACGCTGTCACCTGACCAGATGAGGCATTACGCAGAAGAACTCGGACTCGACACAGCGAAGTTTGAAGCAGATCTCACGAGTCGTGAGATTAGGAAGCACGTCACCGACGACATGTCCGAGGCACATCGCCTGGGCGTCACCGGCACGCCCGCTTTTTTCGTCAACGGCCATTTCCTCAGCGGCGCCCAGCCGTTGGCAGGCTTTGCTAAAGTGATAAACTCGGAACTGCAACGCCTCAAGCTGCCGATCCCGCCAGCCGCCGTACAGTAACGGATTTCGAGCTACTCGCTAATTCGCGAAGCGTTTGGGGGCTGAGTCGCGCCAACAGCCAATAGAGCACCGGGCTATATCTAGTCCTATTGATGTTGCTTCGTCACTTTCCGCGTAACCTCGCGCCAGATTTCGGCCATTACATCTGTGAAAGGCCACAACGAAAACAACAAGACCCGAAAGTATGATGAAGAATCAAGTTCCAATTATTAGCGGATACTGGAAGACAGTTGCTATTTCCGTCGTCGGTTTGCTTTTGGCGCTACCACCGCGCGGCGTGTTTGCTGATCCGGCGCCTGCACCGAGCGAATCTCTCTCTCTTAGCTTCGGCCACATCCATGTGGAGTACAACATCACGAATCCAACGGCGCAGCCAGAAGGCGGCTTCAAAACCACCCTCCACATCCACGCCCAGGATGACACACAGACGCCGGCTGTTAACGCCGACCTCGTCGCTACCGGGCATGCCTCGGATGCTAATACGCTTCTCGGCGGCTTTCTTCCCGCCGCGATCATCGTCCTAAAGGATATTGCTGCCGGCATGACCTTCCAGCGGGCGGCCGCGGACGCTCAGGCCAAGACCGGCGTTACGGTGACCTTCTTGAACGATCCAACGGCGGTAGAATACGCGGTCATGCTTGCCCTTATCATCGTGGTCTGCATCACCGATATCGTCATCGTACAGCCCGGGTTTGGCCCCGACGCGTGCACGATTCGGGGCCATTTGGAAGCAGGTCTGGCTGCAGCCGGGGTTGTGAATCCGCCTGATCCTTGCGCGACGCCTATACCGTAGGAAAAGCGAGCGTAACCTCGCGCCTGGTTTCGGACAGTACACCTGTGAATGGCCACAAATGACTTTCCGCTAAAGGAAGCCAGGAGGTTGAACAATAGGAGCAAATCAAATCATGAACATTTCAGACGTTGACCATAAAACATCGATTAACCGCGCAACTGTGCTGCATGCGTTGTTACTCAGCGGGCTCGTAATCAGTTGCTTTGGGGTCTTGCCTACAGCGCAAGCAATTAGTCCGGCCCCGGACGGGGGCTATGCCGGGAACAATACCGCTGAGGGGACTGATGCTCTCTTGAGTCTCGCCGGTGGCGCTGGTAACACGGCCATTGGCTTCGATGCCCTTTACAGTAACACAATCGGTTTTTCCAATACGGCCATCGGTACCAACGCGCTTCGTAGCAACACGATCGCGGGCAGCAACACCGCAGTTGGCGATGCTGCGCTTCTAAGCAACACAACTGGGCAGGTAAACACGGCCATCGGTCGGGATTCACTCCGTTCCAACACAACCGCCGACTTGAACACAACCGTCGGTTGGGCTTCGCTCTACTATAATACGACCGGCGGCAACAACACGGCTAACGGCGCTCTTGCGCTCTTAAACAACACCACCGGTAGCTTCAATACGGCCGCCGGAACTGGCGCGCTCTCAAGCAATACGACCGGCAGCATAAACGTCGCTGCTGGTGTAAACGCGTTATTGAACAATACGAGCGGTCACCACAATGTCGCGTATGGTCGTGGCGCGCTCTCACTCAACACAACCGGCGCATTCAATATCGCACTGGGCGATCTCGCAGGTGACCTTCTTACCACGGGCGACGATAACATCGACATCGGCAACGAAGGTGTTGCCGGCGAGGCGAAGACAATTCGCATCGGCGACCAATCCGTGCACACCGCAACGTTCATCGCCGGCATAAACGGTGTGGATAAGAGTACCGGTCAGTCGGTTTTCATCGACTCCGCTGGCCAGCTCGGCACCGGCGACGTAAACAGTCTCCTTTGGCCGAAAGGTAGTATTTTGCAGATGCAGCCCGGATCAGTCCCTCCACCCGGATTCACAAAGATCGGAACCGAACAAACAAAGCTGTACGACACGTCCGGGCATCCGAGTCAGGTCAGTTGGGACGTTTATCAAAAGAACTAGTAGCGGCGGAGTAAAGATGCGTCTGACGTGACGTGCCCCGTATTCCCCACTACCGAATCGTGCCGAATTCGCCTTGTTGCTGAATGAGTTTGGCAACAATCGCGGTCCAGCCTGTTTGATGCGACGCGCCGAGCCCGGCACCGTTGTCAGCATGGAAGTACTCGTGAAAGAGATAATGACCGTCGCCGTTGAGCGCAGGTTGGGATGCGCGAGCGAACGGGCGCTCACCATTTTTGTCGCGCACCCAAAGCTTGATCAGTCGATTTGAAAGTTCGTTCGCGACTTCTCTGAGGTGCATGAACTGCCCCGAGCCCGTCGGACATTCCACTTTGAAATCGTCCCCGTAGTAATGGTGAAACTGCTGGAGCGCTTCGATCAGCAGGTAATTGATCGGGAACCAAATCGGGCCGCGCCAGTTTGAGTTTCCACCAAACATTCCAGTTTGCGATTCGGCCGGTTCGTAATTCACGACTTTGGTTTCGCCACGGACACTCAGCTTGTACGGATGTTCCTTGTGATATTTGCTAACCGAGCGAATACCGTAATCGCTTAGAAATTCATTCGGGTCGAGCATGCGCCGAAGCAGACATTTTGTTCGGTGACCACGCGTGAACGCAATCAACCGGCGTTGACCCGTGCCTGGTTCTTCCCAGCGCGAGATTAAGCTGCAAAGGTCGGGACGATTTGCGAGATACCATTCCAGGCGCGATTTGAAACCGGGCAACGCGTCGATCAACGTCGGTTGAATGGTGTCGACCGCCAGCAACGGCAGTAATCCGACGATCGAATGCACTTTTAGCGGCAGATAACGTCCGCCGGGCGTGCGCAAAACGTCGTAGAAGAATTCATCTTCTTCGTCCCAAAGGCCGATCCCTTTGCCTCCGAGGTTGTTCATTGCCCCGGCGATGCCAAGGAAATGTTCGAAGAACTTGGTCGCGATGTTTTCGTAAACGTGATCTTCCATTGCCAGCTCCATCGCGATTCGCATCAGGTTCAAACAAAACATTCCCATCCAGCTGGTGGCGTCGCTCTGTTCGAGATGCGAGCCGTCGGCGAAAGTCGCGCTGCGGTCGAACACGCCGATGTTGTCGAGTCCGAGAAAGCCGCCCTGGAAAATGTTGTTGCCTTCGGAGTCTTTCCGATTCACCCACCAGGTGAAGTTGAGCAGCATTTTGTGAAAGATCGTTTCCAGGAATGCGCGGTCGCCTTTGCCGGTTTGTTTCCGCTCGATTTGATAAACGCGCCACGCGGCCCACGCGAGAACCGGAGGGTTCACATCGCTGAAATTCCATTCGTAGGCAGGGATTTGTCCGTTGGGATGCTGATACCACTCGCGCACGATGAGATCGAGCTGCCTCTTCGCGAATTGCGCGTCAACCAGCGCGAACGGAATGCAATGAAAGGCTAGGTCCCACGACGCGTACCACGGAAATTCCCATTTGTCGGGCATCGACATGACCCGCTCGTTGTAAACGTTGCGCCACCTGGCGTTGCGTCCATGGAATCGTTCTTCGGGCGGCGGTGGTTGGCCGGGATCGCCATCGAGCCATTGATCGACAATATAATGATACAACTGCTTGTTCCAAAGCAGGCCGGCGAACGCCTGCCGTTGGATCGCGCGGTGTTCGTCTGTCAGAATTTTTGGCGCGAGTGAATCGTAGAATTCGTCCGCTTCGCTCCGACGTTTGGTAAAAATCTCGTCGAAATCGGCAAAGGCTTCGATGCTCTGTTGTTTTCCGACACGGGTCAACCGCAGCCGAATCGTGATCGTCTCCTGCGCGGGAATGTTGAATTTGTAATAGGCGGCTGCTTTCGTCCCGGTCTGCTCCGGGTTGACGATGTCGATCTTACCGTGAACGACGCGATCGTTGATCGAATCCTTGACAAACGGCGTCGGATTCGGTGTTCCCCAAAGCCGCTGCGCATTGCTTTCGTTTTCGGTGAAAAAGAGCTCATCGACCGAATCGCAGAACAAATGGTAATCGCCCAGCGCGGTGTGGCTTGCAGTGATGACCGCGACGTGACTGCGATCCGCTAGTTTGTGCAGCTTCGGTTTGGTTTGATCCCGGCTCCAGCTCCAGGTATTGCGAAACCAAATCGTCGGCAACAAATGCAGTGGCGCCGTTTCCGGGCCGCAGTTCTTCGCCGTTGCGCGAATCAAAATGTCGTGCGCATCGGCCTTCGCGTACTCAACCTCAATGTCGAAGTAGCGATTCTCAGCGAATGCGCTCGTATTCCAGATCTCGAACTCGCCGGCCATTTTTGAACGCGCGCCGCTATAAGCGACAAGTTCTTCGTATGGAAAACGCGATTGCGGATAGCGATAAATCATCCGCATGAAGCTATGAGACGGCGTGCTGTCGATATACCAGTAGAGTTCCTTCACGTCCTCGCCGTGATTTCCCTGCGGCCCGCTTACTCCGAAGAGGCGCTCCTTCAGAAACGGATCTTGTTCGTTCCAAAACACGAATGCGAAACAGAGCCGGCCTTTGTCATCGGAAATGCCGGCGATCCCGTCCTCGTTCCAGCGAAATGTGCGCGAGCGCGCGTGATCGTGCGGAAAATAATTCCAGGCATCGCCGTTGGCGCTGTAATCTTCGCGCACTGTTCCCCACGCCCGCTCAGCCAGATACGGCCCCCAAAAATGCCACGGCGCTTCGTGCGGTTTATTTTCAGCGACCCGCGTCTGCTCCGCATTCATCACTAGCGATTAGCAATCAAAAATTCACGGTTCGCAATCGAAAATCCAAAATCGTTAATCCGAAACTGACCTTTGACCTCTGAATTGTGATCTCCTGCCTCACTCCCACTCGATCGTGCTCGGTGGTTTGCTGGAGATGTCGAACACGACGCGATTAACGCCTTTGACTTCATTGCTGATGCGCGATGAGATGCGCGCCAGCAATTCGTAAGGAACTCGCACCCAGTCGGCGGTCATGCCGTCCTGACTTTCCACAATTCGCAGGGCAACGCTGTTTTCGTAAGTCCGTTGGTCGCCCATAACGCCAACGGTTTGGATGGGAAGAAGGACAGCGAATGATTGCCAGACCTTGTAATACCAGTCGGCCGCTTCCATCTCGCTTTGCACGATCGTGTCTGCCTCGCGCAAGATCGACAATCGTTCCGGAGTAACTTCGCCCAGGATACGGACCGCGAGTCCGGGGCCCGGGAACGGCTGGCGATACACTACTTCTTTAGGCAAACCAAGTTGGAGTCCGACCTGGCGAACTTCGTCTTTAAACAATTGCCGCACCGGTTCGACCAATTCGAAATGCATTTTCTCCGGCAACCCGCCCACGTTGTGATGCGTTTTGATGACTTGTGATGGATTGCCGGCGATCGAAACGCTCTCGATCACGTCGGGATAAAGCGTTCCCTGCGCGAGAAACTTGTAATGTCCGTGTCTGCCACCGGACGAAGTCGGCGTGGTGCGTTTATTTTCGCCTTGTTGATCTTCAGCCAGCAATTCCTCGGTCGCCTTTTGAAAAACCGCGATAAA
>Ga0307474_10002684_pt1 | contig 12801 bp, 17 predicted proteins | sample atmos_gasesECM1C_2_FD_203312 | JGI IMG/M metagenome (GOLD analysis project Ga0307474, IMG submission 203312) | Hardwood forest soil microbial communities from Morgan-Monroe State Forest, Indiana, United States - atmos_gasesECM1C_05 | ecosystem: Environmental > Terrestrial > Soil > Temperate... | reverse complement strand
CGATTCCGACGCCGTAGCCAAACACGAGGTCAAGCGCCGCCTCGCGGCCGACGTCGAAGCCTTGCCGGCCAATCGCCACGACGAGCTCGATCTCGTACTGGAAATCGCTGGTTTCAGGAGGATAGGGCACGATCCTGCCGCTATCGACAACCGCATCCGCCGGCTTCGTGAAGAAGAACGGCGGTTCGCGATCCGGATCCTTGCCCATCTCTCGGGCGTGGCAATTCGTGTTGATCATCGGCGAGCCCGGCATCGGCAAGTCCCGGCTGCGAAAACTCATAGGAGAGCCCGCGCTACTCAACTGGGCGTGAGACGGCCGGAGGGCTGACCTTGCCAGTGTGGAGCGCGGTCTGAGGGTTGCTGACGACTAGCTGCGCACCACCGCCACCATCCGATCTAGGTGCCATACCTCGACTTCTCCACCAAGCGAAAGCTGTACGGCCTGCTCCTTGGCTTCATCGTCGTTGGCACAGGAAAGCTCGATCTCACCCATGACGTGCCCGGTCTCATCGAGCTGAAAGGCGCGGAAATGGGGCATGACGCGCATTCCTCGGAAGAACGGCATATAGGCTGGCGGATAGCGTCGGTATGAAGGCCGGACTGCGGCAGGCCGGCAACCAAAGATCTTCGCAATCCGGGTGTGTCGTGGCTGACTCAGAGATTGAGGAAACGTCAATTCACCAAACACTGCCGCGCCGAAACCACTTTCCGCGCCGCTTAAACCCGAAACCCGGAGCTTCCATCTGGCCACGATTAGCGCGCAGCCGGTCTCGTGTTTCATGAGTGTCCCTCTAGACGTTCAAAGAAAGTGCGAACAGCGGGGGCCGCCAACTTGGGGCGACTCGCTCCGTTGACGCCCTCGCAAAGGCGTCGGCCTGAAAGCCAGACTCAACCGTCTGCGGCGCCAGCCAAAGCCAACAGAAAAATGGCAGGCTGAAACGACAGCGCTGAGGTCCGCATGGGCTGTGTGCCGCGAGACCGAAGCCCCGCGCCGCTGGGGCCGTTGTCCCAATTACAATTTCCTCTTTTTCCAGAACGATTTTGCCTATCGGCGTTGCTGGAGCGGCCAAGCTCAAAGAACCGGTACGAAGTCGCCGTCGAATGTTTACGCAAAAGCCCGCAGGCGGCGCCTGACTACGTAGACGCTATGTTCAATTTGGCCCTGCTGTTGCAGCGGAGAAACGAATGCGCCGAGGCTGCAGATTATTGGCGTCGCTTTCTCGCTATCGACGGCCAATCGGAATGGGCCACTCGCGCACGCCGATCGCTGAAATTCGGTGAAATGCAGAGCATCTGACTGCCTGACGGCAGAGAGCGCTTTGAATGGTGGGAATGCCGCTCGCCTGATCGAGACTGCTCGACGCCGCCGACCTCGACGACGATGCGGCTGACGAGGTGTAGGATCCTGCTGTCGAAGCTGTGGCAGCGCTGTCTTTGCATTTCGCGCAGCCCCTTCAGTCTGAACGCCTTGAGCGCTCCTAGAGGGTCTCCGCGGCATCCTAAAGCGCCTTCGGCCCCCTAATGCGTCAAGTCGTTTGTCCTATAGCGCGCGCCGATAGCGTCATTGCGTGTCCCTGTATGCTCCAGCCGAAGAGTCGCAGGCTACACATCGCATCCTTTCAGGGCCGATATGGTGATGTTAGGTTACAAGGCAGCCTGGAGCACCCAGTTTACGGCTTCCATACCGAGACGGGAGGACGACATGCCTGAGAGCGTCTACGATGTGATTCAACTGATCGGTACAAGCAAGGAATCCTGGGAAAAGGCCGCCGCCAACGCGGTCGAACAAGCCTCCAAATCTCTCCGCGATCTTCGCATCGCAGAAATCGTCGAACTCGATATGCAATTGGACGCGAAGGGACAGGTGGAAGCCTATCGCGCGAAGGTCAAAGTATCGTTCAAAGTCGAGCGCTGAAGTCGCTGCGCGCGGCGGCGTGTGCCTCTACGCAAGCGGCCGATCCGCCGACAGGGGGCATGGCGGCCGACATCATCGAATTCATTGAGACGGTCTGTTTCGTTCCGGGGTAAGTGCGGCGCTTTCCAGTCAGGTCTCGGCGGCTTTTTCGTCGCAGCGGCATTGACGCGTCATTCGCTCCGGCTAGGCTGCGCCCGTCGCCGGATTGCCGGGCTTGTCCAATGACCTTTGAGCAGTTCGCCGCGGTCGTGCGAGACTGGATGAACCGGCTCACGCCGGCACAAGCTCGATCGTGCGCCGAAGGCTTCCGTCGTCAGGTGTACATCAGCGATTTGCCCGACGAGATTCCCCTCGACGCGGTGCTGGCCGCGATCGCCAGGGGCGGGCCTGCGCCGGAGAAGGCAGCGCCTAAGCCGCCACAGCGTCAGGCTGTCAATTCGCCGAGGAAGGTGAGATCCAGGGCGGGTCAGGGATTACGCGGCCGGCCGTCGATGCGGGCGCAAGCGCTCGTGCGCGAGCAGCTCGCGAATGGTCCGAGGCGCGGTGAGGACGTCCAGGCCGCCGCCCATCTCGCTGACATCTCGGAACGATCGTTGATCGCGGCCGCGAGTTCGCTCGGGGTCCGCAGCCGGAAGGGGCAGTGGTGGCTGCCGACGGCACCTGCCCGCACGGGCTGGACGCGTAGCGGCAGCTATTGCCTGCGCAGTGGGCGCTGACCGGCTAGCGGCCGGTCATCGACTCGATTCAACGCACCGGGTGGCCGGTCTTGGCTGCAGCGTTGTTGCCCCAGTGTTGCCCCAGCCCACTATTGGGGCAACAATTGACCATAACTATCGGTGTTTATTTATCTTTTCGAGCTTGGTGTTGGAGACCATCAACTGATGTCGAAGCACCGCATTCTCAGCTTCAAGCCGCAACCTCGACTTGAACGGTGAGGCCAGGACGGCCAGCACGAAACCGAGAAGCCCGATCATCCGGCCAGCCTAAGCAATTCCATCACATCATCAACCCGGACAAGGTTTTCGGTACGCACAGGCATCCCAAGAGCCGAGAAGATTACTCTATCACATCGAGCGGGAGCCTTCGCACTCGGAAGCAAACACGTTGAGTCTACGGCCGCCGGCAAGATCACGCAAACATCGTCGCACCCATCTCGGTGAACTTCACATAGGTCCCGCTCCCGTGGAGCACGAGCCAGCCCTTGCCGATCGCGCGGTCTAGGCCAGCTCTGTATTCGGCCGGCGTGCCCTTGAGCTGATACAGGAACGGCTCGTTGATCTTCGCGATATAGATGCGACCATCCTGCACGGGGTCGAAGGCGTGGGCCAGTTCGAGCAGCTTGCGCGCAGCGGCTTCAGGATCGGCGAGGGGGCGGTCAGAGACAAACTTCATGCTGCGGCACTATCTGCTTCGCTCACCCGAACTAGCAGCAATTCCGGGATGGGCGACTTTCAGACTTATGCAACGCAGCAAAGGCTTCCTTATTCAATGACCTTGTCAGCTCTGAGGATCAATGCCGCGGGTACTTCGAGACCAATCGCCTTGGCGGTTTTCAAATTGATCGTGAGCATGAACTTCGTCGCCTGCTGGATAGGAATGTCGGCTGGCGCGACGCCGTTCAGAGCTTGGCCGACTTCATCCGCCCAGAGATGGAAATAGTATGGATAGTCTGGCGTATAAGCCAAACATATCTGTTCGGATATGTCCGTCCACCAAGTAATGGATGGCAGGCGATATTTCACTGCCAATTCAAGTATCAGATCTCGGTGCTCGAAATTGGGAGGAAGCCCATTGGCCATTAGCGCTTGAACCGATTGCCGCGCCATGGTCTCGAAGGCTTGCTGGTATTCCGGTTCTCCTGCCGAACGGTCCATTGGTATGCCGATTGGCGCGTCGGAATGCGACATGCCGAACGATCCGGTTTCGTGCGCGGCGTTGCCTCGCGGAAGACTGGCTTGAGCTGAGTAAACCGCGCCCAATTCGTGGACGCGGCAGCTTCCGGTTTGATGCGCTCAGCGCTTCGGCAGTGATGCCAAGATCGGACCTGCCTCCGCGTCTTCGACGCAAGGCGTCACAGTGAGATCAAGCACGTCAGCCCACTCAGCATACCATTGATACATTGCCTTAACGTCCGTGGCCTCCGAAACGGCAAACCCGCGGCCATCCATGCCGTGCCAACGGCCGAGCATCTTGATGCCCTCTGGCGGTTTGCCGCCGGTCTCCAAAAACCTCTTGATTGCCGGATTTATCTGCCCCGGGGGGAACGTCCAAGTCGATATGAACTTCATAATACTCTCCTGCAAAAAAATAAGTAACACACCAGCCTAAGCCTCGACCGACAGTTGGTGCAACATGGATTGCGGCGCCGCCGCCGCGGCCAATCACCGCTCACCCGGCAACCAATACGACGGCTGATCACTTGCAGTAATCTTGGTCCGCCTGAGCGCCACCAGATAGCTCCGCTTGTATGGATACCCGCGCACCTGCGAGCAGTCCTTGCACCGGATGTACCGCTCCAGCTCATGGATCGGCGTCGACTTCGGGCGCCGCACGATGTCGAGCGCGACGGTCTGGTGCGTGTCGCAGCCTAGACAGCGGACTTCGAGATGGAGGTAGCCGGCATTGAGCGCGTCGCCGAGGGTAGGCGATGGCTGCGCCGGTCCCTTGAAGGCGAGCATGCGCTTGGTCCATGCCTCCCAGGCGAGCTTGTCGGCTTCCTGGCGCGCCTCAGCCGCGCGATCGGCCGCTATGCGGACCGAAGTGCCGTAAAGCCGATCGCGAGCGGAAATCCCGGCGCCTATTTGAACCTGACGGAAAAACACCCAGTTCGGCGGGACTGGGCGGTAAAATCGGCTGACTCCCAGGATCGATCCTGTGGATAATTATGTGGATCCCCGGGATCGATTGCCCACCGCCATACTGTGACCAAATTCCAACACGGCTGAAAAATTCGCTCTGTCCTTTTTCGGAACACAGTTGGGCCCAGCGCTGATCACACGACCCCGGGAAGCTGTTCTGGTGAGGGTCTCAAACACCACCGAAAAATCGGAGCTGCTATGAGCATTCCTCTTGATTTTCAAAGACGGTGCGAGCGGCGCTGGTCGATGACGAACGGCCCAAAATGCTCGTGTGCGGAAGTCCGAGAGGCTTGGGAAAGGGAAGCAAAACAGCGCTGGGACAGCAGAACGCATGGCCGAGGCCTCAGGCTGCTGATTGTGAAAGTCCCGGCGCTACCGGGCGGCTTCAGGCCGAGCACCCTGAGGTCGCCAACGTTTGAATTTTGGCGAGACCAGAACAAGATCCGCGGGCGTTTCATCGGCGCAGATTCTGGCAAGGGCGTTGTGGTCGCCAAGCTCGGCGAAGATGGGACCCCAATAGAAATCCCGCCGACGTTTGGGAGCGCCGCCGGAAGCCTTAGAGAGATATCGACTGTCAGTTGAAGCTGCTTAGCGACTCAACCGTCTGCCATGGGGTCACAGCCGCTGGCGGTTGCGCTCCTTCAATTGACGCCAGTTTGCAATCGGACGGCTCGAAACAATCGAGGCAGCCATGCTCCTTTTCGCCCTCACTCCCTGGATTCTTTTGAATATCTGCGTCGCCAGTGCTGCCAGTTCACTGGACAATGTTGAGACATTGATTCTGAATGCGAGCCTACGCGGCTTTGACTCGCAGCGGTTACGCTGAGCGTCGGACTCATCGCGAGCGGCAAGACGGCAGGATCTATATCGAGAAGGTCAACGGGCTCCGGCGCTTTCTTGCCTGAGGTTGGCTCAACAGGCGAGGTCAATAGTCTAGCGCCTCAACAGGAGTACGACCAAGGAAGACGATAGGGCCACATTCCGAGTCCTCGGAGCGAGGAGACCCTTGCTGTTATCCTCCGATCTGGGTGAGGGGGCCCCTCAAAGTAACCCTTACATTTCAATGGGCTTATTTCGCCCTCACCTTAAGCTAAGCCATTGATTTCACTGAAAAGTGGCACCTCTGTCGTGCACCTTCGCTCCCCGTTCGAGCTCCTCGAGATCCATGGTAGAGCGTGGTACCCCGACATAGTAGCTTGCTTGCTTGCGTTCATCCGTCGATTTTCGAACATGCCGAGATAGACTGCCGCACAGAGCAAAGTGTCCGATGCGTCGGCGCCGAACTGCCCTTCAACGTGTGGAGCGTGGATGCGGCTCATCTTCCGGGTGAGCTCGATTGCGGGCCCTTGCTCAGGCCTCTCATGCCGGAGGTCGCGGGTTCGAGCCCGTTTTTCGCGCATCCATTTGGCTCAGAAATGGGCGCCGAAGAGAACGGCCTCAGGCGGCTTTTCTTTCCCTCCGGATGACGATGAAGAGTTCCGAGGGGGGAGGGGGAAACGCGTGAATCGCCCCCCCGCTACCAAGTATGACCCACTATTATAGCGGGCCTCCGGAAAGAACCCGCCGCCGACCAGTGCGGCCAACTTTCCCTTCACTTCGACCTCGAAGCCTTGCCAAGGGCCCTTCGGATGGACGATGACACTGTGCACAAGCGCCCTGAAGTCGGCGACCAAGGAGCCCCGGTCGTCCTCCGCGCTTGCGTGGGCCAGCTATCGTGTCGGCAAGTGCATTGACGGTCGCGATGTAGCGGTCCAGCGTTGCCGGATGCAGTGAGATGGGGGTAGGGGCCTCTTCGAGGGCAGCCAGCTCCGCCTCGACGCGCAACCACTGTTCCTTCAACTCGGCGATCCGTTGCTTGGCATCCTCCTCGGCGATCACGTACTTGATCACGAGATCAATATTGCGCTGACGCTCGCCTTCGAATCGGTCACGTTTCGCCTCTAGCCGCATGCGCTCCGCGGACGCGTTCCCCGCAAGCCGCTCTCGCTCACGGTTGTAGTTGCGCACGTAGGTCTCGATCAGCCGCGGGTCCTTCAACTCCCCGACCATCCCGCTAAGCACAAGCCGTTCGACGTCGCGCAGGCAGATGATCCTGCGATTCGAACAACTGCCGCTCTCGCGGACAGCCGAGCAACGAATCCTGGTCTTTCCGGTCTTTTCACAGTCGTGAACTGACATCCCGGATCCGCAACAACCGCATCGAAGGAGACCAGACAGGAGATGCGGCGCCCGCCGCTTCATATGGCTGGCCAAGCGCCCCCTTTCGGTCTTCAAAGCATGCGCCTGTTCCCAAACGGACTGTTCGACGATCCGCAGTTGAGGCACATCAATGCTGTGCCACTCTTCACGCCTCTGTCCGCCATCCGGGCCGGGCGCATCTGAAGGAGAGCGAAGGCCGTCGAACATGCCGCGCACCTTCTCCGGCACGATCTTCCTGACCATTTCGACAACGCGTTCGCGGAAGGTGATGCCACGCCGCTCCGCATAGTCTCGCGCCGGGTCGATCTGCTCGTAATCGGAGGCCATGTCCTTGGCCCGGTCACGCGACAGGGTCCGGGTGAGTTGGATCTGATTGGCAAAATCGTCGCGGCCGTAATGCAGCTCAATACGATCGCGGTGCCGCGACAGCGCGACATAGCTACCATAGGCGTCCATGCCCGGCGTTGCTAGCACATGGGTCCGGTCCACCGTCATGCTCTGGGCCTTGTGTATGGTCGCGGCATAGCCGTGGTCGATGCGGTGATAGTCCTTCAGGTCGAACGAGACATTGCGGCCGTCATCGGTGCGCACGGTCATGGATTGCGGGCTGACCTGTTCGATGGCCCCGAGCGTGCCGTTCTTGACGCCAAGGCCGTGCTCGTTCTGCAGGAACATGACGCGGTCCCCGCTGGCGAAGTTGCGCTCGCCGCGCGCGACCGTCACACGCACCTCTTGGCCGAGATCGCCGGCGTCCCGCATCCGCTCGCGCGCTGCTTCGTTGAGTGTGCGGACTTCATCATTGGTGTGGGTGAGGATGATCCGGCTCTTGTCCGGTGATGCCCGCCGGTCGCGGTCCCAGCGCTCGATCAGAGCGCCGCGCGCCTGTTCGCGGGTCGAGGCCTCATGCACCATGCCGTTTTTGTGATAGGCATGGATCGCATCTCTGGTTCGGCCGGTTGCCAGATCCCGCGTGGCGTCACGCTGCCAGTCCTCGCATTGGCGTCGCACCTCGCCGATCTCGACCCCGCCGTGACGCTCATGGATCGAGCGGAAGGCCGCGCCCGCTTCGATTGATTGCAGCTGCTGAGGATCGCCGACCAGCACGACTTTGGCTCTAGCTTCCGCGGCATGGGACAGCATGCGTTCCAGCTGCCGGGTGCCGACCATGCCGGCCTCGTCGACGACAAGCACATCGCGGGCCGTGAGGATGTCACGGCCCTGGCCCCAGCCATGTTCCATGCTGGCAATGGTGCGTGAGGATATGCCCGATCCGCTTTCGAGGTTTTCGGCGGCAATGCCTGATAGCGCCACGCCCCGGACCTCGTAGCCGGCCGCCTCCCAGGCCTCCCGCGCCACGCCCAGCATCGCGCTCTTGCCCGTCCCGGCATGACCGACAACGACACCCAAATCTCTCCCGTCTGTGATATGCGCCAGCGCGTCGGACTGCTCGGTCGAAAGCACGAGTCCGCGCGCTTCCGCACGCGCCATGGCGGTCTCACGGTCCCCGTCATTCACCTCATGGCGCTCCCGTTCCGCCATCAGTTCAGCCGCTCGGTGCAGGCGCCGCTCGGCTTCGATCATGGCGCGGGTAGAAAAACGGTCCTCGCCGCGCTCATCCCTGCCCAATTCGACCAGATCGGGGGCGTTGCGCATCGCGCCCACCACCTTGTTGAACTGGTCGATCCCGTCGCTATGCCGGTGGGCAAATTTGGCCATGTCGCGGCGGGTAAAGGTCGATTGCTGCTCGGTGATGGCCTCCAGTCCCAGATCGGGATTGGCGATGATCCGCGCACCATTGCCGCGGGCTATCTCGCGGTGCATCTCGGCGCGGTCGGCGGCCTCGCTTCCTTCACCCTCGATACGTTGCGCGGATGCGCCGATCTGGGTTTGCGGCTCCAGCGCGATGCCCTGTGCTTCAAGGCTGCGGTGATCGATGCGAGAATCGATGTCGAGTTCGGCCAGGCGCTCATTGGCGATTGCCGCCCAGCGTTCGCGCCAGCGCTCCACCATCTCTGTGCGGTTCCAATCCCGCGCCTTCTGGCCAAAGCCGTTCTCGTCCACCGCGCGCATGGTGAGCATGACATGGGCATGCGGTTTGGGCATGCCGTCCTCGCTCATGTCCCAATGCACATTAAGATCGGCGATCATGCCCCGATCGACGAATTCGCCCGGAACGAAGTCGCGGGCGAGTTCGATGCCGTCGCGCTCACTCATCTCGCGCGGGATAGCTGCTCTGGATGGCCGACAAGCTCCAAAGCGATCAGGGCGAACGGGCCCGGGCTCTCTGGGCCGCAAAAGGGGAAGCAAGCGTTCGAGGCGGACCCAGCTGTTTGAATCGAGCCCTCATGGCGCGATAGGAAAAATCCGGCGTTCGCGTGTCCTCGACATGTCGGCCGGCCGGGCCGCGGGCGCTTAACATGCAGCGCGAGGTAGCGTTACTCCCGAACAAACCTGTACTCAGACGGCCCCCCGGCGTTCGATCCGGCGAGCATGCGACCGACCATGGTCCTAATCACGAGCTCCAAATCGGGCGCGCTCGGCAGATCCAAGAACCGGAGCTCCACTTCGCCGGCCCCCACATTCACCACCTGCACCCCCCGCCACGGGGCGCCAGCAACGGATTTGCGTTCCCAGATCTGGCCGGGCTTAACAGTAGTCAACATGGTATCCTCCTTTAGAGTACCTTTTTGTGCTGTCGCGGCCCCCCTGATCGATCACAGTTGATCAAGCGTTTATCTCCACTCAGGTCGAGCGCAAAAGCGACAAGCGCCAGGACTGTAGGTATTTGGAGCGACATCAAGCCCATCGCTGGCTCGCACACTGCGCCGAGCACACAGCCGAGAACGAAGCCGAGGATAGGAAGCAACGTCGATTTCGCGCCTTGGCGATGCTGTCGGCTTCTTGGCCGAGGCATATCTCTCCGACATCAATTGCGAAAACAGTGATGTTCGTCGTCATCACTGCGGTGGCGGGCGCGTCGGCGAGAAAAATCCGGACCAGCGCGTTCTGTACCGCCATCGCGGAAACGCTGAGCATGCCGGCGAATATCATCGTCGGAGTGTTTGGATCGGGTTGCGGACCGGCGGTTAGGGAAACATTCAAGAAGGCCAGCAGCAACAGGAACTGCAGTGCAAGCAAAGGCACCGAAGAAGTGATCCCAACCCGCGTCAAAGCCGCGACCAGCAATCTGGTTGTTCCAAGCACGACCATAAAGACGGGAACGGCTATCAGGTACGATAACGATACGGGCTCGTGCGCTACAACCCTGGCGACGAGGATTACGACGTTCCCGGTGATTTGGGCGGTGAGAAGTCCGCCGAGACCAAGAAAGCTAATCGCGTCCACACTTCCTGCGATGATGCTCAGCATGAAAGCAAGGAACTTCATGTTCAAGGAATCGTCGACAGGCGGTACGCCTAGCTCGGCATTTTGAGGATGGTTCTGCATTGCTTCGGCGCTTGCTTATGTTCACCCTGCTTGCTCACCCAATGATTGGATCTCTGTGGCCGCGACGTTAGGTTAGATCGGCTCCCCGATCATTCCGCTCGGAAATGATCAGGCGCTACCCGCATCAGCACCCGCGGCAGATGATCAGCTTGTGGTCCAGTTCCCGGTCGACCTGCAATTGCTGGCGCTCCCATGCCGACACCGCGTCCGATTGCAGGACGTCGGTTTGCCGCGGTTGCCGATGGCCGACCGGAGCAAGCCACGGCAGGTGGGCGGTCAGCACCGCCGGCGAATGATCCGCAGCCGCTCCTTTTGGCATCACGGGTAACACGCTGACGGCATCGCGTTGATAGGCGGCATGCGCCGGCGAAAGCATAGCGACCAGGACAAGGCCTACTCTTGCCGTGCGGATAGGGCGCTTCGGGATCGAAATGCAGGACATGGCGACACTCGCTGCTCAGCCCCGTAGATCTGGTTTTGATGTCCGCGGAACGATTGGAGCCCGCCGAACGGGCTCCAATCCGTCGCCGCGATTTTCGCTCAGGCGAACATCTCGGGCTCGCGCTTGGCGACGTGATCGTAAAGCGGCTGGAAGTGAAGCCATCCGATGAACGAACTGCCAACATGCTCGCGGCTGTAGCGTGCGCGATCAGGCGCCACGAAGGTCGGCTTGGAGCCGGTGGCTTCCACCGCGAGCTGCGCCTTGCAGCACTGTTCCAGGGCGATGAACCACCATGCGGCATCGTCGATGCTGTGTGGGCTGGATGTCAGCAGACCATGATTCTGGTGCAGTATGGCGCGATGATTGCCCATTGCCGCGGCGATACCGACGCCCGACTTCTCCTCCACGGCGACCGCGCCGGCGTTCTTCCCAATCACCACCTGATCCTCGTAGAAGGCGCAAGCATCCTGCGAGATCGGATCGATCGGTCGGCCCAGCGAGCAGAATGCCGCGCCGTAGAGGGTGTGGGCGTGGCACATCGCCATCACCTTCGGGTTATGCTCATGCACCGCGGCATGGAGCACAAAACCGGCGCGGTTGATGGCGTACCTGCCTTCTTGAACCGTGCCGGAGTGATCTGCAAGAATGAGGCCGGATACGGTCACGTCGGCGAAATGGACGCACATCGGGTTGGTCCAATAGAGGTTCGGATATTCGGGGTCGCGAACCGTCAGGTGGCCCGCGAATCCATAGTCGTATCCGTATTTTGCAAAGACGCGGCAGGCGGCGACCAGGTGAGCCTTGCGATAGGCACGCTCCTCGCCGACGTTTTTGAATTGTGGAAATTCAGGAAAGATCAGTCCCTCCTGTTCCGGCTGGTAGATCGAGATCCGGCCCTTGGACAGGTTGATCTTTTCGCTACGACCGTCTTGGGCGGCGGTGGAGGGTTTTTCTGCAGTTTTGGTACCTAGCATGACGAGCTCCTTTATCGACTGCGGAGAAACTAGTCCTTGTCCGCCGTCGGTTCAGGAGGCGCCACGCAATAACACTCATGTCGTGGCTGAATTAATCCAGCGTCGCCCATGGAGGTCCGCGGAAGGCCTCGGCGAGATAGTCGATGAACGCGCGAACCCGCGCGCTCAGTCGCCGCTCCGACAGGTAGACGGCGTGTATGGCGGTATCGTCGTGATCTTCGAATTCACCGAGCAGATGCACCAGATGACCCTTGCGAATTGCCGGCAGGGCAAGATGCTCCGCCATCCGCATCACGCCCACGCCCCGGTAGCACATCTCGGCGAGCGAAATTCCGTTGCTGCTGCGGAAATTGCCGGCCGCCACGTGCTCATGGCGTTCGCCTCGAATGCGGAAAGGCCAGCGATTGAGGTGCTCTTGCGCGCCATGCCACTCGAGGCAGTTATGCTCTTTGAGTGCCCCGGGCGTCGGTGGCGCGCCGTGGCGTTCGATGTAAGACGGAGCCGCGACGATGACGCGCCGAAGATCGCAAAGCTTGCGCGCCCGAAGCTGGGAGTCGCGTAGCCGTCCCATGCGCACGGCGACGTCGACATTGTCGTCGATCAAGCTCACGATTGCATCGCTGAGCGAGAGGTGCACCTTTACGCTGGGGTTGGTGGCCAAGAAAGTCGGCAGCAAGGGGAGCACCTGGTCGGTCCCGAAAGCGAGTGGTGCGCTGACCCTCAAGTCTCCCGCGGGAATCGAATGCCCGGCGAAGGTGTTTTCGGCATCGTCCAGAGCACCTAGGATCTCGCGACAGGTCGCGAGGTAACGCTCTCCTTCCTCGGTGAGCCGCTGCCGACGCGTGTTGCGGTGGATGAGCTTGGCGCCCAGCCTGCGTTCGAGCTGGGCGATAGTTCGGCTGACGAAGGGCTGCGAGCTTTCGAGCGCGTAAGCGGCTGCGGTGAAACCGTCGTGCTCTACGACAG
>Ga0307474_10002682_pt1 | contig 12805 bp, 11 predicted proteins | sample atmos_gasesECM1C_2_FD_203312 | JGI IMG/M metagenome (GOLD analysis project Ga0307474, IMG submission 203312) | Hardwood forest soil microbial communities from Morgan-Monroe State Forest, Indiana, United States - atmos_gasesECM1C_05 | ecosystem: Environmental > Terrestrial > Soil > Temperate... | reverse complement strand
TCCAGCAGCGCCCGCGCATCCGCCTCCGGCAGGCCCTCTACCACAAGCTCCGGCAGCCCGGCCAGCTCCTGGCCCGGCACCCGGGTCGCGAAGACCAGGCCGACTGGCTCGGCTGCCAGCCGCCGCGCCGCGAACCCCAGCGCCTGCGCCGAGGCCCGGTCCAGCCACTGCTCGTCATCCACTACGCAGAGCAGCGGCCGCTCGGCGGCCACCTCCGACAGCAGGCCCAGTGCGGCCAGGCCGACCAGGAACCGGTCTGGTACCGGGCCGGCGTTGAGACCGAACGCGGTGCGCAGCGCGTCGCGCTGCGGTACCGGCAGCCGGTCGGCCCGGTCCAGCACCGGCGCCAGCAGCTGATGCAGCCCGGCGAACGCCAGCTCCATCTCCGACTCCACCCCCGCCGCCCGTACCAGCCGGCAGCCTGCCGCCCGGCCGGCCAGGTAGTCAAGCAGTGCGGACTTGCCCACCCCCGGCTCGCCGCGCACCACCAGCACCCGGCTCCCGCCGGCCCGCACCGCGTTAATTAGCCGATCAAGCACGCCGCATTCGGCTCGCCGGTCCGCCAGCCCTGACGCGCGTCCCCGCAGCCCCGGATCTTCCGTCATGGGCCTGGTACTACCCAGCCTTCATGCGTCGGCATCGGCGATGGTATTTGGGCGCCAAGACAGCGCGCCCCGGCCGCCCAGCTGAGTATGCGGCAGTCCCGGCGGCGGGCCGCCGAACCTGGCGACCCGATGGCGCACGCCGACCCGCGCATTGACGCGATTAGACTGCCAACCCGGCGGGAGCTTCCCGGCCATCTCCACCGATGTCTCCAAGAGCCGCTCGTCAGCATGCAAAGAATAGCTCCAGCCCAGCTTAGCCCGCAGGTCCATGCACGCAAGGGTCCTGAAGCGCACGTGCCGGGCCTGTGGTGACCGGCAGCCGCGGCCGCCACGATCCCGGGCGATCTGGTCCCCCTGTGGTTGCCGAAAACCCGTACAGGCAGGTCATCAGGGTGCTGCCGACTTGCAGCAGGGCATCCCGGTCGTCGATCATCGCGTCTCGTGTGCCTGCGCTTCGTGTTCCTTCTCACCGTCCAGATACCCGCATGGCTGCGGCTGTCCAGGCGTCCGTCGGCGTGGAAGGACACCGAGATCCTTCTGCTGCGCCACCAGCTGGCGGTCCTGCAGCGGCAGACGGCGGCGCGGCCGAGGCTGACGTGGACCGACCAGGCGCAGTTCGCCGCACTGCTCACACCCATCCCGCGCTCACGCCACGACGCGCTGCACTCGTTCATCACCCCCGGCACGATCCTGCGCTGGCACCGCGATATCGTCCGCCGCCGCTGGGCCGCCAAATCCAAACCGAAAAGGCCAGGGCGACCACCGACCCACCGCCACATCGTCCGCCTGGTGTTGCGCATGGCAGCCGACAACGAGCATTGGGGGTACCGGCGGATCGCCGGCGAGCTGGCCGGGCTCGGCATCGCCGTCGCACCCTCGACGGTCTGGGAGATCTTGAAGAGGCATGGCATCGACCCCGCACCCCGGCGTGCCGGCCCGGATTGGGCGCAGTTCCTGCGTTCCCAGGCCGAGGCGATCTTGGCCCTGGACCTGTTCACCGTCGACCTGCTGGACGGCACGAAGGCATACGTGCTGGCCGCGATCGAACACGCCACCCGCCGGATCCGGATCCTGTGCGCCACCGCCCATCCCGGCGGCCAGTGGATCGTGCAGCAGGCCCGGAACCTGTGCATGGACCTCGATCAGGCCGGCGCCAGCGTCAAGTTCGTGCTGTACGACCGCGACGCCACCTTCCACGAAGGCTTCGACGCGGTATTCACCGCGGCCGGCCTGCGGATCGTGCGCAGCGGCGTCCGGCTGCCCCGCATGAACTCGATCATGGAGCGGTGGATCGGCGGATGCCGCCGCGAGCTTCTCGACCGCACCCTCATCTGGAACCTGCCCCACCTCCGCAGGATCCTGGCGGCCTGCGAGCGTCACCACAATGACCACCGGCCTCATATGGCCCTGTCCAGCGCCGCTCCGCTCAAACCGCTTCCAGCCGAGGTAACCGACCTCGAAGCCTTCCGGGTCCGACGACGCGACCGGGTCGGAGGCGTCATCCACGAGTACCAGCACGCCGCTTGACCAGTGAGAACGACGTTTTCGGCAAGGACAACCCTGCTCGTCGCGGATAATCCCGACTTTGGTCACGATGTGCACATTGTCGTACGGGAAGAGCGCCTCCCGGATGATCTCGTTGGTGATGTACGGGCCGTAGGCGTCGGCCGTGTCGATGTGGTTGACGCCCAGCTCGGCTGCGGTACGCAGCAGCTCGATCGCGGCAGCGCGGTCGCGCGGCGGCCCGAAGACGCCGGGGCCGGCAAGCTGCATCGCGCCGTAGCCGATCCGGTTGAGGTCGAGGTCCCCGACCCGGTAGGAGCCGGCCTGGCCGGCGGGTGGGTTGGTGGTGGTCATGGAATTTCCCTCCGGACTCGTCAGCCGTCCTCAGCGAACAGATCGATGAACCCCCGGACGTCCGGGACATCACCTTCCGCCATGTGGTACGCGCGGCGCACGAGCGCTTCGGTACCGGTTGTCATCGTGATCTCCCATCTGGGTATCGATCAGGGCGTGTCCAGGTTCACCGCCGGGACGGTGAGAGGCCATTACCGGATTCCGGTGATTGTCGAGTCCTGTCGGCCCCGAAATGTCTGCCGCCGGAGATAGGCGGGTGTCGTAGGCGGCGAACCGTGATCATGTGTGAGAACTTCTCTACGGGAGCAAGACGCGCCGCTGACGCAGCGCGGACCGCGGCGCCTGGCCCGCTTGCGGCCGCCGCAAGCGACCCGCCCCGTGGCGCCTCCGCAGGCTCCAGCGGCACGGGGACCCCGGGCAGGCTGCCGCGCCAGGCCCGGGGTCCCCGTACCGGGCCAGGGTTGCTGCGAGGCAGGTAAGAGGTCATCGCCGGATCCTGGTTATCCGCCGCAACGGGACAGCGCCAGCCGGGCTCGCCCGGCGTGAGCTCGGCGACCAGCGCGCGGCGAACCAGGCGGCCGAATGCGCGCTGGCCCTGGCGGAGGCCGACCGGCTGATCCTGCCGTTCGCGATGACCGGCTCAGCCGGGCTGCTCGAAGCGCTGCCCCGGCACCAGACCGCGCACGCCGCGCTGCTCGCCGACATCCTCGACGTCCTGCACGGCGCATACCCGCCGGCCAGACAGCCCTGGCTGCCGCCGGCGGAGGAGTTCAGCCCGGGCGAGCTGCGGATGCTGCGGTACCTGCCGACCAACCTGTCCCGGCCCGAGATCGCCGGCCAGCTGACGCCGGCCGACCGGACGCGGGTAGCCCGGGGTAACCCGATCGTGGCGATGCGGGCTCACCTGCCCGCCCTAGACCATGGCGGCATGGACCCGGCACCCTGCCCGTACCTGATCCGGATCAACGGGCACCTCGGCGCCACCATGCTGTCCGCGTTCCCGGCCCTGGCCCCGCAGCATCACGGCGCGCACACCGTGCTCACCGGCCTGCTGGACCGGTCCGCGTTGTACGGCGTGCTGGCCGCGATCGAGGCGCTCGGCCTGGACCTGCTCGAGCTCCGAAAGCGCACCCCGGACCGCGAATCACCAGAAACAGCTCACCACCGCTCACCGTGACGGCCACTACCGTCGGACGCGTCCCTTCCGCTACGAGAAGGTGCCGCTCCCATGACCAGTGCCCTGTACCACCTTGCCGTACCGCCCGCCGCGTTCTGTTCGATGATGGGCATGCTCGGCGAGTCCCGGCCTGGCCAAGGGCGCGCGGGTGATCATCGAGAAGCCGTTCGGCACCGATCTGGCCTCGGCCCGTGCGCAACCTAGTCGCCCGCCGCCTGCGTGTGCTGAACGGCCTCGGCCACCTGGCCCTGCTCGAGGAACCACTCAGCGGCCCGCCGGTGCAGCACCGGTGCTTCCGCGGGTAGCGTCCGGCGTAACTCCAGCCGCAGGAGATCCGCCAGCAGGCGGTGGTAGCGGAACCACCCGCGCCCGGGGTCCAGCGATTCGACGAACGCGTTAGCGTCTTCGAGGTCCAGCAGGATCGGTTCCGGGCCAGGCCGACCGGTCAGCAGACCGGCCAGCTCGCCATTGACCCGGTCGAGCACCGAGGTGCGCAAGAGCAGATCCTGGACGTCAGGCCGCTGGCGGTACTCAAGCTCGCCTACGGGGTCAGGGCATCGATGATCCGCCGGATCTCAAAGCCCTGAAGATCCCTCCGTCGCCCAAAGCGGCGCACCGCCACGACCTGATCGCGCCGCGGATTTCCGGTTCCTGCTCCGCGACCGAGACTGGCCGTTCACTGTCCTTCGACGCGCTCCTGGCAAGCGCTGGCATCCAGGCCGTAAAGATCCCGTCCCGAGGCCCGCGCGCGAATGCCTGTGCAGAAAGGCTGCTGACGGCCCACCCTTCCGCTGGCCTCTCCCGGGAGCAGATCCAGCGTTGGCCAGTCCTCGCGGCCTCATCAGGCGAATACGAGCAAGCCGTCTAAAAGCACAGGCAGGACTGGCTGGCCGAGTTCTGGAATCCCGCAGGCTGCTGGCCGGGGAGGTCAGGCAGCCCACGGCGGGTTGAAGGCGCCGATCTGGGGTCATGATCGCCGCGACGTCGTCGGCGGCCCACTCCTCGCAGATCTTGCCGTCGGTGACCCGGTAGATGTCCACCGCGTCCCACCGGACCGGCTTGCCGTCGGCCGGCGCCCCCAGCAGGCTTCCCTGACTGTGGCGGTGACGACGAGCCGGACGACGACCAGGTCGTTCTCGGCGATGATGTCCTGCTCGGCCGCGTACAGGTCCGGCATCGCCCCGATGAACGACCCCAGCAGGCCGGCCAGGTTCTGCGGGCCGGCGATGTCGCCGAGGCCCTCGCCGTGCCAGACGACGTCGGCGGTCACGAAGTCAGCCGCCTTGTCCGGGTTGTGCTGGTTGAATACCTGGTCGATGTAGTCGCGCGCGAGTTTCTTGTTGGCCTCGAGCTTGTCGGTGGTGGCGGTCATTGCTCTCTCCTCGGAGTCTTTGCTCGAATCGTGCGAGGAAAACGCCCGGCCCGGTGGGGTGGCCCGGCAGGCGGTCTCCGTGAGCTGCTTAACGCGAACTGTTAAACCTGTTGGCTCAGGTCGCGTTCGGGTCGGGCGGCATCCTCCAGCCAGCGTCCTACAGCCCGGTGCGCACGACCATCAGCGTGGTGGCCGGCCAGGCCGGAACCGACCGGTGGGTCATGACCGGCGGCATCTTCGGCGTCGGCGGCTGCTACCTCGTCACCGCCGCGGGCCTGACCGGTGCCCGGGCGTCCGCCCGGGCCCTGCTCGCAGTGGCGGGCCTGGCCGGCATCGGCATCGCCGCATCTCCCGAACCCGCCCGCGGCGCGACCCCGCGGCACCTCGCCTGGACCGTGCTCGGCGCGGTCGCGATCGCCGTGTGGCCCGCCTTCACCGCCCGGCGCGCCGCACCGCGGCCGCTGATCCTGAGCGCCTGCGGCTCCGCCGCCGTCACCGCCGTCTTCGTGGCCCTGCTCGGCTGGCTGCTCGCCGAAACCCACGACGGCAGCGTCCTGGGCCTGGCCGAGCGGCTGACGACATCGATCCAGACCTGCTGGCCGTTCATCATCGCCGTCGCCCTGCGCCGCACCCGGCGCCCCCGTCCCGGCCTGGCCACCGGCGGGCCCCGCGGGGTGCAGGCCGGGGCCACCGCGCGGGCCAGGGCCCGCGGCCGCAGGCAGGACCGGTGATCGCAGCCCGCCTGGAGACACCGCGGGCGGGCATCCGGCCTGTGACCGTCAGGACTCCGGCACGCCGCGCCGGGCTGGCCTGGCCGCGGCTGCCCGCAGCGGCCGAGCTGACCGATACCTGATCGATCAGGTACTGCGACATCGCCGCGCCGAGGTCGCGGCCGCGGACCAGCGGCGTGACCGCGTGGCGTACCGGGAGAAACCGGACGACTGTCTAACCCGCTGAGTTGCCGACGCCGACCACGACGACCCGGGAACCCGTGCACGCCAGCGCCACGCTCGGCCCGGCTCCGTAGTAGACCCTCGCGCCAAGCAGGTCATCGATCCCAGGCACGTCCAGGCGGCCGCCGGGCTAGCGTGTCCGGCCGGCCGCCGCCAGCAGCCGCAGCTGCCGGGCGCGGTGCACGGCCGAGGACCGGTCCCGGACGCCGAGCTTGGCGTAGATGCTGCGGATGTGCGCGTTGACGGTGTTCGGCGAGACGGACAGCTGGCCGGCGATCTCGGGCCGGGACAGGTTGGTCGGCAGGTAGCGCAGCACCCGCAGCTCGCCCGGGCTGAGCTCCTCCGCCGGCGGCGGCCAGGACTGCTGTCTGGCCGCCGGGGATGCGCCGTGCAGGACGTCGAGGATGTCGGCGAGCAGCGCGGCGTGCGCGGTCTGGTGCCGGGGCAGCGCCTCCAGCAGCCCGGCTGAGCCGGTCATCGCGAACGGCAGGATCAGCCGGTCGGCCTCGGCGAGGCCGAGCGCGCGTTCGGCGGCCTGGCTGGCCGCGCGCTGGTCGCCGAGCTGACGGTGGGCGAGCCCGGCCAGCAGGTGCGCCTCCATGACCGTGACGTCCCCTTGGACCGGTGCCGCGCCAGCCAGAACACCGGCCACCGCGCTCAGGGCCGCGGGCGGATTGCCTTCCGCGAGGCAGATCACCGCGAGGGCGTTACGGATCTCACCGGAGCTGGCCCGCTCGTCATCGAGCGCCGCGAGGGCGGCGCGGGCCTCGCCTGTCATCCCGAGGCGAGCCTGGGTGGCGATCAGCCAGCGGGTCGCCCGGCTCGCCAGCGCCTGCGAGTCGTCCGCTAGCTGTGATCCGAGGTCTTCGGCCGCGCTGAGTTCTTCGAGTGCTTCGTGGTGGCGGCCGCGGCCGGCGTGCAGTATCCCGGCCGTCTGGTGCAGCAGCAGCGTGATGTCCGGCCCGGTGTATGCCTGCAGGGCCTGCCTGGTTCGCTGAAGCCACCGCTCGCCCTGGTCGAACTCACCCGTCCAGATCAGCGTGGCGGCGAGCATTATCAGCGCGGGTGCGATCACCGGTTCCGCGCCCCAGCCGTGCCGCTCGGCGAGGGCGATCGCCTCGCGGCAGCGCCGCTGGGTCGTGGCGAACGAGTGGAGCACCAGCGACGCGAACCCGAGCTGCGCCAGGCAGCCGACTTCCAGGTAGGGCCGGCCGATCTCCCGGGCCAGGACGGCGCCCTCCCGCAGGTGGCGTTCGGCGTCCGGCGCGTCTGGCCGCCCGAGTGTCCACGCCTCGGCGGTCCCCAGGTTCCCCAGCGCCACCGCGCGCAGGTCGCTGCCCAGGGCGATGTCCTCGTCGGACCGCCCGGTTACAGGGGAAGCCAGGAACCGGGCCTGCTCGATGACGCCGGCCAGGTCACCGCGCCGCCGGGCCAGCGACAGCTGCAGCGACGCGATCGCCACCTGGAGGCGGCGCCGGCGCTCCGGCGGTGCCGTCCCGGCGTGCGTCTCGGCGACCGCCAGGTGGGCGGCCGCCTGGTCCAGGCGCCCCTGGGATAGGTCACCCATCGCGCGCACCAGGGCTAGCTCGGGGTGATCTGCGCCCGGCGGGAAGGCCCGCACCAGCGCCTGCATGGTCTGCGCTTGCCCGTCGAGCATCGGGCTGAACGAATGGTCGGCGAGCAGCCGGGCCGCATCAGCCCAGTCGCCCGCCGCCTGGGTATGCCGGACGGCCTCGGTCACCTCGCCCTGCACGGTGAACCATCCGGCGGCGAGCCGGTGCAGCGCACGTACTTCGGCGGGCAGCGTCCGGCGCAGCTCAAGCCGCAGGAAATCCGCCAACAGCCGGTGGTAGCGGAACCAGGTCCGCTCGGGGTCCAGCGATTCAACGAACGCGTTCGCGTCCTCCAGGTCCAGCAGGATCCGTTCCGACCCCGCGCGGCCGGTCAGCACATCGGCCAGCTCGCCGTTGACGCGGTCGAGCAGCGAGGTGCGCAGGATCAGATCCTGGACGTCGGGCGGCTGGCGGTCCAGCATCTCCGCGAGCAGGTACTCGGCGACCGTGCGGTCGCTGCCAGAGAACTCCGCGACGAACCGCTCCGGGTCGGGGTGACCGGCCAGGGAGATCACCGCCAGCCGCAAGCCCGCGGCCCATCCCTCAGTCCGCTCATGCAGCAGCGCCTCCCCGGCGGCCGACAGCACGACACCGGAGGCATGAAGCAGCTCGCTGGTCTCCCGCTCGGAAAAGCGCAGATCCGCGGCGCGGATCTCGGCCAGCTCATCGGCCAGGCGCAGCTGATGCAGCCGCAACGGCAGATCGCGACGCGTTGACACGATCGCGTGCGCGTGCGCGGGAAGGTTCGCCAGCAAGCGCGCGAGCTGAGCAACCGCCCCAGGCGAATTCAGCTCATGCACATCGTCGATCACCACCACGACCCGGCCACAGTACCCGGCAAGCTCTGACAGCACCCGGTCGGCCATCGCCCGCCCGTTGAACCCAGGCGTCGCAGCCGACGGCTCATCCCCGGTCGCGCCGCAAGCCTGACGGACAGCGGACAGCAGCGCAAGCCAAAAGACCTGCGTGTCCTGCTCCCCCTGCCGCACCGGTACGAAAGCGACCCGATGCGCCCGACCTGAACGAGCTGCCCAGGCGCGCAACAGCGACGTCTTCCCGCTGCCGGCAGGCGCCGAAAGAACCGTCATCTTCCGCGCCGCCGACCGATCCAGACGCGCCACAAGATCATCACGAGCAATCAGCCGGACGGCGTCCGGGCCACCCCGACCCGCCTTCACGCTGGGATGCGCATCTTCTACTGCTGCCGATCGCACAGTCATGGCCGGAGGCGGATACCGGTCTTGTATCGCCGGACGAAGAGCCCAGCGGAAGCTTCCACCTTCATGAAGCCGAGCGGCAACCGATGCGTCTGCTTGGAGCTCCGTCATGGGCAGTCCAGCCGGTCGAGTCGTGGTCCGCAAGTGAACTTCAGGAAAACAACGACTGGCCCGCGGAACAGTACCCAGGTGGGTACTTTTCGGCGCGGTTAGCGGTCCTGCAGGTGGTGGGCGGCGAGCCGGGCCAGCTCGGTCCGGTTGGCTACCCCGAGCTTCGCGTAAGTCCGCGAAAGGTACACCTTGACCGTATTGCGGGATATGAACAACTCTCGCGCGATGTCGGGATTGCTCAGTCCTCGGCTGGCAAGCTCGACCATTTGACGTTCAACGGGACTGAGGCTGAGCCATCCATGCGTGGCGCCCGCGTGCTCCCCGCGGCCCCGCTGGGCGTAGGCGACGGCCTCTTGGAGAGATAGCCGGGCGCCGCCCTGCAGAGCTCTTTCAAGGCTCGCGTCGCCCAATGCGGTGCCGGCCGAGGCCAGGTTCCGCTTCGTTCGCTCCCTGAGCATTGGGAACGCCACTAGGCCAACCGCGGTCCGCTCCTTCTGGGCTGCGGCAATGAGTCGGACGGCGCGCTCATACTTTCCCGTGAACAAGGCAACCTCGGCGACCACGTCGAGGGCGTCGATCACCCAGGGACGCCACCGGTTGTCCATGAGCACCTTGAGCGCGTCGTGGCTGATGGATTCTGCGCGCTCGTCGTCACCTTCGAGCAGCAGGGCGCGGGCCAGCCCGAGGTGAGCGATTGCCTGCGCACGCCGGTTGTTCAAGGGTCTGGCGGCGGCCAGGAGCCTTTCGACGTGGATCTTGGCCTGTGCGCTGTCGCCGCGGGCCAGCGCCACGGCGACCAGGATCTCCTGGGCGTGCCAGGCGGTGGGACAAATCCCAGGTTCCAGCTCATATAGGCTCGTGGCCCACTGTTCTGCTCGATCGAGATCGCCGGCCGCCAGGGCCGCGACGCCCAGGGCAAGTACGAGCGCCCCCGTTCCCAGGAGCCCTTCCTGCCTGGATTGCTCCAGATGGGCCTCCGCCCGCTCGCGAGCGGCGTCCGCGGCTCCCATGTGGGCATCGAGAAGGGACAGCGCCTCAATGGCGAAATACCGGCTCAGCTGGTCCTGTCCGGGCATCATGGCCAGCGCCCGCTCACAGTGAGCGCGGGCGCTGGCCAGCTCCCCAGCCGAGAAAGCGGTGTGTGCCAGGCACCACAAGCACCAGCGGATGTCGTCCTCATAGCCGATAGCTTCAGCCACCCTGAGCGTTTCCTCCAGCGGGCTTCGCATCGCGCCTGGATCGTCCTGACAGGAGTAGCTGATCGCCAGCGAGCCCAGCGCGTCACACAGCGCGACCTGGTCTCCTGCGGCCCGGGCCAGCTCAGCCGCCCGCAGGAGCATCGGATCTCCGGCACCGGGATCGCTCAATATGACCAGGGCCCCGAGCCGGCTGAGCGCGAGTGCCTGCGAGCGGGTATCGCTAATCGCCGCACCCATCTCCAGAGCCGACGTGGCCGAGGACTGGGTGCGGGCGAAATCGCCAAGCCAGAACGACAGAACCGACAGCCTGGCGAGGGCGAGAGCCCGTCCGGGGGATGGCTCGGGCGGGGCGGCACGCAGGCTCTGCTCGATCGCCGTTACACCTTCGACCTCTCGCCCTCGGACCCGCCAGTACAGGCCCATCGCTCCGACCATGGCCAAGGCATCGTCTGGTGCCCGATCACATCCGTTGTCGATGGCCGCCCGCAAGTTGGGTGACTCATCATCGAGACGGACGCGGCCGGCCGGGGTCAGCGCCCACAGCTCCCGGTCGGCGCGCTCCGCCAACTCCCGGAAATAGACCCGGTGCCGGTCCGCCAACGCGACGTCCTCGCCCGCCGCGGCCATACGCTCGGCGGCGTACTGGCGAACGAAATCAAGCATCCGGAAGCGCGTGGCACCTGCCTTGCGCTCTACGGCCAGCAGCGACTTGTCCACCAGGCCCTGGATCTCATCCAATACCTGGCCGGGAGCGATGGCACCCCCGGCACACACCGCCACGGCGGCTTCCAGGTCGAAGCCCACCGAGAAGACCGACAACCGGGCAAACAGCTGACGCTGCTGGTCTGTGAGGAGTTCATGGCTCCAGTCCAAAGACGCCCGGATGGTCTGGTGGCGAGGATCTGACCGGTGACCGCCACGCAGCAGTTGCAGATGATCATCGAGCCCGTCGGCGATTTCCGCGGCGGAAAGAACACGAACCCGTGCCGCGGCCAGCTCGATGGCCAGGGGGATGCCGTCTACTTTGCGCACGATCGCCTCGACCGCTCCAGCGACATCCTCGCCCAGCCTGAACCGTGGCTGGACGTGGCTGGCCCGATCGGCGAAAAGCCGGGCCGCATCAGACGCCCCCGTGTCACTAGCGTCGCCGCGTCTCTGCATGGACAACGGGGGCACTGGCCATACCAGCTCCCCCTCGACGTCGAGTGGAGAACGGCTCGTGGCCAGAATCGCCACAGATGGACATCTGCGCAACAGCACCTCAGCCACACGCCGGGCCGCGTCCAGGACATGCTCGCAACAGTCCAAGACAAGCAGTCCGGTTGCCTCGCGCAGGTGCTCCACCACCGCTTGCAGCGGAGAGCGGCTAGATCCGGCGCCCACAGATTCGAGCACAACGCCGTCGACCAGGTCAGGGCTGGTCACCGGAGCGAGCTCAACGAAATAGACGTTCGCCCAACGCAGGTCACCGACGCTGAAGCCCAGCTCCAGGGCTATACGGGTCTTACCGATCCCTCCGATGCCAACCAGGGTGACAAGTCGCTTTCCCTCCCGGAACAGCGACCGGATCTCGCCCAGCTCTTGGTCTCGGCCGACGAACGTGGTCATCGACATCGGAAGGGTGCCGGTGACCTCCACGTCCTTTTGGCCGTCGTCAAGGAGCTCCGGTCCGAGATGCTCCGTCTTCCCCATGGCAGCCATCATGGCACCTGGGGTTTTCTGATTCCAATGTGACGATTATGCCCTTAGAACCCCTAACAAAATGGCGTCGAGGAATAGCGGTTTTCGTGTGATGGCTGAGCCTGGCCGTGCGGAAGGGTCAGCGGCCACCGTGGATTATCTCGGACGAGCTGTGGGCTGTCACAGGCGCTGGGCGGTGGCGGGTACTGCGGGCAGTGCATGACCTGGGGAAGATCATCGCGGACCTGGCGGTCGCGGTTGCGGTGGACGGGGACTTCCTGGCCGATATCGCGATGCTGCGCTCCCAGCCGGAGCTGACCGGCCCGGTCGCCTCAGACCCGGTGGTGTTCCGGCTGGTCACCGCTCTGGCCGAGGATACGCCGCAGGGTGCTCAGGACGATTCGCGTGGCGCGGGACGCGGCCTGGGAGCGGACCTGGCAGCTGGCCGGGGACGCCACGCCAGGCACGAGCCGCGGGCTGGTCACTGTCGATCTGGACGCGACACTGGTGACCGCGTTCTCCGAGGCGGTGCGCGGCCCGCACGCCGCGCGGTCGCCGGGCCGGCCATGAGTGTGCTGGTGCTCATCGGCCGTAAGCTCTGACCTGCCGGGTCTAAGCGGCCCTCGGATCCCCGGCTTCGGCGGGTGCGCTCCGGCCCGGATGCCGGCAGGCGGTGGCTGTGATGCGTGTCCGCGACGACGATGAGCAGGGCGACGACCGCGCTGAGCAGCAGGCCGATGGCCGCGGCGGCGAGGGTGATCGCCTGCACGGTCAGGGCGGCCGCCTGCCGGATGCGGTCCCGCCTGGTGGCGGGTACCTGCTCCCAGGCGGGCATGGCCTGGCCTGCGGAGAGCTTGCCGAATATGCCCAGCATCGCGGTGAGCTGAGGGTCGGACCGGAGCAGACCAGTCTCGATGCGCTGAAGCTGGTGCTGCTGGTGGTGGCTACGAATCATGACGTGCTCCTGAGCTGTCGATCTGCTGCGGTGCCGGCGCGGGACTTAAGGGTCGCCCGGTGCCCC
>Ga0307474_10002681_pt1 | contig 12807 bp, 10 predicted proteins | sample atmos_gasesECM1C_2_FD_203312 | JGI IMG/M metagenome (GOLD analysis project Ga0307474, IMG submission 203312) | Hardwood forest soil microbial communities from Morgan-Monroe State Forest, Indiana, United States - atmos_gasesECM1C_05 | ecosystem: Environmental > Terrestrial > Soil > Temperate... | reverse complement strand
CGGATTTACCGTGTCGAGGAAGCACGCGAGTTTCTCTGCTCGGCTGGAGTGAACGTGGACGCCATCGCGTCAGAGATTGACGAGAAGTTCATGAGTGCTTTCATACGGGCCGTCAAACCTGCGAACATGGCAACGAAGGCCTGTTGTGGTCCGACTTGCTGCAATTGAAACAACGCAGTTTACAGAGGGCAGGATTTGTCTGGCGGCTCTGGCGGACGTCGCCACGAAAGGCCTCGCCGATTACTTGCTTTTGGAGCGGGCCGGGATCTTAGAGCGGCTGCTCTTCGCGGGGCGTCGCTTGGGCCGGCGGACAGCTCTCACCTTGCCGGTCCTTTCTCCTCCGCAGAAGAACTGATCGGCGCCATCGGACTCGAGGCCGGACACGCCGACTCCGGGCGGCATCTCCAGCCTTTCGAGAACCTCTCCGGTTCGCGGATCAACTCGCCTCAAATCACTCTCGTCACCTTCCCAGGTGGCGTGCCACAGCTCTCCGTCGACCCAGGTAACCCCGGTGACGAAGCGGTTGGACTCGATGGTGCGAAGAATGGCCCCGGTGTTGGGATCGACTTGATGGATCTTGCGGTTCCGATACTGTCCGACCCAAAGCGTACCTTCCGCCCACGCGAGCCCCGAGTCACCACCGCCGCCGGGCGCCGGGATGATGGCGAGAACACGACCGGTCCTGGGATCGATCTTCTGGATGCGATCTTCAGCGATCTGAAACAAGTGCTCGCCGTCGAATGCCGTTCCTGCATGCGCGGCGACATCAATCGAGCGCAGCATCTTCCCGCTGGCAGGATCGAAGGCGTTCAGCTTGTTTCCGGAAGCAAACCAGACCTGCTGACCGTCGTAGGTGACTCCATGCACGCGGTCGGCACCGGGGAACGGGCCATACTCACGGAGGATTTCGGCGGCTGACCGATTCATACTTCTACCTTAATCGATCGGCAGAGGAGCCGGGAGTAACAAAGTTGTCGTGAATCCTGGCAGTGGCGGGGTCATCCAGCGACGAGCTCGCCCATGACCGAAAGGCTGCACCTTGCCTGCGGCTGCAAGCGAGTCGAGTGCGCGCTGCACGGTTCGTTGGCTCGTTCCAAGCGCAAGCGCCAGGGCCGAGCTCGACCAGGACTCACCGTCGGCGAGCAAGGCGAGCACGGCGGCATGTTCGTCTTCGACAGGCTGCGCCAGCACCACGACCTTGCGTGAATGGTGCGGCGCCAGCGCAAACCCGCTCTTCGTCGCGGTGATGCCGCCCAGCGTCCGAAGCGCCCTGCGAAGCCTGCCGATTTCGACGCGCAACCGCGCACGATGGGATTCGTCCGTGAACCTTGCTCCGAATGCCCGCGACAGAAGCTGGTCCCTTGGCACGTCGCCGGGCCAAGCTTCGCCCAGTGCGCGCGCGAGGGCAAACAACACCGGACGTCTTGCCAGCGAGACGACCTTATGTGTGTTACGCACGACATAACGGCACGCATCCACGACGAGCGCTTTCGACCTTAGCAGCGCTTCAACATCTTCGAGCAGGAGAAGACGCTCCCCGCCACGCGCGACCAGGCGCGCTGCCGGCGTTTTCAGGATTCGGGATGCGCTCTCAACCTCGGCCGTCAGCGCAGGGATACCTGCCTGGCGCGCGGCATGTTCGGACCGAGCGAGGGCAGCACGCGCCGCTTTCGTCCGGATGCGACGCATCGCGATACCCGCGACCACGAGTTCGTGGGCAGTTCTCAATGCGGGCGGAAATGGCGAGGGGTCGAGATCGGCGAGCATACGCTCGGCATCGTCCAGGCGTCCGATCAGGAGCAGACGACGGACCACGAGATAATGCGCAAACGCGGCGTTCAACCGATCGCCGTGTTGTTCGAGCGTCGCCCGCGCCGCTGAGAGCTCTTTCTCCGGCCAGCCCAGGTCACGCGAAGCGAGTGCGATTTCGGCCTCTGCAACGATGCACCTCGCGCGCGCCACGGCTTCTTTCTCACCGAAAGCACGCGCAGCACTCCGCAGAAGAACCTTCGCTCGCACGAAATCGCCGAGCTGCGCCATCGCGATGCCGCGAAGCGCGAGCGCCGGCTCATCGTCGCGCAGCGCGACTCGCTTCAAGGCGCCGAGAGGATCACCCGCAGCGAGCGCACGTGCTGCAGCCGTGATCAGTGAGTCCATCGGAATCCCGCCACACTTGTCACTCCCACCCTTTCGAGGTCCCGCGCTAAATATAGCGCATGGCAATCAAACACCCAGTCACATCGAGAGTGGGACAAAAGGAGACGGGGACCATGACCACACACAAGACCGGAACACAAGAACAATGGCTGAAGGCCCGGCTCGAGCTGCTCAAGGCGGAGAAGGAACTCACACACCGAAGTGACGAGCTGGCGCGGCAACGGCAAGAACTGCCGTGGGTAGCCATCAACAAGGGGTATCGCTTCGAGACTGACACGGGGAGCGCTTCCCTGCCTGACCTTTTCCGTGGGCGTTCGCAGCTCCTTGTCTATCACTTTATGTTCGGGCCTGACTACGCCGCTGGGTGTCCCTCCTGCTCGTCGATCGCGGACGGCTTTAATGGCGTGGCCGCGCACCTGGCCAATCATGACGTGATGCTGTGGGCTGTCTCTCGTGCCCCGCTTGCGAAGCTGCAGGCGTACAAGCGGCGGATGGGCTGGACGTTCCCCTGGGCATCCTCTGTCGGCGGTGACTTCAACTTCGACTTCTGCGCTTCGTACACGGAGGAGCAACAGCGTGCGGGGATCGAGTACAACTTTACCCGCGAACCTGAGTTGCTGTGGCGGCCGGGTCAGGAAGGCGGCGGCCAGGCGGCGGAAGATAAGTTCGCAGCCATGTGCGGAACGGATGCGGCCACCTACCACCGCGAAAGGCCGGGCGTGAGCGCGTTCGCGCTGGACGACGGAGTCGTCTACCACACCTATTCCACCTACGCGCGCGGAGTGGATGGGCTGTGGGGAATGTATCAGTGGCTCGACCGCGCACCCAAGGGGCGCAGTGAGACCGGAGTCTGGTGGAAGCGCCGCGACGAGTACGTCAGGTGATGAACAACATAGCGATGCGCCCATTGCGGGTTGTCCGCATTGTTCGGAATGGTGCAGAGATTCGGCCAGGTACACGCATGTACCTAATTGCGCCTTGAACGCAAGAATTGGCAAGCTGGGACGGTGCCGACTACGAAGCAAAGGCGTGAGAGGCAAATAAGAACGGTTATTTCGCAGGGACGTCTTTGCAGAAGGCAGAACGGCATGAATATGCTACACGGATTAAAAATAGCGTCGTCCATCTTCATCGGGAGATGGACACCCAAGGTTTTGTTTTCACTTGACGAAAAGCCCTATCGGCACGGGCAGTTGCGCCGGCGCCGGGGAAGCGTCTCGCAACGCATGCTCACCAGGACGCTTCGCAATCTTGAATCTACAGGGTTGATTGAAAGGCGTGTAACAGGATCGAAACCCATGGCCGTGGAGTATTCGCTGACGCGACTGGGGAGGACGATCATCACTCCACTCGGAGGCATGTGCCGCTGGGCAAGACGCCACGGCCGGAACGTGACTGCGGACGTGAGCCTGCCGGAAGTTCGATCTCAGGCGCGAACGAATTAGAAGTTCAGAGGAGGGACATATGTGCCCAGCATGCATCGAAAGCGCAGCAGTAATGGTCGCCGGAGCCGCATCGACGGGAGGAATTCTGGCGATGTGCATCGGCAAGCTCAGAAACATTTTCAGAGCGAATCGTCTTGGTCTGTTTCAGAAAGAAAAGGAGAAATAAGATGGCAACAAGCAAAGAGAGAAACAAGGAACAAGGGCATCTCGCGATCAACACACCCCCCATCGTGTCGCAGCAGGAGTGGGATGCTGCGCACCAGGAGCTCCTGGTGAAGGAGAAGGCCTTTACCCGCTCCCGTGACGCGCTGGCCGCTGAGCGTCGACGGATGCCGTGGCTGGCGGTGGAGAAGAAATACGAGTTCGAGGGGCCCAAGGGTAAGGTCAGCCTGCTCGACCTGTTCGAGGGCCGCCCGCAGCTGATCGTCTATCGCGCCTTCTTCGAACCCGGGGTGTTCGGCTGGCCCGAGCACGCCTGCCGCGGCTGCTCGCTGGGCGCCGATCAGGTCGCTCACCTGGCTCATCTGAACGCCCGCGACACAACCCTCGCCTACGCCTCACGCGCGCCGCAGGCGGACATCGCGCGCCTGAAGGCGCGGATGGGCTGGGAGATGCCCTGGTACACCATCACCGACAGCTTCGACAAAGACTTTGGCGTCGATGAATGGCACGGCCACAACGTGTTCTTCCGCGACGGCGAGCGGGTGTTCCGCACATACTTCGTCAACGGCCGCGGCGACGAGGCGATGGGGACCACATGGAGCTACCTCGACATCACGCCACTCGGCCGTCAGGAGACTTGGGAGGACTCGCCAGAAGGTTACCCCCAGACGCCGCCGTACAAGTGGTGGAACTGGCACGACAACTACGACGCCGAGGCCTCGCCTCACCCGAAGTGGGTCGCGGTGTCCGACGCGGGAGAAGCCGCGTTCCGAAAGCGCGACGCAGAGGAGAAAGCGAGCTGAAGAAGGGCGACGACTTCAGGCTGGGTATTCGGACGAGTGGGGAACCGGCAGGCGCTGAACCGCGCCTGCCAACAGCTCGACCTCGTGCCGAAAGGGCGCGATGAGGAGGGCGTTAAATTTGCGGATGGAGTGGGCGCGCCGGCTTGCGAGTTTGCGGTTAACCGCCGATTAAGTCTCTGTGGCCGCGGCTACGGCTGCCGTCTCCGGCAAGACTCCATAGACGTCCTCAAGAGTGCTGCGCAGTAACTCGGCGGCGCTCCAAGCTTGCGCAATGCAACCGACTGGTCGATGGGGCGCATCCCCATCGAAAATCTCAGAAATGTGTCCGAGCCCAGCGTCAGTCAGATGATTCTTGAGGGGAGTTAACCACTGTTCGACTTGACGGCGCGCCGACTCACTACCACCGTTCACTTTCATGAACGCCGTTATGAAGGGACCCATAAGCCAGGGCCACACCGTACCTTGATGATAAGCGCCGTCTCGGCTGACTCTGTCCCCGGTGTAGCGGCCCCGGTATTGCGGATCGCTGGGAGCGAGGCTGCGTAGACCGTATGGGGTAAGCAAATGCTCTTGTACTACGTTCACCACTTGTTTGGCCCGCTCTCGGCTGAGCATGAAGTGTTTCAGGCTTACTGCGAATATCTGGTTGGGTCGAATGCTCGCGTCCGGAGGGCCGCCGTTTACGACGTCGTACAGGTACCCACCCTTTTCGTTCCACAACAGGCGATTGAAGCTCCGTATGGTAAGGGCAGCCATGCTGTTGTAGCGCTTGCGGGTAGCTTCATCGCCTAGCCGCATGGCGATATTTTCCATGGTACAGATCGCGTTGTACCAGAGTGCCTGGATCTCAACCGGCTTACCTCGGCGAGGGGTAACGACCCAGTCGCCAACCTTTGCATCCATCCAGGTCAGTTGCACACCTGGTTCGCCGGAGCTGAGCAGGCCGGACGGGTCCAGCTTGATCCCGAATCTGGTTCCGCGCACATGCCAGGCGATGATGTCGGTCAGGACGAAGTAGAGTTCATTTTGAACGAACGAAAGATCGTCCGTGTAAGCCAGGTAGGCGCGTACCGCTTCGACAAACCATAACGTCGCGTCGACGGTGTTGTATTCAGGCGTTTCTCCGGCATCGGGAAACCGGTTAGGAACCATGCCGCGATCGACATATTGAGCAAAGGTCCGCAAAATGCTGCGCGCCACATCGTATCTTTGGGTCGCAAGCGTGAGGCCTGGAAGAGCAATCATCGTGTCGCGACCCCAGTCGCTGAACCAGTGATAGCCAGCGATGACGCTCTTGTGATCACCGCGCGAGACGATGTACTGATCGGCAGCCAAGGTCAGCATCTTCACGAATTCATCTTCAGCGGGAGATTGAAGGGCAATGGCTTGCCGCCGCGAGATTTCCGCACGCCGGTATTGCGGCGCTGCGCTGGCTTGGCGAGTTTCGGTCGAAGCGATAATCGTAGCTTTTGACTCGGAATCGAGATTGAAAAAGAGTGCGCAGGGATTAAAGAGATCTTCCGTGAAATCGAGCCCGCGCTCGCGCTCGACTGCGTACTGGAAATTCCGATACCAATCGCCCGCGCGCTCGATGGATTTCGCATTGTGGGCGAGGTGGAGTGCGGGCAGCCCCGTATATGGCGAAATGCTGACAATGCCCGGTCGCTCGTCCCATGCGCCGTTGATTGCGCCATTTTCATGAGTCAGGCTGTGATAATCGCGAAAAGCAATCAGGGGACGCAACTGCATCTGGATCAAGCCTGCAGGTTGGTCATTCAGAATGCGATACTCAACGACGATCGTGTTTTCCCCGTGCACCATGAAAACCGTTTTCTCGATCAGCACGCCTTCTACCTCGAAGGTGAACACAGGGAATGGGTCCATTCGAAATTCTTTTAGATATTGAAATCCCTGGGGATGCACGACGCCGGGGTAATTGTTCGTGCCGAGCTCAAATGTCTGGCCATGGATGACGAGCGTCTCTTCCAGCTTTGATAACAGAACCAATCGCCCGACTGGCGGCTTGGTGGCCGCGACGAGAAGTCCATGATATCTGCGGGTATTGCATCCGTTCAGCGTAGAGGAAGCGAAGCCGCCGATGCCATTCGTCTCCAGCCATTCACGGCGAAGGCCCTCGTCCAGATCAGCAAGGTGCACGCTGTTTGGCTTGCCCAGGAATACACCGATCGCTTTCATCGGCTTATCTCCATTCGAAATAGGATTCTGATTTAATCTGCGAAGGCGATTCCGCGTTCACGCTTCGCGGGTTTACCCGATTCCCCGCTTTGCTGCAGCAACTTGGCCACCAGGCCGGTCCAACCGGTCTGATGGCTCGCGCCGACGCCTTTACCCGAGTCGCCGTGGAAATACTCGTGGAAGAGAATCAGATCGTTCCAATTGGGATCCGCCTGAAATGTAGAGATACCGTCGTAAACCGGACGCTGACCGTTCTCGTCACGCAAGAAGATCTTGGCGAGGCGACGGGAGAGCTCCGCTGCCACTTCCCACAAGGTGAGCATCTGGCCGGAGCGCGCGGGGAATTCGACTTTGAAATCGTCTCCCAGATAGTGGTGGAATTTCTGCAACGACTCGATCAACAGGTAGTTCACGGGAAACCAGATCGGACCGCGCCAGTTGGAATTTCCGCCAAATATTCCGGTGCTCGACTCGGCAGGTTCGTACTTGACGCGGTATTCAGTTCCGTTCACTGCGAGCGTGTATGGAGTGTCGTTGTGGTGCCGCGATAGCGCACGAATGCCATGGGGTGATAAGAACTCTCGTTCATCGAGCATGACCTGCAGCACGCGGCGAAGCTGATCGCGCCCGACGATCGATAACAGCCTCCGTTCCCCGGTACCTCGAGTGCGCATGCAGGCTACGTTACGCAGCAGATTGGGGCGGTTATCGACGAACCACTCGAGGCGCCGTTTGAAGCCGGGCAGACGTTCTAACAGCTCCGGTTCGAGTGTTTCCACGGCAAAGAGGGGAATGAGACCGACGATGGAGCGAATACGCATGGGATACTTGCGGCCATCGGGAAAACGAAGCACGTCATAGAAGAAACCATCCATCTCGTCCCAGAGCCCGATGCCGTCGTTGCCGCGATGATTCATTGCATGCGCGATATAGATGAAGTGCTCCCAGAACTTGCTGGCGACATCTTCATAGGCGGGATCTTCGCTGGCGAGTTCCAGCGCGATCGCGAGCAGATTGAGCGTGTACATCGCCATCCAACTGGTGCCGTCGGACTGCTCGATGTAGCCGCCGGTGGGCAAGGGAGCGCTGCGATCGAACACCCCGATGTTGTCGAGCCCCAGGAAGCCGCCCTGGAAAATATTCATGCCATCGGCGTCTTTGCGGTTCACCCACCAGGTGAAGTTCAGGAGCAACTTGTGGAACACGCGCTCAAGGAAAGCGTGATCGCCCTTGCCACTGCGTTTCTTATCGATCTTGTAAACGCGCCACGCGGCCCATGCATGCACAGGCGGGTTCACGTCCCCAAACGCCCATTCATAAGCTGGCAGCTGTCCGTTGGGATGCATGTACCATTCCCGCAGCAGCAGCACGAGTTGCTCTTTGGCGAAGTCGCAATCCACCAGCGCGAGGGGAACGCAGTGAAACGCCAGGTCCCACGCGGCATACCAGGGATACTCCCATTTGTCAGGCATGGAAATGACATCGGCGTTGTACAGATGCGGCCATTCCTTGTTGCGGCCATTGCAGCGCTCGGCCGGAGGTTGCGGGTTTCCAGGATCGCCTTGCAGCCAGCGCTTCAGTTCGTAGTGATAAAACTGCTTCGACCACAGCATTCCGGCGAAACTCTGGCGCATGACGTTCTGTGCGTCGTGCGAGAGGTCTTGTGGGATCACAGTTGCGTAGAACTCATCCGCTTCTTTCTTGCGGGTGGCGAACAACTGGTCGAACCCCTCGAAGGCGGCTTCGGCAACGCCGGAAAAATCAATATCGGTGAGGCGTAGACGTACCGTGACCGTAGCACCGGCAGGAATCTGCAACCGGTAATGCACAGCGGCCTTTGTGCCAATGGGCTCCTGGGCGATCGCGTTCTTCTGCCCATCTACGATGTAATCGTGAATCCCGTCCTTCACATAGGCGTAGCGGTTCTCAACGCCGAAGAGACGCTTGAGATTGGTTTCGTTTTCCGTAAACACTGGTTCGGGCGAGCCCTCGTAATAAAGCCAACGCTTGCCTAGAGAAGGGTGATCGAGTTCGATGCCACCCGGGACCTGGCGCATGTCTGGACGAGGAACATCGTCATCCCAGGACCATATGTTTCGGAACCAGATCGTGGGCAGCAGTCGCAGAGCAGCAGTTTCAGGACCGCGGTTCGTGGCCGTGATCTTGATCAGAATATCTTCCACATCGCCTTTCGCGTATTCGACAAAGACGTCGAAGTAGCGGTCGTTCTGGAACACGCCCGTATCGAGGAGTTCAAACTCGGGCTGGTCTTTGCCTCGGCGGCGATTTTCCTCGACCAGTCGCGTGTATGGAAATTCTTGTTGCGGATACTTGTACAGATATTTCATGTACGAGTGCGTGGGAGTGCTATCCAGATAAAAGTAGTACTCTTTCACATCCTCGCCGTGATTGCCTTCGTTGCCGGTGAGTCCGAAAAGGCGTTCCTTGAGAATCGGATCGTGCTCATTCCAGAGGGCCAGCGCAAAACACGTCAGCTGATGACGGTCCGAGATGCCGGCCAACCCGTCTTCGTTCCAGCGATACGCGCGCGAACGGGCATACTGGTGCGGAAAGTACTCCCACGCACTTCCGTCAGGACTGTAGTCTTCGCGCACCGTGCCCCAGGCACGCTCACTCAAGTAGGGACCCCAGCGCTTCCAATGTTTCTTTCGGTCGTGCGATTCTTGCAAGCGAATTTCTTCTGCGGTCATAGCAATTTCTCCGCGTAACCCGAATCTAATACGGCAGTAAAGGAAGGCACATTGCCAGCTACCGGGTCAACCTCGGCGATCTTCATGCAATCCAGATCCCGCAGATCAGGTTTTAGTTCCCGATACTCCAGCTGGAGGGGAACTCTACCGCTCACCGCGAGTTGAATAATACCTTTGCTCATTTTATTTCTCTTGCCCGAGGATTGGATGGCCGTCGGGGCAGAAAAGCTTTGTGGAATCCCAACTGGCCATCCGATTCGGCAACCACCCCCGAAGATACAAATTTCGTGTGCGTCAAAAGGAATTTTCGCGCTGCCCCCCAGCGCCGAGAGTTACGATTTCAGTTTGGTGGTGCACCAGATTATTCGGGTTGTCATCTGGCGGGAACGGCTGTCCATCGCGGAGAAACGCGAGCGATCTTTATGCCAACGCAGCGAAGCCGATGGGAACAGAGTCAATCGACTGGGCTTCCCCGCTCGGCTAAATGGCTCCAACACAGTTCACCGGCACGTCAAGAAACCACGCTCTCGTTGTTCCTGCATGGATCAGGCTGTGTGCATTTCGATGACTCGTTCCTCGGCCGAATCTCTTCTTTATCAGGTCGCCGCCTGAACTGCTCTCAGCCAGAGACGATAGCCTTGCCTCACCTGCCGAGGTCCATTGCCGGAATCACAGCAGTCACGAAATTCAAGAGAGTTTTGCGCGGATCTTGGAGAAAATGCGGGAAGTTTTATTTTGGGAATTTGTAAACTGTTGAAAGAATGGCTCCTCAGGTAGGACTCGAACCTACAACCCTCCGGTTAACAGCCGGATGCTCTGCCATTGAGCTACTGAGGAGTGTCGTGGCTCCCTTGAAAAACAGGGCGCCGGAAGCGAACATCGTCATCATATCAAAGCATTCCGGTATCTGGAAATAGCGCACGGCGTTACCTTGGACTTCAGGTTGACCGGGTTCATCCATCTCGGGACGCAATTCGCGCAACTCGCTGTGGAGTGCGCCTGCCGTGTCTACTTTCGAGGGTTTGACCTGCTCTTTCCGGCATGCTATAAAGGCCCGTTTTGCGTAGGAGGCTGCTCAAGGGCCGGTTGCGTCCCTTGCCGGGCGGCTCCACGCGAACTGAAATCCGACGCGGCCAAGCTCAGCACTCCTTTTCACGTCTTGCAGTGGAAGCGTGTTCGGAACTCCGGCAATGCGCTTACCCGGCCGCCATTTGCAACGGCATCCGGGGCATTCGCCACGCCGGAACGAGGCATCGAAACACGTTCTTAATCCCGCGAAGATTTTCATATTGGAGGACTCCTCTATGCGCACCTGGATGGCTACGGCTACGTCCTTGGGCCGCCGAATCCGCACCACGTCCGTCTTCGTACTAACGCTCCTGGTTTCCTGCGCCTGCGCCTTCGCTCAACCCGGTGGCGAAAGCGTCGGCGGCGAAGCCTCCCTCAAGCTTCCCGACTTATCCCAGGTCACGTTCCTGGGCACCATTGACGGCCACAAACTGCTGATGATCGGACTGCTGTTTTGCGCGCTTGGGCTGCTTTTCGGGCTGGTCATATTTACCAAGCTCAAGAATCTGCCCGTCCATCGCGCCATGCTCGAGATCTCGGAACTGATCTACGAGACCTGCAAGACCTACCTGATCACGCAGGGGAAATTCATCCTTATTCTGTGGGCGTTTATTGCCGTCATCATCGCAGTTTATTTTGGATGGCTCTCCCCGGTTCCGGGCAAGTCCATTGGCGTGACCTTGCCCATCATCCTGATGTTCAGCCTGGTCGGGATTGCCGGCAGCTATGGCGTGGCGTGGTTCGGCATTCGGGTGAATACGTTCGCAAACTCGCGGACGGCGTTTGCCGGGCTGAGGGGCAAACCGTATCCCATTTACCAGATTCCGCTCGAGGCCGGCATGAGCATCGGCATGATGTTGATTTCGGTCGAGCTGCTGATCATGCTCTTCATCCTGCTGTTCGTGTCCGGCGATTACGCGGGACCCTGCTTCATCGGCTTCGCGATCGGCGAGTCGCTGGGAGCGGCCGCGCTTCGGATCGCAGGCGGCATTTTCACCAAAATTGCCGACATCGGCTCCGATCTGATGAAAATCGTCTTCAAGATTAAGGAAGACGATGCGCGCAATCCGGGCGTGATTGCCGACTGCACCGGCGACAACGCCGGAGACTCGGTTGGGCCTTCCGCGGACGGTTTCGAAACCTACGGCGTGACCGGGGTTGCGCTGATCACGTTTATTCTGCTGGCGGTGAAGAGTCCGACCGTTCAGGTCCAGCTGCTGGTCTGGATTTTCGTCATGCGCATCATGATGCTGGTCGCCAGCGCGGCTGCCTACTTCATCAATAGTGCCATTGCCAAGGCACGCTACAGCAACGCCGATCGCATGAACTTCGAGGCTCCGCTGACGTCTCTGGTCTGGATCACGTCGATCGTATCCATAGTCCTGACCTATATCGTTTCCGCGCTCATCATTCCCGACCTCGGCGGCGACACGTCTTTGTGGTGGAAGCTCGCCTCGATCATCTCGTGCGGAACTCTCGCGGGCGCCGTCATTCCGGAACTGGTGAAGGTGTTTACATCGACGGAATCCCGTCATGTGCGCGAGATCGTGAAGTCTGCGCAGGAAGGCGGCGCGTCCCTCGGCATTTTGTCAGGCTTCGTGGCCGGAAACTTTTCCGCGTACTGGCTCGGACTGACCATGGTCACACTGATGTCGATCGCCTACTACATCAGCACCATGGGCCTGGCGCCGCTCATGGTGGCCTCCGCGGTGTTTGCTTTTGGACTTGTGGCTTTCGGCTTCCTCGGCATGGGTCCGGTCACGATTGCAGTGGACTCTTATGGGCCAGTCACCGACAATGCGCAATCTGTTTACGAACTGTCCTTGATCGAGCAGGTGCCCAATATTGCGCAGGACATCAAGAAGAATTACGGGTTCGATGTCAACTTCTCGCGCGCCAAGGACCTCTTGGAGGAAAACGATGGCGCGGGCAACACCTTCAAGGCGACAGCGAAACCGGTGCTGATTGGCACGGCGGTGGTCGGCGCCACCACCATGATTTTCTCCATCATCATGGCGCTCACTGCGGGCCTGACCACGAATGTGAATAATCTTTCGCTGTTGCACGCGCCCTTCATGCTTGGCCTGATTACGGGCGGCGCAATGATCTATTGGTTCACGGGAGCGTCGACGCAAGCAGTCACTACCGGCGCTTATCGAGCCGTCGAGTTCATTAAGGCCAACATCAGACTGGAAGGCGTGGAGAAAGCCTCGGTCTCCGACAGCAAGAAGGTGGTCGAAATCTGCACCCAATACGCGCAGAAAG
>Ga0307474_10002680_pt1 | contig 12809 bp, 13 predicted proteins | sample atmos_gasesECM1C_2_FD_203312 | JGI IMG/M metagenome (GOLD analysis project Ga0307474, IMG submission 203312) | Hardwood forest soil microbial communities from Morgan-Monroe State Forest, Indiana, United States - atmos_gasesECM1C_05 | ecosystem: Environmental > Terrestrial > Soil > Temperate... | reverse complement strand
GATCCGAGCGAGACCGGCAAAGGCTACAACAAGGCGCGCGGCGACAAGGTGATCTCCAAGGCCAAGGCCTTCCTGGACTCTGCCGCGCCGCTCGCGACCGGAAGCCACGCCGACGTTACATCCTACAGCGTGGTCGCAGGCCAGCTCGCCGCGAAGCTCAAGAGCGGCAACGCCACCGCGCTGAAGTCGCAAGCACAGTTCGCGGGCTACCAGGGCGATGCGGCCGCGCCGCCGGCGATCCTGCTCGTCAACAACGGCCTCCACATCGAGATCAGGATCGACCGCAGCCACATCATCGGCAAGGACGATGCGGCCGGCGTCGCCGACATCATCATGGAAGCCGCCGTCTCGACCATTCTCGACATGGAGGACAGCGTCGCGGCTGTCGATGCCGAGGACAAGGTCCTGGTCTACCGCAACACGCTCGGCCTGATGAACGGCACGCTGTCGGCCGATTTTGAGAAGGGCGGCAAGACGATGACGCGGTCGCTGAACGCCGACCGCGTCTACAAGACGCCCGCGGGCGGCGAACTGACGCTGCACGGCCGCAGCCTGCTTCTGATGCGCAATGTCGGCCATCACATGTTCACCGACGCGGTGTTGGACGAAAAGGGCGAGGAGATTCCGGAAGGCCTGCTCGATGCCGCCGTGTCCGGCCTGCTCGCGATCCACGACCTCAAGGGCGGCTCCAGGGTCAAGAACAGCCGCGCCGGCTCGGTCTATATCGTCAAGCCGAAGATGCACGGCCCCGACGAGGTCGCGCTGACATGCGAGCTTTTTGACCGGGTCGAGAACATGCTGTCGCTTCCCGCCAACACCATGAAGGTCGGCATCATGGACGAAGAGCGCCGCACCACGGTGAACCTCAAAGCCTGCATCCAGCAGGCGTCAAAGCGCATCGTCTTCATCAACACCGGCTTCCTCGACCGCACCGGCGATGAGATCCACACCTCGATGGAAGCGGGTCCGATGATCCGCAAGAACGAGATGAAGCAGCAAACCTGGATCAAGGCCTATGAAGACTGGAACGTCGATATCGGCCTCATCGACGGCCTGCCGGGCCACGCCCAGATCGGCAAGGGCATGTGGGCCGCTCCCGACAAGATGGCGGACATGCTGGCGCAGAAGGTCGCCCATCCGCAGGCCGGCGCCACCACCGCCTGGGTGCCTTCGCCGACCGCAGCCACGCTGCATGCGCTGCACTATCACCAGGTCAACGTGCTGGAGCGCCAGCAGGAGCTCGCCAAGGGCGGGCCACGCGCCAAGCTTTCCGACATCCTGACCATTCCGGTGTCGAAGTCGAACTGGGCGCCGGACGACGTCCGGCAGGAGATCGACAACAACTCCCAGGGCATTCTGGGTTATGTCGTGCGCTGGATCGACCAGGGCGTCGGCTGCTCCAAGGTGCCTGATATTCACGACGTCGGCCTGATGGAGGACCGCGCTACTTTACGCATCTCCAGCCAGCATCTGGCGAACTGGCTGCACCAGGGTGTCATCACGCAAGATCAAGTGGTGGAGTCCTTGAAGCGCATGGCGGTCGTGGTCGACAAGCAGAACGCGGGCGATCCGCTTTACAAGCCGATGGCGCCGTCCTTCGATGGAGTCGCCTTCAAGGCGGCCTGCGATCTCGTCTTCAAGGGCCGCGAGCAGCCGAACGGTTACACCGAATACATCCTCACCGCCCGCCGCCGCGAGGCCAAGGCAGCGGGGTAAGACTTACTCCGTCATTCCGGGGCGCCTCCAACGGGTCCGCGCAAAGCGCGGCCCGATGACAGGCTCCGAGGCGAACCCGGAATCTGGAGATTGCGGCGCGAGATTCTCAGGTGCGCAATTGCGCACCATAGTTCGCGGTCAACCGCGGCCCAGATCTCATGCCGCCTTGGCATCGGCTTCAAGGTGACATGGTCGATCGATGTCGAGTTCGCGCAACCGCTTCGCGACGAAATCGAGGAACGTGCGCACCCGGGTGGACAAATGTCGTCCGCCCGGAAAGACCGCCTGAATGGCCGCTTCAACCGCCACATAGTCGGGTAGTAAACGCAACAGCCGCCCTGTCTTGAGATCCTCTGCGACGCTTAGCAATGGCAGCAGGCAAACGCCTTGCCCTTTGAGCGCGGCCGCTCGGACGGCCTCGATGCTGTTGCTGCACAGATTTCCCATGGCCTCGATCTCGTGCTCGCCCGTCTTGCTGGTAAATCGCCAACGATGCGTGCGACTCGCACTGCTGACATTAAGGCAATTGTGCCCATTGAAATCTCCCGGGGTCCGCGGCGTGCCACGGCGCGCCAGATAGATCGGCGACGCACAGACAACCCGCTGCACCTTGCCGAGCCGCCGCTGGATCAGACTGGAATCCAACGCCGAGCCGGCATGAATTGCCAGATCGAACGTTCCCTCCACGAGATCGCTGATATGATCCGTCATAATCAGTTCGACGGATACCTCGGGATAGGTCAGCATGTATTCGCTCGCCAGCGGGGCAACGACACGCGCCAACGTGACATCCGTATTCAACATCAACCGGCCACGCGGCGTCTGCCGCAGAGACGTCGCCAGGTTCTCGATCTCGTTGACTTCCGCCAGTATCCGGACACATCGCTGATAGAACTGGCTGCCCTCCTCAGTGAGGCTCACTTTTCGCGTGGTCCGGTTTAGCAGGCGGACACCTAATTGCTGCTCGAGCGATTGGACGTGACCAGTGACGGCTCCTTGCGACAACTTCAGTTGGCGTGCTGCACAACTAAAGCTTCTTTTGCTTACAACTTGGACGAACGACGACATGCTGGTGAAACGGTCCATGATTATCTACCGCTCTAAAAGGCTGCGTCCAAAAAATGATTTGCGTCTAACCCTCGATGCGACGGAAGGCCGTGGCGAAATGCGCGACGGCGGCATTCCGAGCCCGTCTAATTCAATAGAGAGGCATCGGCACCGCTCCCCGAAAGCATGTCGCGAGTTTCGTCATAGGCATTGCCAAAAGCCTCAATGGCCTCCGATTTTGCGACATCGGTGGCTATGCAGAGATGCGCGAGTACAGTGGCAAGCGACGCCATTGCGTCACGGGTAAATTCTTCGGTAACGGCATCATAGACTTTACCGAGCAGAAATTGTTGCCTGCCCTTCGTTCGTTTCCATTCGATCCGCTCTGGCTTCATGTCAGCCTCCGCGTAGTTGCGAGTTCACCATTACCTTACCGACCCTCGGATCGAACTCATCGATGCGGCGGCCCATTGCCGTCGTTCGTCCCTGCCAATCCGTAGGCCCAACGGATTCAAAATGGCAGCAGCAGGATCGTGATCACTCCGGCCGCGCCCCAGATCAGCGTGTTTAGGAACATGCGCAGGATCTGCCTATTGTCGCTGTCTTCTGTCAGACCGACGGCATCGCAGATGAGGCCGCCGGGTAAGAGAAAGAGCTTCGTCATGGGTCGTTACCGCCTTGGATTGTGCGCGTTGCAAATCGTGGGAACAGGGCCCTAGCTCGCGACCCCAGGTCGCCTCTCACTTGCGTCATTTACGAATTAACATATATAATTTAATGTAATTAAGAAATTGATGCTCAAAGAGTCAAGAGCCCAAATCCTCGATCGGGAGGGTTCCTTTTCACGATGCAGTGAGCCAGAAGTTGCCTGCAGGCGAATAGTATAGGAAATTTCTGCATTTTATCATGCGCTTATCGTCCTTGAATTGGACCAACGAATTGGACCAACCTCGCGGCGCGGCGAAAACTGGCGGCGACGACCGCAAAGACTCTTGTCAATTCTAGATCTTTATAGTTATGTAAACGTGTAAGCGACCCGGTATCTTCTGCGGGGGAAGGACCGCACAAAGGTGAGGCTCTTGCCAATGTCCAATCTGGATTCGATTGACCGCAGTCGAACGCTTCGGATGGGTGATGTTGCCCCTGATTTTGAAGCGCGCTCCACGCGGGGCCCCATCAGGCTTTCGGGATTCCGCGGGCGCTGGCTCGTGTTTTTTTCCCACCCGGCGGACTTCACGCCCGTCTGCACCAGCGAATTCGTTGGCCTCGCAAAAGCTCATGATCGATTCGTGGCACTCGATTGTGCTCTGCTGGGACTCTCCGTGGATAGCCTCTATTCGCATCTCGCCTGGATGCGCGCGATCCGCGATGTCTTCGACGTCGAGGTGCTCTTTCCCGTCATAGAAGATCCTTCAATGGTCGTCGGACGCGCCTATGGGATGATCGATGAGGAGGCGACGAATAGCGCCAGCGTGAGAGCAACGTATTTCATCGATCCCGAGGGGGTCATTCGCGCGATCACGCATTATCCGCTCACGATCGGGCGCTCCGTGGACGAGATATTACGCATGGTGGCAGCACTACAGGCGACCTACTCAGGCGCAAGACTGGCCCCCGCGGACTGGCGGCAAAAGCAGCCCCTCCTCCTACCGGCCGACGAAAAGGCCCAGCAAGAAGCCAACTGGTTTTGCCGGAGCGAAGCATGAAGCCCCTTTGGCAATCCCGAGAGGACGCTGAAGACGCCGCCGAAAGGCTTCGCAAGTTCGGGCAACCGCTGCGACTGATGATCCTTTCTCTGCTGCTCCAAGGGGAGAAATCGGTCGGCGAGATCGATGTGGCAACAGGAATCGGTCAACCTGGGCTGAGCCAACAGCTCGCCGAATTGCGTCGCGCAGAACTCGTGACGACGAGGCGCCAAGCCAAGCAGGTCTTCTACAGTATTGCCGACAAGTCCGTGGAGCTCCGCGTGCGTAGTATCGAGACCGTCTTCGGCGCAGGCGACCCGCGAGCTGCGTTGCACCTCCTCATGAAGCCACTCGAGGCGTCCCCCCGATCGGACAGCGTCGCGGGCGCAGCGAACTTCGTCCGCATTCGCTGACCACGTCGATCTAAAACGCGCGACTAGGCGAATGGACAGCGTCCTGTCCCTAGCTTCGCCATCGATAGTCAACCATTAGCTAGGGATCGCCACCCCGGGAACTATGTCGCGCTTTTCCGTAGAGGGGGAAGGGCGACGGAAGGGCCAGCGCAGCTGCGTCGGTGGAAGAGAATAGGTGAGAGAGGCTGCCGGATCGTTAAGTCTCGCCCAAAGGCACTAATTCTCGGCGCCGCAACCCTCATTTCGGCTAGAACACCGCGATATATTTCAGCAGCGACACGATGCCGAGGATGATCACGATCACTCGCGCGATCTGCTTGGCACGGCCGTCGAGCGGCAGCATGTTGATCAAATAGAGAACAAGAATGACGACAAGGAAGGTGACGAGAACGCCGACGATCATTTGGCAGCCCCCAGGTGAACGGTTAACCCGGCCTTAACGCAGCATGCGCCGCTCAGGTTCCGGTCGCGGAACTTGCTTTCAGCCGATCCCATAGAGATAAAATTTACAACCTACGCGTAATGACGCGGCAGCCTTTCTGTCTAAGTGTCTACCGCTCCCGGGCCAGATGCTTGGGGACTGGGAGCCCAGCATGTTGAATCGCCTGACCGTATCCGCACTCCTGCGGGCCGTGATCCTCACCACGGCGCTGGTCATCGTGCTGGTGAGCTCCCTCAGCGCCTGGAACTCCTGGGGGCGGCTGCAGACGACCGAGCGCATCGCGCTGGTGGCGAATGCTTCGGCAAGCATGTTCAAGGCGATGGACAGGCTGCGGAACGATCGCTCCACGACCAACCGCGTGGTGGTTGCCGACGAGAAGCTCGGCAGCGAGATCGAGGGATATGTCCGGGGCTTACGCGATTCCGAGATGCCGGCCATGAGCCATGCGCTCGAAATCTTGCCAGCGATCGCGTTTGCCCAGCAGCAAATATTGCTTCCCGAATTCGATCGATTATTCAAGGCGCTCACCCGGCAGCAGCAGGAATTCTGGAAGGAGATGGGCAAGCCGAAAGCGGCGCGGCGCACGGCGCTCGGCAAGGAATACTTCGACACCGCAACCGCCTTGATCGATGTCATCGACAAGATCTCCGGCGTGCTTGCAGCCGAGGTCAATCATCAGGATGCCACCATCGACCAGCTGCTACAGATAAAGCAGGCCGCATGGCTGTTGCGCATCACCACCGGCGAAGCGTCGCTGGCCGTATCGAATGGCCTCCTCGCGGGCAAAGCGACGCCAGAGGCCCACCAATCCTATGTGAAACTGGTCGGCGGCATCGATGCCGCCTGGAAGGCATTGGAATTGGCGACTCGCGGCATGCAGTTGCCTGCGGCGCTCGCGACAGCGCTCGCAAATAACAAGTCTGACTATTTCGATCCACAATATGTCGGCGTGCGCGAGCGTTTGATGATGGCGCTAGTCTCCGGCGACAAGCCGGAAATGACCGGCAACCAGTGGAGCCCCTACTCCGTCACCCACCTCAACGCGGCCGTAGTGGTCGCCGACGCCGCGCTCGATGCCGCCAACCAATACATTGCGGACCAGCATTCGGCCGCGCTGTGCTCGCTGATCCTGCAGCTCCTTTTCCTGATCGCGGCAATTGCCTTGTCCTGCGGCGCTATGCTGATGGTCGGACGCCGTGCGATCAAGCCGCTGCACAATATCCGCGACGCCATGCTCAAGGTGGCCAGCGGCGATCTTGCTGTCGAGACCGGCTATGGCGAGCGCAAGGACGAGATCGGTGCCTTGGCCCGCGCGCTGGAGGCCTTCAAGCAGCAGGCCCAGGACAAGTTGAAGATCGAGGAACAGGAGCGTGCGCGCAATGCGGGTGCTGCCGCGCGCCAGCGCGCGATCGAGGGTTATGTCGGCGAGTTCGAGTCTCAGGTGCGAGAGAGCCTGCAGCATCTGGTCGAGGCGTCGGGCGCGATGCGCAGCACATCGTCTGGCCTGACAGCGGTCTCGTGCAAGACCAACGAGCGCGTCGAGGTCGCGCGGAAGGCCTCCAGCGAAGCTTCGCTGAGCGTCGAGAGTGTCGCCTCGGCATCCGAGGAACTCAGCGCCTCCATCAACGACATCAGCCAGCAGGCGGCGCATGCCGCGGGGATTGCGAGCCGTGCCGTGAGCGAGGCGCGCCAGACCGACGGCACCGTGCAAGGGCTTGCCAAGTCGGCAGGTCGAATCGGCGAGGTGGTGGGCCTGATCAACACCATCGCAGCCCAAACCAACCTGCTTGCACTCAACGCCACCATCGAGGCCGCGCGTGCGGGCGAGGCCGGCCGCGGTTTCGCCGTGGTCGCCTCCGAGGTGAAGTCGCTGGCGAGCCAAACCGCGAAGGCGACCGACGAAATTTCCGAGCAGATCAGCGACATCCAGAAGGTGGCGGGAGAAGCGGTCGACGCCATCAAGCGGATCGGCAGCATCATCGGCGAGGTGAACGAGGTCGCGACCACGATCGCCGCCGCCGTGCAGGAACAGGGCGCGGCGACCCGGGAGATCACCCGCTCCACGCAATTCGCGGCGCGAGGTACCAGGAACGTCTCGGAAAACATGACGGGCGTGAAGGCCGACGCCGACGCCTCGGCCTCGGCTGCCGACAGCGTCAACCAAGCCTCCGCGACACTGGAGACCCAGAGCCAGCATCTGGGTCAGCAGGTGACGCAATTTTTGTCGAAGATACGGGCAGCGTAACGCTGCGGCACGACGAGAGCGGCGTCACCTCCCCGCCGCCACCACCGGCAGATCGCGATAGCGCGCCTGCGCTGACGGCGGCAGCGGAGCGAAGTTCGCCCCGTTACTGCGCGAGGCGTCGCGCTTCACGACCGCGAGACCTTGCTTGCCCACGACAAGATCGCCCTTGCGCAACGTCGGATCATTGTCGATCGGGACAGTGACCAGACCGACCGGATCCTTACCGTTGCAGGTGCAGCCCGCGACGAGCTCGTTGCGATAGCGGAACGCGTTGGGCAGCTCGGAATACAGCTTGCCGTTTTCCGTAACGGCGCTGTCGATGTCGTTGCCATAGACCAGCGAAGTCTGGCTGGCCGGGCAGAAACTGTTGCAGCTCTGCGCGCGGCTCTTGCTGTCGGGAGCGGTGATCGGGAAATAGCGACCATCGCAGGTCCGCACGCACCACGCCTGCCCGCCGCCGTAGACACGGCGAGGCGGGACATCAATGGGGCCTTCGTCGCGGCCGAACGGCGCGCCAAAGGACGGCGGCGCCGGCGGTCGCGCGCCGAACGCGCGGAACAGCGCGGAGAAGAAATCCTCGGCCTGCGCAGCAAACGGCAGACATGCCGCGCTTAATGAGAGCACCAGGCCGACAATGATGGATGTGCGGGCGCGCACCTCAGTCGACCGTATCAGCGGAAAGCGTCTTCGCCTGCCGACCCGACGGCGGCGGCGCGGCAACCGGATGCAGCGCAGCCGGCGTCGGGTTCAGCCGGCGCGCTTGCAGCGGCGCATTCTTCGGCAGCACCACGACCTTGGTGCCAATGGTGACCCGGTTGAACAGATCCTTGACGTCGTCGTTGGTCAGGCGGATGCAGCCCGAGGAGACGAACTTGCCGATCGTCGTGGGATCGTTGGTGCCGTGGATGCGGTATTCGCTGTTGCCGAGATACATCGCCCGCGCCCCCAGCGGATTACCGGGGCCGCCGGCCATGAAGCGCGGCAGATAGGGCTGGCGCGCGACCATCTCCGCCGGCGGATACCAGTCCGGCCATTCCGCCTTGCGTCTGATTGACTGTGTGCCAGACCAGGTAAAGCCCTGGCGGCCGACGCCGACGCCATAGCGGATTGCGCGGCCGCCACCAAGCACGTAGTAGAGATAGGTATTGCCGGTATCGATGATGATGGTGCCGGGCGCCTCTCGCGTGTCGAAATTGACCACCGCGCGGCGCAGCCGCTCCGGTAGCACGCTGTCTTCACCCGCGCTATCCGGGTTGGCCGGCGGGCTCTGGACATAACCTTGCGGAAAAGCGCTCGGCCCGCTTGGCGCGTAGCCGAGCGCCTGAGCGTTTGCCGCGCCGGAAGACAGGCTGCAGGCGAGAAGCGCTACGCCGGCGAGGACGGATGCGTGGCGGGCGCGCGACGAGATGAACGCTAAGGGAAAAAGCTTGATCATGTGCTGCCCCCTGGAACGGAAGTGCATCACCGCGATGCCGTGCTTCAACAAACGCGGCTGAGGCACTGGCGGTTCCCGAGTCCCGCGTTGCGAACACGAGGCCGTCAAGCCGCACCGTTCCTCACATTCGCGCGACGGAACCCAGGCACGTCAGCGGGGGTTGTTCAGGGCATTCGGCTCGGAAGGCGCGGCGTCGCCGCAAGTCCGGCCGTGCGGGAAAATACCGACATGCGTGTCCTCCCCGGTGAGCGTCTACTATCCAATACGCCAGAAAGCGCCCCCGTGCCGGAGACCACAGGCGAGCCTCCTGTCATTCGCCGCACCGAGGTCGTCGCGATCGCGCTGGTCGGGCTTCTGATCATCAGCGTGGTCGCGTTGCTCTATGAGGCCAAGGCCTTCTTCCTTCCCGTGGTGATGGGCTTTGTCGTCGGCACCATGCTGTCGCCGGCGGCGAATTTTCTCGAGCGTTACAGGATCCCGCGCGCGCTCGCTGCCGTGCTGATCGTGACGGCCGTCGGCACCCTGGTTGTCTTCATCATCGGGCTGATCTCCGCGCCCGTGATGGATTGGACCACGCATCTGCCTGAGCTTGCCACGCAGCTGAAGGACAAGCTGCACGCCTTGGACCGGCCCTTGGCGCTTTGGCAGGACCTGCAGGGCAAACTCGGCAACGCCAACTCGTTCGGCGGCTTCCAGCTGCCGAGCTTCGACTGGGTGCAGCCGACCATCCAGTTCCTGACGCCGACCTTCACCGAATTCCTCTTGTTCTTCGCGACCCTCATGCTGTTCATCGCAAGCTGGCGCGACCTGCGACGCACACTGATCATGATGTTCGGCGATCGCGACGCGCGGCTCAGGACACTTCGCATCCTCAACGAGATCGAGGTGAATCTCGGCAATTATCTGTTGACGGTGACGTTGATCAATGCCGGCGTCGGCATCGCGACGGGCATCGTTTGCGGGATCGCGCAGATGCCGCGGCCGGCCGGGCTCGGCGCGCTCGCCGCGACGTTGAACTTCATTCCGATCATCGGCCCGATCGCGACCTTCGTGATCCTGTGCGTGGTCGGCATCGTGGCGTTGCCGAGCTTAAGCGCTGCTTCGATTGCGCCGCTTGCGTTCTGCGGCATCGCCTTTCTCGAGGGACATTTCATCACGCCGGCCATCATCGGAAGGCGGCTCGCGCTCAATGCGCTTGCCGTCTTTCTCGGCATCGCCTTCTGGACCTGGATGTGGGGACCGATAGGTGCCTTTTTGTCCTCGCCGCTTCTCATCGTCGCCGTGATCCTCAAGGACCATCTCTGGCCGGTCAATTCGCCGCAGCTGCCGCCGGAGTGACGGGGTTTCACGTGCGGAACTTCGCCGACGCCGCCGCGTTTTCGCCCCGAGACACACGCGACACGCATAAATGAGGGACAAGATGGCTGACGCAGCCTATGACCGCCTTGAGAAGGATATGACCAAGGTGAAGAACGATATTGCCGCCCTGGCCGACCATGTCAGCGAAGCCGTCAACGCGCTGGCAAACGCCGCAAAAAAGCAGGCGCGTCGCGGCTACCAGCAGGCGGCTGACGATCTGTCCGAGCGCTCCGGCGCCATGATGGATGCGGCACAGGATGCCGCGGCCACCGTCGAGGAGAGGCTGGAAGACGTCATCAAGCAGCGGCCGCTCGCCACTATCGGCCTTGCCCTGGGGCTCGGCTTGCTGATCGGAATGACGTTGCGTCGATGATTGATATCTTGGCGTCGATAAGGTCTTGGCACCGATCAGATTTTGGCTTCGATAAAATCTGCGGCCGTCGGGCGCAAGTGCGATGTCAATGAAAGCAGGCCTGCTGAAGGGATGGCGACGCTGGCTGGATGCGATTGCCTTCGTCGATGCCCTCTACCGATCGAGGCGCAAGCATGCCCTTACGTATCGTCGATGAGCTCAAGGATGCAGCCTCTTCCACGCTGCAGCAGGCCTCGCTGATATCGGTTGTGGCGCTCGCGCTGCTCGTTGCCGCCGGCTTTCTTTGCGCGGCCGCCTTCGTTGTGGTGCTACAGAGCTACGGTCCCGCAGCCGCCTGCCTTGTACTCGCCGGCATCTTCCTGGTGATCGCCGCAATCGCTGGGGTGATCTACGCCGTCCGCAAGCGGCAGATCGAGGCGCGCGCGCGCCGTCAGCGCGCGAGGGCCGCGCATCTGCTTGCCGATCCCGTTGTCGTGGCAACGGGCCTGCAGATCGTCCGAGCCATAGGTGTCAAGCGGCTGATTCCCCTGCTCGCCCTCGGCGGCGTGGCGCTTGGATTCCTCGCGACCCGCGCCACGGCGCAAGACGAGACGCCGGCGGAGTAGATTGAGGCTTTAGCCCTCACGCGTCTGTCGTCCCGACATTCGCCGGACATGACCACGGGCTGCAGTTGTTTGGACCGCAATGACGGGGATGGATCGGCGCAACCACGGCCGCCTGTGATTATGGGTCCCGGCCTTCGCCTTGGCCTTCGCCGGGACGATCGACCTCGATGAATCACGTCACACAGCGGCCGGGCTGCAGCTTGTGCGCGACCTCGGTCAGGACGCTGACCACAGGCTCGCAGGCGATCATCGGCTTGCTCTGGTCCTGGCCGGATTTGATCGGCAGTAGAAACCGCGGACGTGCGGCCTCTCGCGCCTCCTTGGTCACGGGAATGCGAACCAGCACGGAGGTACCGGGAAGATCACCGGGCCTGAAGGCGATCGTCTGGGTCGATGTCGCAGGTATTGCCACGACGGCGCGATCCGTCTTCGCGGCGCGATTGACGGTCTCCCCGGGCTTGCCGGACAGAAGCGGCACCGAGAGGTCGTGACCGGAGGCGAACTGCACTGCGCCCAAGGTCAGCGAAACTGCGGCGACACCGAAAATGATTTTAATCAGACCAGGCTTAACGAAGAGACTTGGCATGGCGGAGGTCCCCTGACCCATGAACAGTCACTCAACGTTGGTCGCGGGAACCCGGTTCTTGGTCTTGACGATCACTTAACCGTGTCCAAAAAAATTTACGAACCGCTGGGAACGACTCTGGCGTCCGTGAGTCATCTCGGCAGCCGGTTATTCCCCCCTGCCCCATTGACCGGTGACGTAGGGCGCGGCTGTGGTGATGCCAGCCGCGCCCTGCTTGTTTCTGCAGAAATCGGGCCAGATTGCTTTACCGCCCCACCATCCGCCCCACCTTTGGAGATCGGATTAGCGTGCCGGACCCTTGCCTAGGGCTGCTGAAATTTTCGTGATCCGGATCGCTTTCGCCCGACTGCGCAAGCCAGTAGCGTCGGCAATTCCCATTTTCGCGAAATGGCGAGGACGCACTGTCGCGTAGCCTGGGCGGCGCCTAGTCGACGCAGTCGCCAAAGGTGAGATGACGGCACGCGTGGACAGCGCCAGGCCCCATGATCGATCGCTAGGAGGCGCGCCGCGCCCGGGGGAACCGAGGCGAACATCGTCGCCCTGCATCCGGCTGCTATCGCCATCTATCTCGACGCGCGATGCCAAAGCTGCGTGCTTCAGGCTGCGCAAGCGCATCGACTTCATCGCCGTCGTGCCATGCGTCAGGCCTGGCGATCCGATCCATTTGCAACGTTCGCGGGCACCAAACCGCACTGATGCAGCCGAGGCGGGCAGAGTGTCGGCGGGAGCGTTGGTGCCCAGGGAGAATCATACGCGACCACCGACACGGCGAACCGCTGTTTATCCTTAGTATGGTGGTGAGCGCTCGACATGGTAGCGGAGGAGCGCTACCTACGTTCCCCCCCGACAGTTTTCCGCTGAGTTTATGGTGTCGGTGGCCTAGCATTACAGTTGCCCTTTCTG
>Ga0307474_10002679_pt1 | contig 12809 bp, 13 predicted proteins | sample atmos_gasesECM1C_2_FD_203312 | JGI IMG/M metagenome (GOLD analysis project Ga0307474, IMG submission 203312) | Hardwood forest soil microbial communities from Morgan-Monroe State Forest, Indiana, United States - atmos_gasesECM1C_05 | ecosystem: Environmental > Terrestrial > Soil > Temperate... | reverse complement strand
CAGAACTGGCCGTCCTGGAGCAACTGCAGCAGCTTAGATTGCAAACTCATGTCGAGTTCGGAGATTTCATCGAGGAACAGCGTGCCGCGATGCGCCATCTCAACTCGACCGGGCTTGGTGCCGAAGGCGCCGGTGAAGGCTCCTTTTTCATAGCCGAAAAGCTCACTCTCGAGCAAAGTCCCTGGAATGGCGGGACAATTCACCTTCACCCAAGGACCGCCCTTCCAGGGCGAAGAAGCGTGAATCATACGGGCGATGATATCTTTGCCGGTACCACTCTCTCCCTGAATGAGGACGGGAACATTTGCGCCAGCAATTTTGGCGAGCCGCTCACGCAGAGCTCGCATTGCGTCCGTGCCCCCGAACACGACCGACTCGGGAGGCATCTCTCCCAAGGGTTGGACTAAGGGACTGATTGTAGTGGAAGAACTCATAAGGCTTGATGGCCTCGGCCACAGTATCGCGTGCACCCGGAGAACCAAACACGGGGGCGCGCATCAATACCTCGTAAGGCTAGTCTATCTTCTTGAGGAAAAGCAACTTACTAAAGATAGCCCAAGACTATGGCTAGTAATCCCGATCGTGGGGTTGTAGCAGAGCTGACCTCTGGTAGGAGAGAAAAGTTTTTCACACAACAGGAGAATGTTTCCTTCGTGGCGCTCTAACTTTGGGGCGGGATTCGACCAGTGGTCGAAGAAATTTCAGACCGACCAAGTTGTAAGTGCTGGCGTGCTCGGTACGGAGAACCTTCGCACGAAGGGCGCGCGCGGCCTTGGGCAAGGTCGCCAAAGCGGCCAGAGGCGCGCTCGGAATCTCCAGGGACACCTCCGCTACATCCTGCAGGGAGCGGCGGACAGCCACCAGCATGCCTCCGGCTGAGACGTTCAGGGCGGTGGCAAACTCCAGGAATTCCTTTTCCTGCTCGAGCCCGCTTCTGACAAATACGGGGATGGCCAGAGGCAAGCGCGGCCAACGCCGCCGCTCTTCCGCTGGAGCTTTTGGGGGCACGCACACTCCTTCCTACGCGTTTTGATGCAGCAATCCAAGCACCTTAGGTGCCAAATCCTTCATAAATGGTAAGATCGGCGGCCAGAGGCCTACCAAACCAGCAAAAGTCGGGCCAACGCACCACTCTGGAGCTTAAAAGCACACGCCAAAGTGCCGTCTTTGCATGGTTTTCCGCCGTGAGTCACCTTTGCTAGACTATAACCTCTCGATTACGCACGAACCCAGGCCGCGAATGCAAGCTTTTGCTACACTTGGGTAATCGGGTCGCATTTTTCGTTGACAATGAAAAGTAACCTGGCATACGATTTTCTTATAGCATTCCTGCCGGTGACGGTCGAATGCCTCCTCCCTGCAGACCACCTTACTCCTTATGGCTACCGTGCAAAAGAATATGTGTGTTCCAGCGCAGGGTAGAGGAGCCGCCGTTGTTCCCGTGGCTCCGGGTTTGGGAGCAGGGATGCCCAGCCCTGCGGATCTTCCGCAGGCATACTCCGAATTGCAGCAGCGATTCCAGCGCACAACCAATGCGTTAGGCTCCGCAGCGCATGATTTGAAGACTCCATTGGCGATTCTGAACGGATACGTCGAACTCTTGCAGAGCGAGAAACTGGGTCCGGTCAGCGATCGTCAGCGGGAAGTTCTCAGTGACATGCAGGCTAGTGGTAAACGGCTGCAGCAGTTCATTCAGGATTTCCTCACCTACAGCGCCCTCGAAACCGGCGGGCTAAAAATGCAATACGCGATGGGCAACATCAACGAGTGCCTGTCCGATGTTTGCCGTTTGTGGTCGACCCGTTTTCAGGAAAAAGGATTGGCTCTTTACTTTTTGGCGAATGACAGGCTGCCGGAGTTTCCAGTCGATTCCCCAAAACTTGAGCGTGTGATTTCCAACTTGCTGGAGAACTCTTTTAAATTTGTTCCACCGGGCGGCACGGTATGGTTGCACGCGGAACCTTACATGTGGGAGCGCCGCGCCACAGCTCAACCCGCGGCATCTGGCGAGAGACGCCGGCAAACGAATTCACAACCCAATTCAGTAAAGGTCAGCGTGTCTGACACCGGTCCGGGCATCCCAGCCGAGTTTCATCAGGAAGTGTTCGATGATTTCTTCCGGATGCCGAGCAACGAGAATCAAGACGGAATGGGCTTAGGGCTCTCGATTGTACGCCGCCTGGTTCAGGGTATGGGTGGCAAAGTCTGGGTGGAAAGTGATCCCGGCTCGGGCTGCAAATTTTCATTTCTTGTTCCCTTCAAACCTAACTCTAGTGCTGTTGGCAAAGGAAAGAATCGGTGAGCGAAACCGCGAAGATTTTGTTAGTGGATGACGAGCCTGCAATGCTCCGCTACATCCGCACACTGCTCGAAGTCGACGATTATAAGGTAGAGACCGCGTCAACTGGGGAAGAAGCTCTTCAGCGCATCGACAAGGGCATGGAGCCGGACCTCGTGCTCCTGGATGTGCTCATGCCGGGAATCGATGGACTGGAAACGCTGGAGCAGATCCGCCAGAAACGTCCCGGCACCAGGGTTGTGATGCTTTCCTGCGTGAACGATACGAAGAAAGTTGTGCAGGCCATGCGCCTGGGAGCGCAGGACTACCTGACAAAACCGTTTCAGAAAGCGGAATTGGATGCGGTCATCGACCAGTGTCTTGGTCAGGGCAAGACGCCGCCAGGAGGCGAAGTTGAGGAAGTTGCCGACGACGTGTTCTTCATCGCGGCGAGCCCGGCCATGCGCAAGATCCGCTCGCAAGCGGCGCTGGTGGCGCATGTGGATATTCCAGTTCTGTTGTTAGGCGAGAGTGGCACAGGGAAAGAAGTTTTAGCCCGCCTGATTCACAAGCTCTCGCGCCGTGCACATCGTACGTTCCTGAAAGTGAATTGCGCGGCGGTTCCAGCAGATCTTCTGGAGAGTGAACTATTCGGCTATGAGCCGGGCGCCTTTACCGGTGCGACCCACGCCAAGCCGGGCAAGTTCGAATTGTGTAACAAGGGCACGATCCTGCTCGATGAAATTGGCGAGATGCCACCGGCGCTGCAGGCCAAGCTGCTCCATGTCCTGCAAGACCAGCAATTCTCCCGACTGGGCAGCCGCTCTGTCATCAAGGTGGACGTTCGCATTTTAGCGGCTACTAACATCGACATTCCTCAGGCCTTGGCGACCAAGCGGCTGCGCGAGGATCTTTACTACCGATTGAACGCGTTCACTTTACAATTACCGCCGCTTCGCGAACGCAAAGAAGAAATCCCTATTCTCCTCAAGCATTTTATGACCCGCATGGCGGAGCAATACGCGCGACCGCAGCTTCCGCTTTCACCATCCCTGCTGGAGGCCTGCCAACGTCATAGCTGGCCCGGTAACCTGCGGGAGTTGAATAACTTTTTGAAACGCTACCTGATCCTGGGGGACGAGAACCTAGCCGCAGCAGAACTGCAACCACGCCCGGATGGCGGTGGCGGCACTCACGCAGATTCCGGAAGCCGGGGTAACGAATCCAGTGGAGGATTGAAGTCGCTGGCCCGCAGCGCCAAGGACGAAGCCGAAGGGGAAGCCATCCGGCAAGCCCTCGAACAGACGAACTGGAATCGCAAACAGGCAGCCGGACTTCTGCAGATCAGCTACAAAGCCCTGCTGTACAAGATTCGGCAATATGGAATTGCCGAAGCCAAGAGCCATCACAAGCTGTCCGCCGGAGCCTAACCCCGCTCTTAATTCCCTTCAGCGATCGGTTCCCTCGACGCGGTGGCAAGTGAAAGCTTACCCTATGAAAATTTGCCCGTGCCGTCTACTGAACCGTCAAGTTGAATCCTTGACTTTGCGAGAACGATCCTGACGTTGCCGTGACGCTAAGTGGGTAGGACCCCGCGGGGGTTCCGGTGACGGTCTGCTGCTGCTTGGACTTGCTGCAAGCCGGCTGCAGGATGAGAAGCGCAAACAGTGTCCACAAAAGGAAAAATCCCAGCACCCGAGCACGTCTCCGTTTCGCGCTACCCAACCCAAACACCGCCACTCCCGGGACCATCAGCCATAAAGCATAGAACGGGCCGTGCCATCCGACGGAACTGATCGTGACCACGGGACGCGCTGTGGTGGTCAGGCTCAGCGTACTCGATTGCGAACCCGGTCCGTTGAAAGTAAGGGTGCTGGGCGAAAATCCGCAACTCGCTCCCACCGGTAGAGAGGCACAACTCAGGGAGACATTGGCTCCAAATGTGATTGATGGATTCACCAATACCGAATAGGTCGCCGGGCTACCCGCCACCACCGTCTGGCTGGACGGCGTGATGGAGATCGAGTAATCGGTTGCTGTGAATGACGCCGTCTGAGAGTTGCTGGGGTTCGTATTGTTGTTGTTTGTGACCGTGGCGAGTATCGAGCCCCCTCCCGCCTTAATCGGCGTCACAACCATGGCGACCGCCGAAGTCGAGCCCGCCTGCAGCGCGGGGATGGTGCACACCACGTTATTTCCACTCGGTACACTGCAAGTGCCAGACCCCGCACTGGCGCTGTTAAAAGTAGCATTTAGACCTGCGGAAAGCTGGCCAGTTACGGTGATGTTCGTGGCTAAGTCTGGTCCCTCATTGGTCACGGTAAACGTTATGGTGATTTGGCTGCCGGCGCTCACCGCTCCTGAAGCGGGAGACATCACGGGTGCTACGCAGCGAATGCACAAATCAGTCGCGGATTGCAGCCGGACGGCGAAAGCATCGGTGTTCGGCCCCGTGCCGCTTCCGTTCAGTGAGGCTTGCACCGGGGCGAAGGTTTCGAAATTGGTGGAATTCGTGTCGCCGGCAAAATAAGTGTTGAGGGAGGAATCGATCGTGATGCTGGTGCCGCGATCTGTACCATTGCCGCCGAAGTAAGTTGCGTAAGAACCCACCGCATTCTGGCCGGAAATTGTCGTGGTATCAATGTGGGCAAAGAAGGCATTCTGCGGACCGTTGAGCACGGACTGGAGTGCTCCGGTGGTAGCCGGAAAGTCAGTTAGCGGATTGTTAACACCGATCGTTCCTGAACTCGTCGCTCCGGTGACCAACGCTCCAGCCGCCGTATCTACGGCGATAGCCAAACCACTGTCGTTGCCCGTTCCGCCAAGGTAGGAAAAATAACTGAGACCTACGCTGGTAGCTCCCGTCCCGGAAGCTTCGGTCGGATTTGTGAACTTCGCCACGTACGCATCGGTCGGCGCGGGCGCAGGAATTGGAGTACACGTCGTCGGATTCGGAGGTGGAGTGTCCAGGCATAGCTGGAAGGCGCCAGTGCCGGTGGGCACGACGAAATCACCCGAATTGGTCGTTCCCGTTATGTAGACATTCGCAGCGCCCGTATCGATGGTGAGTCCGGTGGAAGAATCTGTTCCGGTACCACCCAGATAAGTCGAGAAGAGCAACTGAGAAGCGCCCGTCTGGGCATTTATTGGATTCAGCTTGGCAACGAAGGCATCGGTTGGGACGGGACTGGCGGGCTGGGTACATGCAACCGGAAATACGATAGTGGTCGGTGGAGGCGTATCCAGACACGGCTGATAGCCATTCACGATTGGGAAGTCGGTGCCGGGTTGTCCACCGCCCTGACCCTGACTCTGTTCGCCACTGTTAAAGAAGTTGGTAGTTCCACTGAAATAGATATTCCCAGTTGTATCGACCGCGATGCCGCCGCCGGTTGCAATCGTTCCGTTAGCGCCGCCGAAATAAGTCGAGTAGGGAATGCTGCCTGGTCCGCTACTATTGGTATTTACCTCTGTCACAAAAAATTGGATGCTGCCCAACGACTGCTTTTGAAATGGAGCTGGGAAGGAGCTTGAAGGGAAGCCGGTAGCCTGATCGGTAGAAGTCGTGCTACCCGTTAGAAAGACGTGGAAATTATTATCAATAGCTAAACCGCTGGCGACATCCGTCCCATTGCCGGAAAGGTAAGAAGAGTATTTCAGCTGCGGTGCGGCACCCGCGGTGTCAAGCCCGCTCAAGGCACTTACGAACACGTGTGAGGTACCGGCGCTGCCGGCTTGAGGCACAGTCTGGTAGCCGCCCGCCGTTGTGGGGAAATTCGGCGAAGTGGTGGTGCCCGCCACGTAGGCGATCCCGCTGGCGTCTACCCCCAGCCCGGCACTAGTGTCCGTTCCGCTGCCACCAAGATAGGTGAGATAGAGAACGCCACCAAGTGCTCCTGCCGTGGGATCCAGCTTCAGGATGAAAATATTCTGTGCGCCGTTCAGGGTGGACTGGACAGGAGTCAATGGCGACTGATGTGACGTAAGCAGGTCCGTGGAGGTAGTTGACCCCGCCAGGTAGATGAAGCCATCGCCATTAACGGCAATCGAAGGTGAAGTCTCGTTTCCCGTGCCGCCGAAGTAAGTGGAGTAGCTGATGGTCGGGTCGATTACCAGTTCCCTGCTGCGATCATAGGCGCCGATCTCGAAGCCGACGCGATTGGCGGCACGAAGCACGAAGCGACCTTCGACAGGCTGCTGCCGGGCACCGCGTTTCTGGTAAATGTGCGGCGCAAGCAGGCGCACGCCAGCGCTGGTTCCCTTGAGAATCAGGTCTCCGCCGCTCAGTTGCAGCTTTGCCGCGCTATCAAACTGCAACTCGGCTTGCGCGGGATCGGCTCCCGGGGCAACTTTGAAGTCGTACTCCAGATGACCCTGGCTGCCATAGAAAACCAGATCGATTCCAGGATAAACATTTTGATAGTGAACGCCGGCATACTGCGGGATGCCGGTGTGCCACTTCTTAGGATCGTTGCCGATGAAATAGTTGCTCATGCCGGGGAGACGATCGCCTCCCACGACTGCTGCTGCAGGATTGGAGCCGACCAGCGTCATCCGTACGGATTCCATATTTCGGCGTCCGCTTTGACCTTGTGACGCCGATTGCGTCGTCCGCGTGGCCAGCACTGCGCCGGTTGAATCCAGGAAGAGACTGTATCCCCCGCCATGCGAGACGAATTTCACGCTGGAATCGGCTTGGCCCTGATTGGGTTCGAAGATCATTGGGAGCTGGCCGAGAAGAGCGCGGGCGTCCGGCTTCGATTTCAAAGCAGCCTTGGCGAAAGCGGTCGGAATCGGGAACCGGGAAGAGCTCGCCACCGCCTTCTGTCCGTAGTGGCGAGAGCCGAAGCCCAAGATCACGCAAGCCACCAGCGACAACAAAACGGCCGCTCCCAGGACGTGGAGCCATTTCAAACCCCTTTCCGAGCTTCTTCCCGATAACAATCCACAGCCATTTCCCATCACGCTTGTCCTCCGGTGTGAACCAATCATAAATGGAGAGAGTGGAACGACGCGCGAGTCTCTACCCGGCGCCGGCGAAACCGCCCGCTGCTGACATGTCACTTAGGAACTGGCGGAAAATAAACAACTACTTAAACATCTGACGGATAGCCAAGTCAAGCGAGCCAAATCAAGCGAGCGCCAGATACGCGCGCGCTCCAAGACCTCAGATGCGCCGGTGGTCGTATAAAGATGCCGAACAAAGGGAGGAAAACCATGCACAGGTACGGAATGAAGCAACCCGCCGATGGCTGCGAAAGTAACGACTTCTGCAAAGCCTTGCATTCATCATCCCACGGGCACGGTCCGGCTGCTCAAAAGCTGTTGATTCTTGTTGGCGTCCGGCAAGGACTTGCGTCGTGGGATGGCATGGGGATTGCTCTGCTAAGTATGAGTCAGGATGGTCGCGCCCCTCTCCCTGCCGTTTTTCAGGCACGCCCGAGCATATCCAGGCCAGTACTTACCGAATCAGTTCAGGGATCTTTTTGCGCTTGCAAACTGCCGGCAAATCTATACAGTGGAAAGCAATCAGGGCCTGCCTCAGGGCGACGGCGGGACTTCAGCCTTCCAGCCGTGTTGTCCGTTACGCATTAGACTTGTCTCATTGGGGAAAAATGCTCTCGGAAAAATAGGCCAAGGATGCAACCGGATTCTCAGGAACGACGGCTGATGCGGCGCTTCGATATGCGCCTGCCGGCATTGGTCCGTCTTGGCGAAGACCACGAATTCCAAACCGAAACCCAGAACGTCAGCGCCCGCGGCGTTTTCTTTTACCTTGATCGGTCCATCCCCGCAGGGACTCACTGCGAAGTGACCCTCACGTTTCCACCACACATTACACTGACTGACGCGGTGCGCGTGCGTTTTACCGCCCGGGTCATCCGGTCGGAGTCTCCTCTGCCCTCATTGCGAGTTGGCACTGCCGCCATGATCGAAGACTATGAATTCCTGCGCTCCACGGGGAGTACGGATTTTATCAGCGCACTGCAGAAGGATTGGAAAGCCGCGAACTGAAGGCGGCCTTCGGGCCTCGCAAAAAACAGATACCTGACGCCGCGTTTATTTCCTCAGTTCTTTCGTGCGCTGCCTCAGGCGGCTGTATCGGCGCGCGACGCTGCCAATATAAAGGCCGTGAATGAGCCAAGTCGCAACGTACGCAGCCCAGAGAAATCTAATCGCGTTCATTGCGTCACTCCGCGTAACGCTTCCAGGCTTTCCATTTCTTCAACCTCTCGGTGCAACAGCTCCAGCCGGTAACGCCAGCAGCAAACCACGAAGGCAAGGCAGGAGAACGCAAGCCAATTAATCAGGAGCACATGCAACATGCGCGGGTCCAGGGAGCCTCCGCCTCCAATCACCGGCTGGGGATGCTGGGTGCGAAAAAACCAGATAGAAAAGTAAACCAGCGGCACATCCAATGCTCCGAAAATGGCGAGCACCGCGGCGAGCTTTGGAGTCTGGGAGCTGTCGGAGAATCGTCGCAGAACCAGATAGCTGACATAGATCAGCCAGAGAACCAGAGTCAACGTCAGGCGCAAATCCCACGTCCACCAGATGCCCCATACCGGCCGCGCCCAGATTGGCCCCGTCACTAGCACAACGGTACAGAAAACCACACCCACTTCCGCTGAAACCAGCGCTACCGCATCCGCCTTCGCACTTTTTCGAGTCAGGTAGATGACCGAAGCAACCAAGTTCACGACGAACAGCAAGAACGCCGTCCAAGCCGAGGGCACGTGATAGTAGAAAATGCGCTGAACGTCGCCCATCGTCCGCTCTGTCGGAGCAACCACCAGCGCCTGATAGGTCGAGTAAGTCAGTAGGAGCGCCGTCAGAACCGCGAGTATGGGGAAGGCCCGTTTCATTCTGCCTGCAGGATGGTTTCGAACAAAGCCAGACAAGCAGTAGTAAACACCACATCGTAGGTGAGAAGCAATACGATCCAGAAACGTGCTGAGCCGTCACCAGCAAGGATGATGCGCGTAGCCTCCACCATCGATTGCACCGCCGGGATCGAGATCGGAAACAGCAGCAGCGGCAACATGATTTCGCGACTACGCGTGCGCAGCGACATGGCCGCAAAAAATGTTCCATTCACCACCAGCGCCCAGGTCCCCAGAATCGCGACGGGAATCAACTGCCACGCCGGACCCAGCGCGCGCAGATTGTAAAAAATCATAAACAGCGGCGCCATCACCGCCTCGAGCAAAGTCACGAGAATAAAATTGCCCAGCGCCTTCGCGACAAACAATGCGTTCGCCGGAGCCGGAGACACGCGGTAAGCGTCGAGCACCTGATTGCGCAGTTCGCGAGCCCAGGTCTGGTTCAGCGCCACAACCGCAGCAAACAGGAAAGCAACCCATATCAGCCCTCCCGCAATTTCACGCGACTCTTCAGCGTTCGGATCGAAAGAAAAACTGAAAATCACTACCACCAGCAGCGAAAAAAATAGCATCGAGTTGATGGCATCGCGCGAGCGCCACTCCAGCCGGATATCTTTCGTCAGAGTAGCCAGCGTGATCGACCGCAGCGAACTCATTCTGTCCCCGCTCGAGAGGAACCTTGAGTCCGCCCAGCCGTGCGGTCCACGATCTGCCCGGCCTGCATCCACACAAATTCGTCGGCCACGCTTTCGAGCAGCGATGCTTGATGCGTGACTACGAAAATAGTTTTGCCGGCGTCGCGCATGGATGTAAGCAATTCCACCATCTCCCCTGCCGAGCGCACGTCGACGTTGGAAAACGGCTCATCCAAGAACAGTATTCCAGGGTCGTGCAGGATCGCGCGTGCCAGTGACATGCGTTGCCGCATGCCTTGCGAATATTGCCCCACCGGACGCGTCAACTCGGGATCCAGCCGCACCAAACGAATCACCTGCGCACAACGGCTGTCACCGGCAATGCCATAAAGGCGCGCGAAGTAGCGAAGGTTCTCAAGCCCGCTCATCTCGTCATAAAGCAGCGACGGATGCGCCATATAGCCGACGTCCCGGCAAGCCTCTGGCGGGTTTTTGCCCAGGATGGAAACCTCTCCGCGTGTGGGTTGGGCCAACCCCGCCAAGGCCCGCAAGAAAGTAGTCTTCCCCGCTCCGTTGTCGCCGAGAATCACGTAAAGCTTGCCGCCAGCAAACTCTGCGTTCACCCCACGCAATGCGACGAAGCGACCGAATTGTTTGATCAAGTTGCTGACGGTGACGATGCTAGCGGCGGCCGGGATTTCTGGGGCGCTCACGATAATTGCGTCAATGGGAAAGGTAGACGATAGCCGAACCTTGCGGCGAAGTCTAGAACATGAAACCAGCGTAGCACTCGTCTTCTACATAGCTCTGAAGGGCGCGGCTTTCAGCAGCGCCGCCTCCGGACAGTAAAAATGCCGGCTTTAGCGCCTGAGAGGCGTTACGTCCTCTGAAAGATGTCTGTGGACCTTTGCTTAGTTGAGCGTCCCGCTCGGTTGGGGTTGCGCCTGCGTAATGCTCTTGGCGGGTTCGGCTTGCATCTGGTTGCCAGGCTGCTGCGGGGCATACTTCGAGGCGCATTTGGCCTGCAGCGCTTTGGCATGAAAGACGCCATCGTGCCCGAAGCTGCCATCAGCCAGCGCCTGCGAGTCGTCCTTGAAAGTATCGGGAGGCGCCTCGGTTCCGGTGTAGTCCACAGAAAGCAGCTGGTCCTGCTCCATCAGCACAAACTGCACGTGCGTGCCCGTCCGCTTGATCGATCCCGGTTGCACATTCCCCGCCACGCGCAGACGCTTCGTGTAAGCGCCATTCCCCATCTTGTGCAGCTCGCTGATGGTGACGTAGTAGCTCTTACTGTCCTGCACGCCGGTGTAGGCGAGGTAGCCCAGAAGTAACAGGATGACCACTGTTGCCGCGCCGAACTTCAGATATGTCTTGGCTTGACTGGACATAACTCAACCACCCCGTAATTATGCTTCTCTCCTGACTCTACTCGACGCCAAGCCCGGAATCAAGATTCCAGATTCACCTGGGTGTCCGGTTCTTGTCCGTGCTTTCTGCGGGGACAGGGCTCGTCCCCGGGCACTCATTTCCTGTGCACTTGGCAACGATCAACGTTATGTCGTCGTGCTGATCGTGAGGGCTGAATTGCCGAACCTCTTCCACAACCGCGGCAAGTATTGAGCGTGAGGGCAGTTCTCGATGCCGCCGCAATGCTTCGATCAACCGTTCCTCTCCAAAGTCTTCTCCTCCGTCATTGAACGAGTCGGTTATCCCATCCGTGTAGAGTGCCAGTGTGTCGCCTGGAAAGAGCTGAAGGTCGGCAACCAAGCAGTCCCACTCCCGGAAAAGTCCCAGGACAGTAGAAGTGGAATCGAGCCGCTCAAGAGTATTATCGCTCCGAAGGAGAACAGGGGGGTAGTGGCCACAATTTACGTAGCGCAGGCTCCTGGCTTCATCGTCGTATTCGGCAAAGAAGAGGGTGGCGTAGGCGCTATCGGTCGTATTTTCATAAAACAGCTGGTTCACCGACCGCAGGAATCGTTGCGGCTGATCCAAAGCGATTGCACTCTGGCTCCGCAGGTTCGCCTGCAAGTTGGCCATCAGGAGCGCAGCACCGATTCCCTTTCCTGAAGTGTCACCGATCACTAACCCAAGGCGCTCCCGGCCTAGATTTAGGAAGTCGTAGTAGTCACCTCCAACTTCGCGGGCCTGCCTGCAGATCCCCGCGTATTCAAGCGTTTTGAGCTGTGGCAGAGTTTGCGGAAAGAGCCTTGCCTGCACCTGCTTGGCGATGTGCAGTTCCTGGGCCATGCGTCGTTCAGCCTCCAACTTCTCCGCCGCCACGCGACGCTCCGCTTCGATTTCGCGAACGAAATCATCTTTCCCCACGAGCGAAAAGGAGTTTCCATCCAGGTCTTCAAACCGGGTGAAAATCCCGCCCCAAAGCGTCGTCTGCGGCGGATGATGAAAGCGAACCCCGCGCCTCTGCCACTCATCGAACTTGGCCATGACGTCTTCCGTAACCAGCACAGTATTCCGGCAATGGCCAATCAGCTTGTATTCTTCGGACTTGCGCTTGGGCGTAACCAGGGCGAGAACCGTGTTGCCGTCGGGAGGCGCGACCGCCACCCAACGGCTACCGGACTCATAGCTCTCGTCAATCACCAAACCAAATCCCAGCTGGTCCACGTAGAATCGCAAACTTCGATCCTGATCGCGAACGAAGATGTTGACGCAAAGGACGCGAAGATAGGGGTCCTGCCGATCCACGCCAGAAGCGTACCGCTCCCGCCCATCCGGTAAAGGAGAGATGCCCATCGTCGAGATCATAATGCGGAAGGCTCTGCCGGGCGCAGGCTCCCGTCAAAGCGGAAACCATCGTCCGCTAGAATGGTACCAGTTCGATAATCCTATGATTCATCCTTGGCACGACGTAACTCCCGGCGACAAGCTGCCGCAGGAATTCGACTGCGTAATTGAGATCCCCTTCGGATCGAGCGTGAAATACGAACTCGACAAAGCGAGCGGACTGATCAAGCTCGATCGCATTCTCTATTCCGCGGTTTACTATCC